>Ga0065711_1030045_pt1 | contig 33929 bp, 19 predicted proteins | sample Hoacrofraction12_FD_59098 | JGI IMG/M metagenome (GOLD analysis project Ga0065711, IMG submission 59098) | Hoatzin crop microbial communities from Cojedes, Venezuela - Epithelial fraction 12 v2 (version 2) | ecosystem: Host-associated > Birds > Digestive system > Esophagus > Crop | place...
GAGGGTGACGGAGCACTGGAACAGGCTGCCCAGGGAGGTTGTGGAGTCTCCTTCTCTGGAGATACTCAAGACCCACCTGGACAAGGTCCTGTGCAGCCTGCTGTAGGCGACCCTGCTTCGGCAGGAGGGTTGGACTAGATGACCCACAGAAGTCCCTTCCAACCCCAAACATTCTGTGATTCTGTGATATCCTCCCCACTTAATAATGGACTGGGAAGTACCCCATTGTTCTCATATGATATGATTACATCACATTGCTTCTTTCTAAATACACAAGAGAAACAGTAATTAAAAATTGTCTTTTTTGTCATTTGCAGTATTAGCATTTCCATCTACTAAAGGGTCTGTAACACTAATGTGATTTATTAGTTCTTAAAACATTAAGTTATATATATTATTGGGTATAATCCTTTCATCCATGTTTTTTTTTTCTTGACAATCAGCCACCTTCTTAATTTTCAACACTTTACAATTCCTCATTTTATAACTATTTCCTACTCCTGAGCCCCATTTCTGTTTCGTTTAGTTTTAATCACTGTTTTTACTGGTGAAGATTGGTTCTTAGTCAGAATTTTTAAGTTGTGAAATTGTGGGATTTTGGACCATTTAATTTTAAAGACATACCACTTCTCATTCGCAATTTTTCTTCCTACAATTTTATTCATTGGTTCTCTTAGCACTGATATCTTTGGCCTTTTTATTTCATCAGGAGCACAGTGCAAGCAACTAGTGGTTGGGTCCACTCTCTGTTAATCAATACTGAACAAAATTAGGTCATGGATTATTGGTTTCTAGGCAACCACTAACTTCCCATTCATTTAATTAATTTGTCTTTATCCTAATTAGGTCAAAAATAGATTGTTTGCTGTTTGGTACCATGTCTTTTGCACCATATACTCTTTTTATAATGGCTAATGATGATTAGCTATACAGAATTTCCAGCATAGGCCTCACAAACAGAACTTCCCCTGCAACTTTGCACTTTTTTCCTTCCACCATGGGAAACTACTATTTAAAATATATTCATGAAGAAAATAGAGGTGAAACAAAAATTAATCTGCAGATGTCAGGAACAAGCACAATTATTGAAGCAACAAGCTGGTGCATAATCTTCTGTTCTTTGGCACACAAATAAAAAGATAAGAAAGCTATTCATAGACAAGCATGTCTTGTTTCTAACTCATAAACAGTGAAAAGCGTCCAGTAGCCTTTCATAAATCAGTATGCATTACACTACTGTCTTTTTCCTGCTATCTGACTGACGTTCACTCCTCCAACTTCACTGATCCACCCACTGCTTTCCTTCCTTTTCCTTTGACTACCACATAACCTCCTGATGTCCACCCTCTCTAATCCCTATCAGTAACCATTTCCTATGCAACCAGCTCTACACTTCTGGAAAACCCCTCCAGGAAGTCTCCATTTAACTCAAATACCCCCCACTACCTCTGAAAGTGTATTTGGAAATTGTTCCATTTTTCAGAGAGGAAGCTGAGATCTTGACCTTGTGATTCACTTCTTGTTGCAGTAATTTTACTTCTCCCACACCAAATGACTCCAGCCATTGGAATTAGTTGCTGCCTGATTATCTGTTGTAACAGGGCTTAACAAAGTTGTTTGTCAAACAAGGTCAGCAGCTGACTGACCGTGATTATGGATTAAAATGAGGAAGTTTTTGTTTTCTGCAATGTTGTTGTATCAATAACACACATCAGAACTTTTTGCATAGGAAAACCAACTGTAGTAGTATTACAGGCTCAAGTGACAGTAAACACTCCGCCTATCTCTACAAACACGAACTCCCTGTGTCTTAATGCTCTCTATTAAGCCAGCGTAACAACTGACAGCCACCACAGCTCAGAGAGCAAAGTTTAAATGTTTTCTTCAGACTGCTTTTACCATTTAGGTTTGACCATGAGACTTGCAAGCAATCCACACAGTCTATATGCTGGACCTATGTCAGACAACTAGCAGCAGGGGCTGCTGAGGCCATCACCTAGCCATCTTGTGACCCAGCCACCTGGCCAACCCATTCTATCTTTTGCAGTAAAGCAGCAGAATGAGAAAGGCATTGCCTATTATCCACTTACTGAGTGGTTACCCCCAATCTCTCCTGAGTCTCCCGTTTTACCCTTTCCCTTTCATATGAAGATTTTGTTGTCAAGTCAGCCAAAGTCCAATGTGAATTTCCCACAGAGGAAAAAAAATAATCCTAAATACAATGAAATTCTGAGAAGATACATTACTAACTTTAAAAGGCAGCTGTTCGTTACAGACTAAGATTGCAAGTTGCTTTTTTATTTATTACAATGAATACTTAAAGTTGGGTTGGAATAAACACAGGCTTTCTCTGTTTCGAAATTTAATTCAGTGGAAGCATGGGTCTAACAACTCTAGAATATGCTAGGTTTTGCCAGACACCTACCTCTTGGCATGTTTGAATGTATGTGATTGTTTCTGTGCTGTGTCAAGGCAATTGACTCGTGTTTCCAAAGAAGAAGTGCTCCTTTTTTCTTGGGGGACTTTAAGACACAGCCTTGGAATAGTGTCAGAATAAGTTGTTTCCTACACATACAAAGTTTTATCCCTATGATGGAAAGCTGCAAAACCAGAAAAGATGTCTTTGTCCAGGTTATCTTTTCCATTCCAAGATTATGTCTTCACAATAAGAAATGTGAATAAGAATTTCACAGAATCATAGGATAGTTTGAGTTGGAAGGGACCTTTAAAGGTCACCTAGTCCAACCCCAATTTGATTCAGAAGGCTCCATGAAGCCATTATAAAAATTAGCAGAAGAGATTGGTGTGTTACCACATTAAGATGTTTCAGAATTACTTCAGAATATACCCATTAGTCTTCTGTGTGGAGTGCAGTTTTAGCCATAAGATGATCTGCCTTAATTATTGCCTGATGCAGACTGAGGGAATTGGATTCTACAAAAACAAATTACAAAAAATACTATTCTTTGGGATAGGTATAGAATGTAACACTTTCATTTGTGTCACAATGTGGTTTAGATTTTTCTTCTCTCTACTCACATGGATATTCAGCTGATGCTAACGTAACTGTACAGTCATGTAGGGATTTTCACATACATGTAATAGCAGATATTCTCCTCCACTTCAGTACCTTAGTTACTATAAACTGTGTACCGCACACATTGTAAAGAACAGGAAAATAAGCAAGTAAATTAAATTATCATTAGCATCAGTACTGTCCTAAACCTAACTTTTAAATGATCACATAACTTTTTATCATCACATATTTTTGTTTATAATTACTACATTTGCAATTCTCTATCTTGATCTGAAACTGCTGGTTTATGCAGAGAAAGGTCTCCCTCATGTGGAAATCTGCCTACCAGCTGTGTAATAAAAACTGCATTTTGCTTCTTAATAAAGGTTCCATTGCTTAGATCTGCAGATTCATTTTTGGAAAGTATAACTTTGTATGTTTTTTACAACATTTTAGTTCACTGGAGCTATCGTTAGTGTGATAAGAATAAAACTTTTATAAGATAGGATCATAAGAATTTAAAGACTTAAAAAGAAAGCAAAAATACTTCCATATCTGGTCAGAATGTAAGGGAAATTAATCTAGGCAACATTCACAGGTTTTTAGGATAATCTTGCATCCTTCAGTTTCCTCAGCTTTCCTTTATAGCTATTCTGAATACTGTTCAAGATGGTATCATATATGTGACTTTCATTTACTGCATTTTCACAACCCAGCAGAACTGGGGTCTAAAACTGTAACTGACTCTGAGTTAGAATTGACATAATTATGTAGTCTGGTAAGACTACACATTTAATATATTTTGGCTATAAATATTTATGTTTCCTCACATCTGCAACTAGTGTCGTTCAAAATTAAGTCCTGTCAAATTTTCCATTTCAGAAACTAATAAAGCTCCTTTTTTTTCCCCAGTTTAAATGCTTTAAAAGAAAAACACACAGAAATCAAGTTTCAATTGCACTTTCACAATTATGCGTTTTTGCCTTCTGAAGCACAAAGATTTGACCCAAAGTGAATGCTTTCAGTTTTCATTTGCTAGAGAGAGGAACTGTTTTGAGTTGACCAGGCACATTTTCTTACTTTGCAGTTGAACAAAAAAAAACCAAAAAAACCAAACAAACCAAAACCAAACATGTTTATAGCTACGGTTCAAATGTCTAAAATATATTAGCTAGCAACCAAATTTAAAGTTTATTGATATGTATGTTGTAATGCCAAAACCAAAGTAAGGTATGATATCTAAAGACAAGAAAAGTGCACTTGGATTAGCAGTCTTATTTGGGTGGTGCAGAGTTGGCTTGTAAGACTTCTTTTTCCTGATCTTGCAGGAAAACTGCAGAATAATTCCTCAATTACTTTCACACTCCCACAGCTGAAATAATTAAATCTATGCAGCTTTTTTGTAGCACTTCCACATGCCACACTGAAAAGGAATAGGAAAATCTTGGATTGACTTTTACCATTCCCACTGGGACCAACATCTTCCCTTCCTTCCTTATACGTATCCCAAAATACTTCACAAAGCAATTGTAATCATTATAATTGCTCAAGTATAACTTTTCAGTGTCGGTGTTGATATGATTTGGAAAATGAAGACCTGATTTGTGATCATTAACAAAAAAGAAAGAGCGGTGGAAGGACTGCCAAGTCATAGATTTTGGCTGGTTTTCCTCAATGAAGGGAGGAAAACAGTAGCTCAAATGGTAGGTTGTTTTTTTTTCTTTTTAGTTCTACTGTATAAGTTTGTAAATGATACAAAAATTTAACATGCATCACAATGAATTCTGAAAGTATCATACAAGTATGTCTGCTATAAAGCTGTCTGGGGCAGATTCTTATTTGTCAGGAAGCTAGACTGAACCCAAACCATGATGAAATCAAACACACTTCCTCTCCATCAAATACACTGGTGATCCATCAATACAACAGCAGAATACCGAATAAGAATGAATCTGTTTCTTTTATTGCTGGTAGTGTCCTTTTTTCCCCTCCATTTTTAAAACTGGTTCACATAGTTTAAGTGCGCCTATTAAAACAGAAACATGGCATCAGCTCCCCACACTCATTAGCATAACTTCATCACATTAAAAAAAAATTACCATCCAAATTCCTCAGCTTCTGCACATCTCATAATTTTTTCCATTATGTGTTGAATTTTGTTGTCCTATGCAATTTTTTAAAAAATCACATTTTTATTTATACAATTTAAAAAATCATCAAAAAATGACTAAATTTCCCTACAGTGATACAGAGTTAAGATGTGAAACACACTGACATTTCCAGCTCATTCCATACTTATATACCATTACAAAGGATCCATAATTTTACTGAACACATAACCCCTTACTCAGTAGGAAAGCTCTCTGACTTGGTTTACGTTCCAAGAAATTTTGCAGCATATCCATCCCATCCAAAGATCCTCCAGGTTTCAAAATGAGGTTTCTGTATTTCATCCCAGCCTGATAAAAGGTAAAGCAGAATGTCAGTATGTCTTATCTTGTGAACTGCCTCTTTTGCATATTTCTTGCGTATTTAAAAATCTGCTCATGATTAAACACCTTCCCTCCTTCCAGATTTTCTTAATGCCAAATCAGGATCCACCACAACCATAATTTAGATGTGCAGGAAGAACTCCAAACAGCAGAAATTTAACCTATTCTTGAAGAAACAATTTTTCTTGTGTTTTTACACTGTTTTGGAAATTACAGCCTCAACTTGTCTGGAAGACAGTCTACAAAGCATAACACATGCACAATCTCCACATAATCTTCAGTGATGGATTATCGCCATGAATGACTGGCACAAAGAGGGAATCTAACATCCCTTCTCTCTTAATTGATGACTTCTCTTTCTTGAATTTGTGTTTGGAGAACAGTGATGATAGTTCAAAGACAGATAGAAATAGCATTGAGGAATGATAAGGCACATATACACATATTATATGCATATTAGTATATATAATATATACAAAGACATCTAACTCACCTACTGAAGTAACTTAAAGTACCAGAGACTTAAGTCTGGTTTTATTTTCAGGAAGAAACATTATTACTTCAGAAGGAATGGATTCCTTTAAAAAGAATGAACCAAGCCTCTGAGACAACATAAGTAATAAGGACTTTCTTAAATATTATTTTGCATGCAGATGTCCCAGATGCTTCTGCTATCGAAGAAAACAATGTTCTTCCTTTTAGTCACTGTATATACACATATATACTTCTCTACATGTCAAAACTATGAGATTACAGGACCACACTGCTTCCTGATAACTCTACTGCAAAAACAAGCATGGGTCTTTTTAACTGATGGACTTCCATGACTTAATTGCTTTACCAATTGCATTGTCTGAACTACATCTGGAAAAAACGAAAATATAAAAAAAAAAATTCACTGAAGTATTGCTTATTCTTCACTGTTTGTGTTAGTTTCCTGAACATCAGCAGCAAATGAAAATACCGTTCCTCATAGTTTAAAAGTGTCATTTGAGTAGATTTGAGTCTTTGCTGCTGTTTCTCCAGAGCCAGCACATTGCTCAGTCCTACAGAGACCAGAGGTTATTTCAAATAATGTGCAATAATTGAGGAGTGTGACAACCAATTAAGTTAGAGTTAAGTATTTGCTGAAGAATTTTTACAGATATAGTCTCTGAAACCAGTTTCTCTAACTGTTGCTCAAAACAGGAAGAGAGGTTTTATTCTGACAGGAAGAGGTAAGCCAAAATTCTAAAAGCCCTAGTCATAATAGCATAACTGTTTTCCTTTCCTGCTGTTCTGAGGAGTAGTCTAAATCTAGAAGTAAAGTAATATGAGTAACTACAAAAATCACACTGCTATCTAGTATTTGTCTATAAGAGGTTGTTTGTCCCATCCGACAGAACTACTACACTTACATGGAATGCAAATAAGGAAAACAGGTTAAAAGACAACCAATTTGAGAAGATAGCATTGTTCCAAAGAGGGGGGGAATCTCCACAGAGCTACCCCAGAAGTTACATCAGCATTCAAGAGAAGTGTGCGTGTGCACACATATGCTAGAAAGCAAGTGACACATGCACACACAAATAATCATTTTTCTTCCTCACTTAGCCTGGGCAGCAGGCTTCACCTTAAAAGAGGCACTAGTTCCCTTTGGGCGAACCATAGCAAATATTCACTCCCAGCGTGATTAATTTATTCTCAAAGCTTCCCATACACAGACAAAGAAAATAAAAGTCCCACAGAATGTCAGAATAAAAGACGCTTTTATCCCTCAGGAGAAGCAAAGGTCACAGAGCAATTCTGGCAAACTATACCTTAGGGTTTTGACTATACAATCACTCAGAAAAGAGTTTTGAGAGTAGGGGAGTAAAGCTAACAGAAAAAAGGTCTGTGATGACACTGGGGGGGCTAGGCATTTGCCAGAACAGAGAGGTGACATGAAGTCCCACAAGTCTGGCACCAGCACCCTTATCCATCTCTCCCAACTGCTAACAGTCAAAAAACCCCATAAGTATGACCCTTCCCCAAGTGCCATTTTCAAGATCCATATGAACAGCATTTTATTAAAAAGTTATTTTATTCTCTGATTTAACTTGCCATTACTTCTCTCCTGCTCTTATTTATGAGTGACAGTATTCTCATTGCATAAGCAGGTGTGCGTATTCTCACATGTACCTCTAGCACTTCAAAATCAATCTTGACCTCCAAACCTTTCGTTATGTCTTCTCTCAAACTATTCAGTTTGCTGCTTTTCTTCATAAAACCTCTTTGAGTTTTACTGGCCTAACCACTGCCTCAGTTTTCTAGCCCTTACCCCATCTCCTCTTTGGACTCCTCTCTTTGTACAGGTCAAAGTCTAATCTCGTTTTCTTTCTCCACCCTTTAGAGGCAGGGACAGTTGTAGAAGTTCTGGTTGCTATGATGAGGAAACGGAGGAATCCAGGCAAATTCCAGGAGAGGAACAGCTAAGTGAAGCACTTTCTACTCTCTCATTTACTTCTGTCTTGTATACATTTACTGAAGGGAAGAACTAGTGCCGGCTGCTGTATCCAGAAGACAGATAAGAGGATCAGGAAAACTGAAAGGTCTTTCCCCATGATAGAACTGCAGCATCTCAATCACAAGTCTAATACTATAATCTCTGAAAAATCAAAAAGGTTGCCAGAATTGGCAGGACTACTAATCACACCACTAGCTATCCTTTCTTTCTGCTGGAGGCAGAAGAGTCTGGAGAATTACACAAGGAGAAAAAAGCCAGTAAATCCAGAACTTGCCAATAATTTGAACTGCAAAAGCCACTTGGGAGAGAAACTAAAGAGAAAAAAATTTGCGAGTTATGCTGTGCTGTGAAAGAGAAATCTCAAAATAAATTCAGTTTTCTAAATAATAGCTACACAGAAGTACCACACGAGGTAATGGAAATAGAGCACCATTATCATACAGCTTTCACAGCAGAATAATATGCCTCTACTCTTGCAATGGACGAATATGTTTTTTCAGTCTAAAATTAAAAGAGGAAGGCATTAGTCAATGCAACACAATGTCTTTAAAGTGTCAGAATATAATATTAAATATATGACTATGTAAGAATTATATTAAAATCCAAGTGCTTTTGGAAATTTATAGATGATTTTCTAAATTAAGTTATTTATACACTTTTTTTAATTGATCTTAACTTGACAGGTACAGAAGAAGTACTTGAGGTGTCATACCTATGGATCATATGGTGTGGTGCAGTCGACACACTGGAAGGAAGGGATGCCATCCAGAAGGACCTTGACAGGCTTGAGAGGTGGGCCTGTGCGAACCTCATGAAGTTCAGCAAGGCCAAGTGCAAGGTCCTGCACCTGGGTTGGGGCAATCCTAAGCACAAATATAGGCTGGGTGGAGAATGGATTGATAGCAGCCCTGAGGAGGTGGTCTTCAGGGTGTTGGCTGACGAAAAGCTCAACATGACCCAGCAGTGCACACTCACAGCCCAGAAAGCCAACCATATCCTGGGCTGCATCAAAAGCAGAGTGGCCAGCAGGTCGAGGGAGGGGATTCTGCCCCTCTGCTCCGCTCTGGTGAGACCCCATCTGGAGTCCTGTGTCCAGCTCTGGAGTGCTCAGCACAGGAAAGACATGGAACTGTTGGAGCAGGTCCAGAGGAGGGCCACCAAAATGATCAGAGGGCTGGAGCACCTCTCCTGTGAGGAAAAGCTGAGAGAGTTGGGGCTGTTCAGCCTGGGGAAGAGAAGGCTCTGGGGGGCCCTGATTGTGGCCTCTCAGTACTTCAAGGGGGCTTATAAGAAAAATGGGGACAAACTTTTGCACAAGACCTGTTGTGACAGGACAAGGGGTAATGGCTTCAAGCTGAAAGAGGGCAGATTTAGATTAGATATAAGGAAGAAACTCTTTACTATGAGGGTGGTGAGGCACTGGCACAGGTTGCCCAGAGAAGCTGTGGCTGCCCCCTCCCTGGCAGTATTCAAGGTTGGATGGGTCTTTGAGCACCCTGGTCTAGTGGAAGGTGTCCCTGTCCATGGCACGGGGGTTGGAACAAGATTATCTTTTAAGGTCCCTTCAACCCAAACTGTTCTATGATTCTATGATCCTGACTGCAAAAAATATGGTTTCAGAGACAAAGTGCAACAAAAGCCTTTAAGAAAAAGTATTCATCACCTACCTTTGGATTCATTATTCCTTCTTGCTTAAAGCAGCTATAAAAAATGTCCATGGAAAACACTTCACTCCACAGGTATCCATAGTACTGACCACCATAACCACCTGCCAGATGTCCAAAAGTAGCTGGCATGTTTGTTCCTTAAAAAGTAGATTTAACATTGATCTATTTAAATCAAATGCAGTTATTTATTTGATGTATCCAGTACTTCAATTTTAAGAATAAATTAATAAGGAATTTTTATCAACTACTCTGAAACTTCTAACATAAAGAGCCTGAGTATGCCTGAAAGTACTGGCCATATTCTGTTGACTACAAAGGAAACTCAGTTTCCCATTTTAGTCTAGTTGCACATCCAACACAGATGTGACAGAACATCTAAAGTGGTATTCACATCATGTCACTTGAAAAAATAACCTGCAAAAGGTTAAGTTTTATATTTACCCTAATCTTCCTTCAGAAGATATCATTAACATTCCCCCAGGTTTCAAAGTAATTATTTCAGCTTCATAAAATAGATTCTTTTATAAACAAAACTCCGTTTTTTTTTGTATGCCAAGCATTACTGGGAAAGAAAAGCATTTTTGATGAAACTACTTTGACATGCTGTTTAAAAGCTCCATACTGACATACCTGGGGTGGCAGGAATTCCTAGAATCTCCACACAGTATTTAGCATATTCATCTGCTGGGTCAACAGATGGCTTTGTATGCAGTGCCTGGTCAACTTTGCTCAAAACAATCTGACGGAGGGTTAAAAAGCCTAATTGGGCAAGAACATTTAATTAACTAGCATCAAAGTAGCTGGAGTTTCGTTAGCACCTTTCATTCAAAGATCTCAACATGCATCCTAAATTATTAGAATTTTACCCATAGAAAAATCTTGGAGTTATGTCACTACCATTTGAATTGCTTCATTTACAAAAGCTGAGAGACATTTGTAATACAGGAATTGTCATTATAACCTCCATCTTTTCAAGTATTATTTTCCTCACAGATGAAAACCAAAATAAAGCAGATATTTTATAAGCAAATTTCAGTATTTAAAATTATGTTTTCAGATGTCTCCAATTCCAGTATACCGTTTCATTCAGGGCTTGAACAGATGGTAGTAAGTACTTCAAAGAACAGCAAGGATTGCTGCTGCAGGCTTTTCTGAAGAAGCTACAAGGTATGAACCTTTACTCAAACAAAATGCTTAGGTAGCTACAGTGCCTGTACAAGCCAGAAGGACAAGGACTTCTTGTTCAGGATAGGGAAGCAATTTGAAATGAAAAGCAGTGGCTTAATGACAAATTGTACCATAAATGGGTAAGACTGATACTGGGGGAGTCCTGCTTACAGGGACAGAGCGGTGAGAGTGACAGAATAACAATGAGATGATAGGTGACGACATGAGATTACAATCTCACTTTGGAGATACATGTAAGGTAGTACAAGACTACAAGTACAAGACAAGTCAAAGGAGAAGACAGTTGGGATGTCAGTTTGCGAAGGAAGTATATCTGCTGGGAAGGTAAAGAACATGAACTTGAGGCTATGGCTTGAGAAGTTAAGAGGCTGTTTGAGCAATGCAGGGCTACAAAACTTTTGTCTGGTATATGCTATGTATGTTCAGCAAACAACTTTCATGTCTGTCAAGTGCGAATCAAATGTAGACGATACCTGTAGAAAATCTGATACTGTACTTGTGCACAGTGCCTGCCCTGGGCTGCCAGGAAAAAAAAAACCAAAACAAAGAACAGAAAACTCAAGACTTTTACCCCTGCTGCCAATTTTAAATAAGTAGAGTTGGGAAGTAAAAAAGGAGAGGAATGCAAAGATACTTAATTTCTGTGAGTAGCCTGGAAAATCAGAGCTGCTACTGTGCCTGCAAATAGTGGTATCTATCATCACAGCCTTTATTAATGGTGGTACCCACACAAATAAACCCAGAAAGACAGTGGTAAGTGTACACACAGAAGAAATGTAATGGGCTTTGTACGTTTGTCTTTAAGGTTTCTCACCTGTTTTTTAAATTATATATTTCTTATACTGTGGGGAGGGAGGGCAGAGATACCTGTATTAGCCATCCTAGAGGCAGCAAGCTTCTCAAGCAGAGTGTCTCCAACGTGGCTTTCATCTTTATAATGTCTTGACATTTGCTGTAGTGGTCCTTTTTCCCACACCCAGTTCTCAAACATTTGTGAAGGTACCTCTACGAAGTCTGTTTCCACATTAGTTCCACTAAATCTAGCAAAATCAGTCTAAAAGGAAAAGCTATTGTATTACATGAAAATAGAAGCCAGGATTTCTAGCAGAATATAAACTTTCAGATGTCAAAATTTCAGTGTTAATCAAAGCAAAAGGAATGATTTGAACAGGTCAATAATAACAATAAAAAGCTAATTTTAAAGAAAGGAGGGCAAAAATTCAGATATAAGACTATTACCAAGCAACAAAACAGATTACTCCGTAGTTATTTACTGCATTCTCTACTGGTGTGAAATAGGAAGTTTTCTTTATATTATTGATTTTTACCTTTAGGTTGTGACGGCAATACAAATATTTCTATGCTGTCTCATGACAATGATATAATTTGTAAACTGTTATATAATTTTGTTGTATTACCCCAAAGTAAAATAATAAACTCCAATTACACACTTATAAAATAGTTTACTGCCTTACAGTCAACCGCACTTATTCAAAGATTTTACTGTAATAAGTCTACGTCCTCTTGCCAACCTAATTTTATTGTTCTCCCCTTCTCAGCAACATTCTAACATAACATTTCAAGTGCTAAAAGAGAATTCTCAGTTTCTCAAACACCCTCTCTAAGAGACGTAGATATTCTTAAGTTCCAGCCTCCACTAGGGAATAGATGCATACAGGAGTACTGGCATTTGAACTTACTTTCTTGCAGGTTTACAAAAAAAAAAGCATGTGTAATATGGGACATAACATTGAACTGACAGCTATGTCACATGCATATATCTTCCCCTCAAGTCTTCAGAAGAACAGCAGAAAAGGAGAAAAACATTTGCCTTCATTTACACTAGTTGGTTACTCGAACCCGTAGCTGTAACAGGCTGTCCCTTCTTGCTGAATAGCAGCTATGAAGAAAAGCTAGGAAGCATCAGTTGGGAAGAAACAGTGATAAAAATAGCTAGAGCAAAAGGCAAGAGGAGTGCAAGAGTTTGTTAGCCTCCAGATATCCTCATTTACCCACACAAGTGCACCATGCTAACAAAAAATATTAAGACATTTGGTTCAAGGTACTTAAATAGCTTTCCTCCCCTAACAGCATAAATAGATCCTCTCCCTGCCCTGATAATCTCACTTTCCAGCAGATTCCCAGCACGTGACAAGGAGTATCAGTCTCCAAAAGCTGACCCTTACCAGCAGCTCACAGATTCCCATTCAGTCTGATCCCCGCATAACCTTTAAATGTCAAGTTTCAACATGCTTAAACAAATTATCATGTGAAACAAGATAGTGTGTTGCACACACAGATCCCAGGGGACAGGATGTTTTTAAGTGGGACTAGCAAGTTATTTGCAGGTATGCAAATAACAATTTACATAACATATAACAGCAGTAAGCATGGTAGCTATGCACACAGAAACCATATGAGCAGTGGGACAGACAACTGGAAAGCAGGCCTCTCTGATCTGTGTGCATTTCCACAGCAAGTGAAGTACGTACATATTGGGATTGTTGGCTTGGGCTGCCCAGAAGGGGCTCTGCAGCACCCAGGCACATCCTCCAGTCCATCGGTTATCAAAATGTTGCGGTCAATTTTGTACCAACAGTAAACGTGTCTCATTTATAAACACTTCTAGGTAGTTTGAAAGAAAGAACAGGTTTTATTTCTCAATTTTTGAGGTCAGAAACACCTCTCAGAGTGAAGATGATCAAATAATCATATTTATACCTTCAACATGATGCAAAAATATCTAAGCAAGTCTAGCTACTTGTTGTGAAGTTTCCTTGAATGTAATTCATTTAATTCCAGGTTTAATATATGATTTCTATGACTTTGTTTCTTTATTTTGCCATCCTAGTCTCTAGGATCAAGGTCAAGAAATAAAATTCACTGTATGTCATATTTCTTTGATTTTATTATTTCGTACTTGTGTATTAAGAATATGAAAGCAGTGCTACACAAAGTCTGAATTTCTAGATAATTAAGCGAATTTTTTGGTGAATGAATACTGACACTTGTTTCTCTCTGAAACATAAAACTTTCATTAGGCCAATAATAAATTTATCATCTGGCAGAATCAATTTTACATGTAAGTAAAAATGGAACCAGCAATTTTACAACTTTATTGACATCTTCATGCAAAATCCGCAGACTAGCTTCAGTTCTTTCCTGTCACTGTGAGAACCCTGTCTGTCAGACAGGAGAACAGAAAATATGATAGCTCAGCCAAGACCTGCCAAAATGTTGGATGTGATCTGGATTCAGAAATCATTTGCATTCATACGTATAGCAACCTTTTTTTGCTTCTAATATCTAGCATGCTGCTAGAAGTAATAAAAGGCCCTCTAGACAGCTGTAGCAGAAGCCACCACTGAGTACCTTCTTTACCTGACACACGGATCTATTCACTCGTCCCAGGTACCTGCATGGGCAAACGCAAAAGTATATGTTCCTATGAAAATGTTTTTCATAAGAAAGTGTATTCATTGCTGTAGCTTTAAATAAAAATTAAAAACAAAAAAACCCCAAACTCCAGTTTTGAAAAATAACAAAAAACTTGCATATGTACTTTACTAAAATTAGAAAAATGGACTTATATTTGCTTTGAGACAGTGGAGAAAGAAATAAGTCTTACACTGGAATTGAAACATCACTAACCTGTGCACATATCTGATGCATTACATGACCAAATTCATGGAAGTAAGTCTTTACTTCATCATGTCTCAGCAATGATGGGCGACCTGATGCTGGTTTTGTGAAGTTGGTTACCAAAGCAGCTACAGACATCATTCTGCTGCCATCAGAGAGAAGACAGCCGGGTTGGAGACCAAAGCATGCTGCATGCCCATACTTTCCCTCTCTGTGTAAGAAAATATATCAAACACTATCTTCAAACCACAAGCCTGTCACCAGAATGGCAAAGCCTACTCAAGAACAGGGACAATCAGTCAGTGTCTCTTTAAAACTTTACACAAAGAAATTATATCTTTTCATGACTTCTAAGACTCGTTAAGTTTAAGAACCTTTTCAGAGCACAAGGGGAAAAAACCCCAGTACTTAAATTGCATCAGTTCAAGATCCATAGCAGCATTTACAACAATTTGATTTTTACTCATATATTGAAAATATATATCCTTTAGATGTTAATTGTATTTTAAACTGCTACTATAACAGGAAGGACTAGGTTCTGTCCTCTGAAGCAATATTTTTGGTTTTATTACAGGAGGCATTTTCAGTGTTATCCAAAAATTTAAAGAAAAATTTCTATTGAAATTTTTGCCCTAAACAGGAGTAGTTAAGTTAGAAGGTTCTTACTAACAAATAGCTTCAGCAATTCACATGATACACAAAAAGGGGGGGAGCAGGAGGAGGAGATAACATGTGCCTATCTTAAAAAGTACAAATTATGTACTATCGCATTGCCTAACCTAATTTTCTTAGCACAGAGAAACCTTAAATCAATTTATATTAAAAAAGGGTATCAGCCAATTTATAAATTTCTAAAAAATTTCCTAAAGAACAATTCAAAAAACCCCACCAAAACCAGTGAGAAACAGTCAAAAACGACTAGCTAAGGATAAATCCTGTCAAATCAGTCTAGTCTCCTAATCTGTGATAGAACACAGATGATGTTGTAAGTAGCTACAAAGAGAGCTGGAGAGCTACAGAGATCAACCTGGAAGTACATTTCAAGGTGTGCTGAACAGGAATCTAGTCTTGGTCCTAGATCTATTTGATATTTTCTTTAGCGGTCTGGACAACAGGGTACAAAATACACATACAAAGTGTAAAAAGGAACCGGGATAAACTAAGAACACTTGGCAGGCAGGAATACGATTGATCTGAACAGACTGGAGTAACAGTTCAACATAAACGAAAAGTAAACCCCAGTATTACACTTAGGAAGGAGAAACGTTCATAGAGGCAAAAAATTACAGACAATTGACAGCAACACCACAGAAAAATAAACAAAGCAGTAATGTTTCATAAACTGAATATAAGCAAGAAACATGGTAGTACTGCAAAAAAAAGAGAAAGTATAAACAATGGGAACACAGTCCAGAGGACAACTTAATGAACACGGTAATAGTCTTGCCAGTGGGACAAATATTTACTTCCAATTGCATTTAATTTCAACCACGCTAGCAATCTACTAAGACCAATTCCATTTTAAAAACCTAAGTCATAATTACCTGGGGTAAAGGTCCAAATAGAACTGCCCTAACATTTCTCCTGTTGCATTATCCTTTACTGTATAAAGAGTAACGCTGTCGTGCCAAACATGAGCACTTTCTACTTGCTCAAATACAAGTCCCAGCAGCTTCTGGTAAATAGTCAGTAAGCCTTCTGTAACAGCCTCAATTGGGAAGTATTCCTTCAGCTTTTCGTGGTCTATGGAGTACTTCAGCTCTTCTGTTTTGTTCATGTAATAATGAAGATCCCATGCATTGATTCTTCCATCATAATCAAAGTTTCTTTCTTTACACTCCTTTTTCTTCAAATCTAGGATGAATTCTCTTTCTTCCTCAAGCAATGGCTTTAGCTTCTTACTCAAATCATCTGAAACAAAGATAACCCTGCAATCAGCTTCTGTGTTTCTTACTATAATGTGTATTCCCATAAAATACACTCAGAACTTTAAACATATGCCCCAAGAGTAGATTCTAGAGTTTTCCATTTGTTGACGAACAGCAAGCAAACTCTCTGCTTGATTGTCTTAAGGAGTTTTAATTACAGTTATGCTATAAATAATACAGGAGTCCACACAGGCCTAGCAGTACTGTGAAGAGTTTTGGTAAATTTAGACTTTTTCAGAGACATCAGAAACAGAAAGTAGCACTAGACACTTTTGCTTGATGCCTTTGATTCTACCTCATGTAATCTCAGTTCTCTTTATGTGTTGCTGCAGAAAGAGCTGAAAACTACAGCTACCATTAGTCACTGGAAGTGCAACATGAAATTCAAACACTACTTTTTCTTTGAAGACTTTTCAAAACACATTATGACCTACTTCTAGCTAAAGTCTTGTAAAAGAACATGAGACGAAAGAGTTCTTACCTATACAATGGCTAGCTTCTAGACTACCAAAGTCACTGGATAGTAATCTTTATGACCTCCGTTCACTATTGGTATCTAGAGTGTAAAATTTAGGAATTAATTGCCATTCCTGTTTCTAGGTAGGCCGTAAGCCACTATATGCATTTACATGACTGGAATACTGTTTGCAGTTTGCTTTATGCTAAATTCAGAATATGCCATAGGACAGAATGCTTCTCCTCCTAGCCATACGATTGGGTTATGAACATTGATTTAAAATATGAGTATACATGAACAAAGCAGAGCAAATCATACTGTCATACTTGTAGCCAAGGATATATCAAAAGAACTAAATTAGAGCTCACAATTAATTTAATTTGATGAACATTCTCCCTCTACGAGAATTACCATGAAACATTATACTTATGAATAAAGGTATACAATCTCATACTGTAGAAAGTTAGTGTCACGACAATAACTGCTAAATTATGAGGTGTGTCAGCTTCAAAACAAGTGAATAAACATAGCATTATTTAAGCCCATTTAGAATTACAAAAATATAATGAAGAATCCAAACTACTTTCAGTACACTTAAAAAAAATCAGGTAATTCTAACATCTAATTAGATAAATAAAACATCATAATATTGAAAAAACATAAATAAATAAAAATTAAGTGTAAGTTCATTGTCAAATACACGGATAATTGGAATTGCCAAATATGGAGCTGAACTCACACCATAACAGGAGAAATGCAACAGAATTACAGGTGAAGGAAGAGGCACACCTTTATTGATGCATAAACACAAAAAAACCACCACCACCGGACAGACTTTATTGCTGTACTAAATTATTTTGGGGGGGTTATTTATATTTTTATGTAAGTGGTGTTAGGACACATTAATAAAGGAACACATACTGTTCTGTGGAACTACATAATTGCAGAAAGTAGAGGTTAAATCTATGCCCAAGAATAGGCCCACTGAGGTCAACAGGATGACTATAAATTCATAAACTGCTCAGTTTAATATTTACAAGGTATCTCTGTTTTCAGACCAAATTCCATTAGAAGGCCAGTGAATTCCAGATTTAATCTATCATTCTAGATATAATTTTTCTATTTAGCTCATGGAAGCTGCATCATCACATACTGTAACCTTTCATTATAGTTACTGGAATTGTATTGAAAAAAGACACTAAGGCTATAGATGCACAGACAATTGCAGCCAACCTAAAGGAATGAAAAGCTGCAACTATGACGCAGCCTCTTGAACTGATAAAATTGCTTAGGCTGTTCAAGTTATTCTGGTTCTAAATTAGGATAACTGCATCTTGGGGCACAGAAAGACATAAACGCTTGTCTATATTGGCTGTCACAAAGCAGTTATTTTTGGATTTTGGTCTTGTGCTTCCCTGTTTTGGAGCAATTGCATTTGTGCAGCTATGGTTCAAAAAGATGTATGCCAGAACAGAGGCAACAGAGAGTTCCTTTTCTATCTAAACATGATGAACAGTGTGCCCCAATTATATATTTAAATTTATCTTGGCTGAGGAGTCGTGTTGCCACACCAAGCATAAAACTATTGCTTATAAATAAGACAAACCTAAGAAGGCTGTTACGTTATCTGTGCTCTTTGCAGTGTTTACCTCCAGGACAAAGTTGGCATGTGTATTATAACCAAGAAGCTCTGCTACTTTTGCCCTTAGTGGAAGCAACTGCTGAAGAATTTTTGTGTTCTCCTGAAAAAGAAGAGAGGCCCATTTGTAAAGTGAAACCAGAAAACACATGTCATGGAAACAATTATCTGCATAATATATGCAATTGTTTGCAAACAGCAAACATTTAAAATTAAATACTTTAAGATATAAATACAGAATAACATCAGTTTAGCTAGATTCTTGTAGTTTCTTTGTCACAGCATTTGACTGCAGATAGCTAGTTTTCTAGTCAATTATGATTTATCTGTTTTAATTAATCAAAAGATATACCATTTCCTTTTAGGATAACGGTTGCAAAGAGTTTATTTATTTCATCAATCATTTAAATGTGAAAACTAACAGGGAAATTGCTGACAGCAGGCTTAATTGCCATCAATTGGGCCATCATTCAAAGCTTGCTTGCAAATTTCCCTCTTTTGCCACTCTGACAATAGCTGTCAGAGAAAGAGATCTGAAATACAAAAACCCCAGGCCCTGATCTAAATGTGGTGGAGGATCCTCGAGAAGCTGAAAATGTAACTGCAGTTCTGAAACAGTAAGATTTCTCAGGGAAAACTCTTTCTTCCAAGCACTAAGTTCGAAGATCTTCCCACAGTTTTAGCAGCAAATCTCTTTAAGTGTGCTGACTGGCAGAGTGTTCAGTTCTTGGTGCCTTTTTATCTTCTCTTGTACTCACATTTCCCAGCACATCAAGTACAAAAGCTCAACTCTGCCATTGTTCTCCAATGAATGGTTGGTACAATTGCCTGAATAACACTTCTTCTATTCTTTCCATTAGTTTTGTACCTGTCTAGGTGCCTGGTCTCATCAGTATCAAACAAATTATTGGTGAAATTATTTCTTCTTTTCATGAGGCATGTTACCAGCTATTTTTCAGATAATCAAAGGAATCTTTTATAAAAATTAGGGTTTTTTTAACATATAATTAAAATTCTCATCAATATGCAATGCATTAATTTCACAGTTAATCACCTGTATTTCATAATTAAAACGTATGCTTAAATAACTCCTCTCATTCTGAAGAATCCCAAAGTACCACAGAAGCTACAAACAGACATCCTTCTCTGGGAGGAAGTACCAGTAAGCAGCTGCAGAACACTGTACGGAAATTAGGCAAAAGATCAGAATCCTATTTCTATTTACAGCACCACTGAAACTTCAAGATACATACAACACACAGGCTGATCATCAGCTTCTAAGGGCTTTAGACATCAGAATAAACTGGAGCAAGAAACTGTTAAAGATCACACTGGTAAGTTTTGATTTCATAGTACTAGACAACATATAGAACTGAAATCTAACATTTGAATGTCTACCTCCATGTTTCAACTCTGTCATTACCACATAGAACAGTCAATATATGACATACCTCTTTGCATCTCGAGTTAAAAGCAAATTCCATCTTTCTCCTGGTTTCCGAAATGCAGCACTTCTTCATGACAGGAAAATAGTGGGGATACTTTAAAGTAATTTTATATTTATCTTCCTCAGTCTTCTCTAAACTCTTAATAAAGTCATCAGGAAGGCCTTCTACAGAATACAATTTAATAAACAACATTTACCAGAATTACCTACTCCCCTCTCTTTTTATGAGATTGTTGCATTCGTTTTGCTGCAATCCAGTTTGACATCAGAAAGCTCCATGGAAACATAACCCCTCTTTTTACAGCTATTTGCTAAAACCTTTTCAAATCACAACCAAGCAAAATAAAAATTAGAAACCCTTGTGAGCAAAAGAGAAATACATTGTAAGAGTACCAGATAAAAACTGAATATGACGTTAAAAAAATCTCTGGTGTCAATAAAGCACATTTTATGCCATGCCCTTCAGATAACGAAACCCCAAATTCTCCATCACATAAAATCTCTACATCAGTTTAAATGATTGAAGTAGCTAAAATATATTGCAGGACAGAAAAGTTTTTCCAATAACTGCAATGAATACAATACAAAGGGGATTGCCTGATCGTAGAGAACTGAGAAAAGCAGAGAGGAGTAAAGATATGGAAAAAAAAGTAGGACAGATATGCTAACGATGAAAGGCAAACACTTTAGGAAGCACAAATCTATGAAGAGATCATAAAAACCTACAAAGGGTAATTGTAAACTGACTTTGGGGAAGGATTAAAAAGGAAACAGAGAAGATTGGAAAACAGAATTTCACTTGATCTAACCATCATTTACTGGGCCAAAAACGATTACACTGGTACAACTGGAAAGTTGAAGAAATGGAAGGAGCAAGCATACTACTCACCAAGTTCTTCCTTAGAAAATACAAGAAAAGTGTTTTCCTCATTCAAGTTTTTGTTGAAGTCTATACACAGCTCACTCAATTTTTTCTTCATCGTCTTTATTTCCTGTATTGAGTATAGACTGAACTTAGTGGAAAAAAAAAATCAAATTTGGCAATTACTACCATCCACATGAATAGTATATCACTTTTCGTAGCTAGGCTCTCTACTAGCTGACTGTGAATACCAGCACTGAGCAAGTAACACACTGCAGGTAGTGTCACACTTCACTCTCCCTCATCCTCCTTTTTATCTTTCTTTTGGTCCTGAGCAATACTACATAAACATGTTCTCTGAACAGCATTATATGCTGACCTTCAATTATTTTTTTTTATTTGAAAAGCCTAAACGACATTTTAAGTGTAAAAATATCCACTAAAATCAATGAGAATCAAGGGAGCAAAAATGCACGCAACCTATTGAAAAACAATCCTTTGGAAATGTACACGTATGACAAAAAGAAGAGAATATCCACACAAGACAAGACCATTCCAAAATCCTTTTTAAAATCCTGATATTCACCCATCTGAAACATTTTCTAACACCTCTCCCCCTTACTGTCAAGTTCACATAAACACAGTAGTTACCAGTAGAAGAATACATATCAAATACAGAACTTGGCAGACATTATCATTGGTCAAGTTTTTACTTCAGTGTAATTCAACTACTGTCTCCTTCTAAAGTATTTCGAAATTCCTTTAGAGGCATCAGTTGCCCTTAAGCAACGCAAATACACATGAAGCTGTTCCCACTAACTGAAGGATGTGGATGAGGAATGATTATTTTCTACATAGGGTGAAGACTATTCAAGAGTCAAAAATTGAGATTGCTATACAACATCACTCAGAATTTAAAGATAATTATATTTACTATATATTTAGATAATTAAAAATATATATTAAAATACAATAATTTCACTTCATGATCTTCAGAAATTGACTAGTGCTTTTATATACTAGAGTAAATCGTCCCTTAATGGAGCCAAAATTCTCAGTACAGCTTGTGCTCCCTTTAAGCTACCTCAAGGTTTTGTAGACAAAATGCTAAAATCTTGGACACAATTTACAACACTAGTTAATAACTGAAATTAAAATAGCTGTGTCTTTGCAACAATTGTACATAGTTTCTGAAGCTTGGACTCACAAACAACAGTTTTGAGAGGTCTCTTGGCTAGGAATCGATCTAATTTTGGAATTCTCTGTAATCAGAATATATAACAAAACTCTTCCAGACAGGCTTTCTTTTACTCTGGAAGGCTAAGCAAGGTGCTATACACCACCTCTATCCACTAAGTACCATGTCTAACAGCTTAAATTAAAAACCTTAAGGTGACTGAAATTTAAAGGATGGATCTGCGTCTACGAACAATTCAGATTAGAGCAGTAATTAAGCAGGTCTAAAAGCAAAAAAGTTGAAATACATCCTTAGTAAAACTGTACAACCATAATTTCATCCCTTGAACAGTTTGTCACCTTTGCTTTATAAACTAATAGCCCATATTTACATTCTGCACTTCTTTAGGAAGATGGAGTCCATTTCTTTTTCCCACTTGAACTGATTTCTCTAGATATCGCTTTGTTTCAGGGTTTACATTTTCAAGATTGCAGGTTTGCTGAAACGACAGTATAGAATAACGCAGTTTACAACATGGTGTAATAAACATGTCAAGCATTAGCAGGGTCTGAACAGAGTCGTTCTTTAGAACAGTAAAATAATAAACAAGGAACTTCCTAGATTTTAGCGTGAAAGACTTTCCACAAGCAGTTACCTTACACAACAGTATTCTTATATTGATGTAGCACGGTTTAAAAATAATTTTCTTTTACCAAGTATCTCAGCACATTTACATGCTGTCATAATATCAAGCCCTTTTATTTTATAGCATAGTGCACTTCAGCTTTTTCTGTAGAGATAGCTTTCTTACACATACTTGAATCAAGCTAGTGCTATAAGGTAACATTATACCTTAAAATTTAGAGAGATTAAAAAAATCCCAAAAGATTAGCTGTGTCACTGAAGGTTATCAGATGGCATAAAGTTTGAGCATATACATCTCTTTCAGAATAAATCAATCAGTGAAAACAAATAAAACACTGTTTCTCCGTGTTTCTATGTCTGGTTATGCCATTATGAAGATTCTTGAATGGTCATTTCCTAAAGCAGCCAACATCAAGAGACAAGATGCTGGTCGTAGCAGAACCTGGATCAGTCTTGTGAGGGTCTTCCTTCAAAATGACTACAGTATAACTGGTAAATTCAGAAACTTGGCATTTTGGCCTAAATTTAAAATAATGCTGTATACATTCAAATTTTATCTTCCCTCATCTAACAATGAACAGTTAAAAAAGGTATTAATTTATAGCCTTTGTTAAAAAGGACATATTCTATTTAAGTTGACCTTCAAATACGAAGCTGTTGGAATTAGCTTTGACTTAACAACCCTCTCATCAGCATACCTACATCCAATTAATTATTGACTAGCACTTCTGAAGAGTAAGGACACTGAAACATGTAAATTATAAGAGTTACACAACTGTGTACAGCTGTCAGCTAATGACCTGCCAGTGCCAATTACCTTTCTTCCTCAAAGAGAAAAAATAAGAGACAGGAACCTAGTTGTATTCCAAGAGAAAATAAATAAGAATAAAACCTCTGAAACAGATATTTTCCCAACTGTCACTTACAAACAATCCACACAACAACACATAAACAATGTCAGCTCTCACCAGTTCCCTGCACATTGGATTAAAAAATTCGTGGAAGCTGGTTTTTAAAACCATGAAAGAGCTTAGAATGGTTTAGCTTTGTTTTTACTCTGCAAAGAGTCACAAGTCCCAGCAGCATTATGCTACAGCAGGACTGCTACGCATTAGTACAATTGTGCCTAAAACTCTTACACACATACCAATAGTCTACATGCAAGAATTTCTAAGTGCGGTGAAAAAAATTACAACAAACGTTTTACTTTGTGATAAACTAACTTTTCTAGAGCAGACAGATTTAACTTAGTTTACTGATACTATCATGTGATGAATGGTGAGTATTTTTTCCTTTCAATATTTTCTGCAATTTTTTAAAGAATCCATAGATTCATGAAAGGATCATCTAACTGCTATAGGTCACCACACAGCTAAATTCAATGATGACTGAGTCATGCAATTACATGGTGTACCCTTCACCATGGCTATGATTTTTTTGCAGCACTTAGCAGTTGTGTTTGTTGTTGGTTGTGTTTTGTTTTGTTTTTTTTTTTCTTTAATAAAAGGGTATAAATTGTGGAAGTCTCTTTTTGGGAGGAAAGTAAGTGAAGAAAATCATGCTTTCTGTCCCCTTCAAGTCAAACTTCACATCTCCTTCCTCATTTGTGATAAATGTGTAAGGCAAGCCACAGAATATTTCCCAACACAATGATAAAAAGAATGCTATTACCCTACTCACTGTGACACCCATGCTTCCTGTTCTGTTTCTGGCAAAAAATATTCCCTGAAATTCTGCAGCTTCATGAAGATTTTTGCGCTACCAAGTATGAGTGTCAATACTGTGATACTGAGTACAAAAGCATTTGTAAATATCAGAATTTTCACATACTGTTTTTCCACCAGACAACCCATAATTCCAGAGTTCTTTTTTTCTGATCTAAGACTAGTGTCTTAGATAGGAAAAGCACAACTTCAAAAGCATAGATGTCACAAATGCAGGTACTGTCACTACATTAACATTTATATTGTGCTAACTGTGCTGCAAGGTTCAAAAATAGAAAGGCTGAGAAAAAATAGAGCGCTCTCTATAAAAAGACACTGCTTTTATTACAGTAACAGTTCTGCATAGAGAATTGTGAAAAGTCTTACTGAGTTATTTAGGCATTGCAAGGGATCTCCCAGTCCCTCCATTTGACATATAGAACTGTCATGCTCCTAAAAATCTCTTACGCCCAAACCCAGCAAAGTTTTTAGGCAGAAGTGGGGAATTAAGAAAATACTAATTTTAAGCCCTTAAAGCCAGTGAATATTGGCTCCTTCTAAAGCTACTCTTCGGAATAAATCAATGTTAAATAGCTTCTAGTCTTAATATTAGCCTTTGTGAAGTTTATCTGCATAGCAGACATGCTTAGGATAAGGATGATACACATTCAGAAAGAGCTATCAGGTCTTTAAGGATAAGCAAGCGTATAAACCCTCACAGGCACAGGAAACAAGGGCACTTGGTGGCCATCTCTGAACTTCAGTCTGGTTAGGATCCTGTGTTTCTTTGAGTAACAATTTCCACAACTGAAGTGCTAATTTTGCATATACTACACACAAGAAATTTTGGAACTTTCTGGAAGTGTAGAATGGTCATCGTTGATGATTTTATATACCATTTCATACTTGTTTTGGACAACCATGTCACCTTATTCCATGAAGAAATCTTCAGCTAGAACAAGAAACAAAGCCTACTTAGAATATCATGAACAAAAACTACAGCAGCTGTTTACACCAGGCTGTTTCCTGAGGGCCTGTGGGTGGAGAAGATTGGCAACATTCTTAAGCATGTCTCTGCTAGCCAACATGTGCAGATGTTAGGAGTAATAAAATTTAAAATGATAGTTTCAATACAAAATTCACCTTTATTCCAAGTTTCAGATCCCAAAATAAAAGTTTTCTAAAGAATAAGATCTGGAGCATAGTCAACAATATAAATTTCTGCAGGATTTTTTTCCCCTAATATGTAGGGAAAGAGACTAGATTATTTTCAGTTGTTTTTTTAGCAATTAGATACAAAAACCTCACACATCATCCACCATCAACAGTTCTTAAATAAAGCAGAATTTAGAAAGAACACTAAGTTTAGTCCTCATTAAAGGGAGAAAAAACATTCAGGATGACACTGAGATCAATCAGATCTACTAATCTTTTAGTGAATTGATTTTATTAAAAATAACTTGGGAGTGTGAGGGCCCTCATTCTCCTCACTGCATTTTTATCTGACCCCTGGACAGGAACATGAAACTGAGTGGGTATACCTGAACTACTAGGTCCTTAGCTAGGCCAAGAAAAACTTGGTTTAATCAAAATGTTTTACTGGCTCATTTAAACTGATAAAATTATTTCAGCAAAACATTTCTGTTTGCAGAAGTCAGGTTTTTAATGTGCTCCTGGAACCTGCCTTTTCAACTAGGAGTTTCTAACAGGAGAAGGAATTAGAAATTTATCAAAAATTGAGAGGAACTGATCTGTCTGGCACTACTGGCAATTTCACATCTGTTCTACAGCAAAAAGTGCTACTATTTTCATGGTTATTATGAAATTGATATATGCTCAGAGGTTGCATCTTTGGAAAAGTAATACTAACACATGCTTGCATACTGCAGTTAAACCAAGAAAAATCCCTAAAAAGATTAAATGGAAATGTAAGCAACAACTGTAACTGGTGTAAAACCCAAGTATTGCTGCAAAGGAAAAAGAAATAGGACAGCACCAAATTAAAAAGATTTTTTTTAAAAAAGTTTATAAGAAAGTAATACTAGCAAATAACAGCAATCAGTTTGCATTAGCTACTACCAGAAATTCCTGTAAATTAAAAATAGATAGATACATAGATATAGCAGATTAGTCCTAAATGTGTCTGCTTATACTATACTGGAGTGTGAGGTAAATCACAGCAAATAACAAATATATATCAAACCATGTAATTTACAGCGACAGAGCAGGGGAAAAAAAGTCAACATAAGGCACTATCTGCCAACACACAACAGAAGGTTCTCAAAATGGGGCTATTAAATACCGCCACAAATACATAGACAACAATACCCAGATAGAGAAGAACACTTGAAAATGTGCCTAGAAAACATAGTGACAGAAGATGATGGAAGGCATTTTAATAAGGCGCTGGAAATATTATTCTGGTTCCCAGCCAACGCTACAAAAAGCTCAAATGACTCCAAGAAATAGCGCTCCAATATATTATCAACATCACAAGAAGTTTATAAATCAGTGGGGTTGAAACGGAAGATTCACATCTGAAGCACAGACAAATGTATATATGTCAGTTTTCACATTAGATAGCTTCCTTGCATTATTAAATGACACTTTTGAAAAATTATTACTAAATGTCACTAGATGTATTTGAATAAAAACAAATGTTCTTTCTGTTTGAGCTACAAAATAAACAGTACAAATGAAGAATACAAGATACCTGCAGGTGCTCAATTAGAAGGGAAGCTAAAACAAACACAAAAGGGATAGAAACTAGTTCAACAGTATCTTTTGACTTAGTTTTATTTTGAGGCTTAAGCAACATATGAGGATGAGTATACAACGTAGCTCTCTATAATTAGCAGATCAAAAGAGGTAATTTCAGGGGTTGCTCCCAGTTATATGTTCTCATTAACTTTCATAACTTAAAACTCAACTTTAAAATTTAATTCTCAACAATTTCAATAAAGCAGAGTTTTGGACTAAAATTCAAAAGCAGGATAAGCCAATCTAAATACATTGCTATATTGCCTCTTTACTTCCTCCTGCCTTGGTGATACTCTGGGCAAACCAGTTCAGGGAGCTCAGCCAGCAGAAAACAGTAAAATTTATTTTTCCCGACGGGTTTCCTTCTGCTAGTTTAGCTTCCTTGTACCAGGTCATTGGAAGATTTGACAAAAGTCAAAGCTTTTTTTGGGGGGTAGGGGGGGACATGATGACACAAGGATACACAGACCTAGACATCAGAGGCAAAGAGTGGGAGCACCAAGTCACACTGGCTCAAGTTTTCATGGAACCACAGGCTGGTATGGACACAGGCGAAACACACACAGTGACGGGGATCTTGAAACGCCCTGTGGATAACTAACTTCAGAGAAAAGTTTTTCACTGCTGAAATTTTATCTACATTTCCACAAGTTATGCAGATATTGTGATTTACCTGCAAATAAACAATCTTCTGAAACACATCTTCTCTCATGCTCATCTCCACATCAAAATTAGAAAGCTTTTTGTCAGCTTCTGTGCTTGCTAAGCGTACCTCTTTGTCAGGTGAGACATGCTGGGGAAAATCCAACATGCTTCTTTCCACTGTTTAAATAAAAGACAACGAACACTTACACAGAAAGCTAGAAATGCTTTAAGGATAAGGAACTTCCCCCCCCTTCTGATATTTACAGAAGACATAAGAAACAATTACCCAAAGCAAACTGACATTTCAAGATCAGGCTTAAAACAAATAAAGTGATTACAGATAATGTAAAAATGAATAGGTGAAAGGACAAAATCGCACACCATTATAACAAATAAACATTTTACAGAAACTATCTCTTACTCAAGCCTAATTATCTTCTTACTTCTACAAAATCAAGCGAAAGGTGTATAAATACGATACACAATTTTTGAAAGATGAACCATTTGTAAGTGAAGACTGACATTATTTCATAGCTGGCACACATGGTTCCATGTTAGTATTTAAACTGAAAAGCTCTGAATCTTTCAAACAGGCCCATCTGTCCTGAAGTTATTTTTACATAGTTATAAGGACAGTGTCAAATCCTCATCTTCTGTGTTTAAGGAGAAACAATAAGGCAAACACAGAAGATGCTATGTATTCTGAACCTCTGGAGATCAGAATCTGAGTAATACTACTTTTTTAGAATACACTTTTGAGATTAAGTAAACCCCTACCTATTAAAGAAATATTGTATATTATAATGACATTGAATAGAAATACTAAAATAGAAATTAAATGTTATGACCAGCTGAATTAACTTAATTCAAAACCAACCATAATTTCATTCCAATCCATCTCTCCAAAAACACACTTTAGACTAACAATATTTCAGGATGATTTGAAGCTTTGTATTTTTATGTAATCTGAAGTTGTTTTATCAAACCCTGAGATACTCTTAGCGCTTCAGAAACCTTTGGAATGCAAACATGGGCATATGGTTCTTCTCCAAGTCCACAGGAAGCTTTTTCTTCTCCCCTTGTTGTCCTCATGCCAAGATGTTTCAAGATGATGAAGTGAGTTTTGGCAACTTCCACGTGAAGTGTAAGGCCTGTTGTCATCTGTGTCTTTTCAGATAATAAGTTCCATTTACTGGGGCAGGTCTTTCACATGAAAAGGACTCTGAAGCCTTAAAAATTCAAGGTTCTAATGGAAGTCTTGCTGTAGTAATACATTCTTATCATATGTCATAGACTGTTTCACAGGTAAGTCATCCTAATTTCACATATAGCTTTGAAGATTAGCATTAAAAGCTTAAATACGACCCACTGCTGCAACAGTATGTAGAGAAAAAAAAAGTACATCTTGGAAGACGCAAGTCTTGGTGACTATGCTGAGAAGCTGATGGCCACTATTTTCTGAATACAACATAGATTTTCCTTCTAATTTAATTTAAAACAGAGAGTTTTATACCTTGGTGAAAAGGCTTACAATAACTATACCAAATACATCAGTACAATTAAAACTGAATCTGACAGGAAGCTGTTTGGATGAAGATTACTCAGTCTTTCTGCCAGCATCAATTCCAATCAACTCACTGGATGTGCCTAAACTGTAATCCTAAGCAATGTGAAAGCCAGACTAATATTACAGTACAATCATTTGATCTGCACGCTGGTCTTTTTTGCTAAATGAATTTTGCTCCAAGACAAGGTGGCTGTTTTCAGCACTTCTGTTGCGACTGCATATTTCTTTAGAAGATTTAAGAGAACTTGACATTTTATTACACTGACCACTTTTTGAGAGTCATGCAGCCACCATCTGATAGGCTTTTCAAAAGAAAGCCACCCAAGACACATTTTTATTTTTCCTCATCTCTGACTGAAAACTATTAACAAATTAACTGAATGAGCTGTGTTTGAGCATTAAACTCTATCCATGTATTGGCATGTCTTCATAATTCATTCAGAACAATCTAGATACGACTGCATGACCGACACCTCTCCTTTGATTCTTCAAGGCCTTGCAGGCCATAATATACAAGTGAGCAAGTAAAAAAGCATTCAAAAATTTCCCCATTCTCAACCACCACATTTTCTCCACTAGGAGTTTGTCAGCCTTTCTATTCTTCCGTTTGACTGACTTGTCTCAGATTCTGCAGTGTCTGAAAAAAGCCGTGCTTATCAGGTTTGAATGTACCATGCATACCACAGATGCTGTAGTCTACACCGTTGCACATTGTCCCCTAGCGGCTTGTGCACAGTTGCAAAAGAAAATCTAAATGTGTGGAGCTTCACATGCAAAAACAAAACAGGTGACCAATTAGGTTCTCTGGATGCGCCAAAGAGATCAACAGTACAGTTTTGCTAATCCTTACTTTTGTCTCCAGAATAAAGCAGCAGAACTTTGTAGCTGATCATGTTACATAGTGCTGACAGGTCCTGAAAGATTATTATGACCAGCGGACCCTTGAGAGGCCTCTACACATTTTACATAAGCACAGCATGCATCAGCATTGTAAGCAACAACTATCTTTTCTCAATGTTTCTTTACGTGCCGATGGAATGCCCGATGGAAAGAATCACAGAAAACGTACACTAACCTGCATACTCCACTTCTATATCTGCCAAGGCTCGTACAGTATTCTCATGCTTTACTTCTCCAATATCAAGCATCCCGACACTGTCATATACATGCTTTGTCTTCCTGATCAGTTCTTCTGTTCTTGTTCTAATTTGCACTGGTGACAGGTCCCATCTCAAAAGGTTCCGGCCTGATGCTATGTATGAAGAAGTCTTCAGCTGGCTAGTAATTTCTGCTCCTAATGTCATTCTCAACACAAGCCGTGGCCCAATGGACCTGAAAGTATAAAAATGATCTTTGCATAGTAAGATTCTAGTTCAAGAGGTAGTTTATAGCAAACATTAAAAAAAGGCAACAGACTTTTAATAATTAGAGAGTATTTTTAGAAGCAAGAACAAAGTCCTTTTTAGAGCCATTGCTTGTCCAGCAGGACGATACACAGCCATTACCCTTATCAATTCAGTCTAGTTTTAAATAAATCAGAGTTATTTCTTCTGCCTTTTCCATCTAGAGGATGACTAAGTGCGGACAGGGATAAAAACTTTGTTATTGACAAAACCAGACAGATTAAGTTACTATTCAATCTTCCAAGAAAAACAGAATTACAATTGCTGAAACTCTATAGAAACAGACAGTATTAGAATTTTTGAAATAAGGAATAAAATCCACACAGTGATCTGTAGATTATGAAGACCAAGAACTGCAAACATGCACAAAACAAGATACAAAAAAAGTCATTTTTGAGAGTCATGCAGCCACCATCTGATAGGCTTTTCAAAAGAAAGCCACCCAAGACACATTTTTATTTTTCCTCATCTCTGACTGAAAACTAATTATTAAAACAAATTAATTCATTAAAACAAATAATTTTATATTTACACGGGATGTCTGCCACACAATCAGCCATGGGAGGAAAACTTCTAGTTGTTACTCACCTGAAAAAATATTCCTTTAATTGTTGTGGATTTTAAATAGACAGTTTTACTCTATTGCCAGAAGACGTACATAAGTTTACTGTAATTTATGTACTGTTAATCCTGATTATATAAATCAACTATATTTCAGCTTTAGCTAGCAGAACAGTTTACATATGTAACTGATCTTAGTGTGCTGTGCAACCAATGACTGCCTTTTCACTAATCTTTTTGACAATATTAAAAAAAAAAAAAAGAAAAAAATACTTGGAGCAAAGAATCCAAACAGGAGTTTAAAAGATACTGGCTTCAGAAATACAGCACTACCAATAATCCAATACTCAACTCGGTAGTATAAAGGAAAAGGATACATACTCAGGCTACTGACTGAAGTGGGGTCAACAGAAACCCACACAGTCAAGAAGATGTCCGCCCCATGACTACATTAATAGCTCAGTTATATATGAAGTAATTTCTGAGGAAGATAATAATTCGACAGCTTGCATTCAAGGAGTAAAACTTCCTGCAGTGTTTAGTATCATAGGAACATCATAGGAGGATATCTGGCTGGCAAAGACTTATTATCAGCCTCCCTATTTCAGTCACACAATTTAAAATAATAACTCAACAAAAACACCCAAACAAACCATATTTTGTTATGTTTATAATGACAAATTAAAATTTTCAACCATAACTAAAGAAATAGAAGAACACACACAGAGACCTTGCTACCAAAATGGATGTTTACTTAACGCTATCTTACATTAAATACCTTTTTCTGCTAGTGCTAGCCACGTACCTGTATTAATTCTATTGTAAAACCAGTCTGGTATGTGCGCAAGTGCTAAGATAGGTTTTGACATACAATGTAGGGAGCATGCACATAAGGATAGGCAATTTTAGCCTGAAGGAAAAAAAAAAAGCAGAAGTGAAATGCCAACAATCTGAAAAGAGCCACAAGCAGGCCTTCTGTTTGAAGGCAAGACTTTTTGTTAAAAGTCTCACTTGTCTATAAAAGGAATTCTCTAGAAATAGCCTAGCCAAAATTATTTTTATGCAAGACAAAAATGAAAGACAACATTGCTATCTATGCTTTCTGTTAACATTTTTTTTTTAAATTGTTACTGCAGTTTCTCCAAATCCTCCCACACCAGTGCAGGCAAGATGCTTACTTTTCCCTTCTATTGGCATACAGAAACATCAATATCCAGCACATTGATGATTTGACTCTGAAAATGAAGCCTAAATAAAGTACGTTCCGCCCACCTCCGTTCCATCTCTGACACCAACTTGGTTCCGACATTAATGCCTTAACAGCCTCTCCAGTGGGCTACTGAAAATTTGAATCTCAGTTGGAAGTTTATGATAAATGAAGCTGCTTTCATGATCGCAAAAGGCTGTTAGTATTCTCAGAATGCATTAGTTTCCCATCCCCCAAACCCACAGAATTCTATCCGGAATCTACAAATCCATTAAAGAACAGTACTTCATTAAGTCATGAACAGCCTCCTACTGGACTGCCCTATGTCTAGTTTTTCACACATGACTAGTGCAGCTCTGGTATAAACTCATGGGAGCTGAAGGGGAACCTCCTCAAAAGCAGGTTCAAGGCTCTGAACTCTACCCACTCCTTGACCCACCTCTACCCCCCCAAACATCAGAAAGAATCTGAAATGTGCCAAATTAAGGTGAAAATGAAAGTAAAATAGAATCAACTGAAAACAACAGCCTGAACAACATAAAAACTGACAACTATGCTAAGATGCAGGATATGGAGCAGGTGGGTTTTTTTCAAGGGAACCTACAGCCTTCTGTCATTCATTACCTTCACCGAGATGTATAGAAAACACAGCCCTGTCACTGACCAACTACATATTACCAGAAACAAACACTAAAATAGTCAAAGCACCAGTAGATTATATTAATTTCAGCCTGTCCAAAAAGTTTAATTAATAATTAAAGTTGGACTTCCTTCATGAACTTGCACGCAGGGTCCCCCATTACTGCAGAGCACTACTTTAAAACACAAAAAAAATATGCCATCTGATTTTCTTAGTATGTTGGCTAGTTGCCCTGAGGAATACACATACAAATTTGACAGCTGCATAAATGATTGCCATAAATGCCAGCAAGTATCTATCTGGAAAACATAGGACTGTGCCTTGTTTTGAAATGTTGATACCTTGTCTCCTCCTGCCGATACAAGGAAGCACCAGTCTTTTATGTAGATTAACAAAAGCAGTACAAACTCAGAAAGACCTGTAAGGCTTTCTAATTGACCAAATGCAGGTAGGCCTTCAAAAACTGTAACAGAACACTTCACACAAAGCCAATCGCTACATGCAGCTTTTCAAATAACCATTTACAGATGTGTGTCATTACCTTGCTACCAATCAATCAGATTGTACTTAAAGCAAATGTAACTCACATCAGATTAGTAAAAAACAACATGTAAGTGAAAATATATGCACAGGTGAAATCTTGGCCATTTCTTTCATGGCTTAGTATTTAATATTCTTTGCCTACGTGTCCAGTTTTTGGTTAAAACAGAATTGATTCTCTTTTAGTGAATCTTCCTTACAGATAAGTTCTTCTAAGTCACTGCAATTTTCTGAAGCTGGCTGTGTATTTTACAGACA
>Ga0065711_1002433_pt1 | contig 33926 bp, 17 predicted proteins | sample Hoacrofraction12_FD_59098 | JGI IMG/M metagenome (GOLD analysis project Ga0065711, IMG submission 59098) | Hoatzin crop microbial communities from Cojedes, Venezuela - Epithelial fraction 12 v2 (version 2) | ecosystem: Host-associated > Birds > Digestive system > Esophagus > Crop | place...
GGAGCCCAGAACTGGACAGAGTACTCCAGATGAGGCCTCACCAGGGCAGAGTAGAGGGGAAGGAGAACCTCCCTCGACCTACTGGCCACACTCTTCTTAATGCACCCCAGGTTACCATTGGCCTTCTTGGCAACCAGGGCACACTGCTGTCATCCACCAGCACACCCAGGTCTCTCTCTGTAGAGCTGCTCCAAGGTCTAGCTGAATGACAGCACAGCCTTCTGGTGTATCCACCACTACTCCCATTTTTGTGTCGTCAGCAAACTTGCCAAACTTTGTCGTCAGCAAACGTGGCCCCTAATCTTTGGGCCACAGGCAGCAAGCGCAGAACTTGCAGAATGTGTTAACAAGCATTGAAGTTCTTGTTATGACCTTACTAAATGTGTTTTTGTACATTTAATAAAGCTGGTTTTAATTCTCCTCTCAAATCTTTTTCTATGCCACCAACACAGAATTCTCACTATTTGAAGAGAACTTGGCGAGCGTTTTCTGTACTTTGTGGAAAAAAGAATATTATACCACACATTACAGCTTCATCCAAAAGGAATAGCGTAAATAGCAGGGTTATTGTGCCAGAAAAGGAAAAGAAAAATTAGGGTGAGCTTTACTTTGGTCCTTCTTTTTTTCTTAATTTTCCAATGTATTGCTCTTGAGCAGAGCCTTCCTCTTTCCTCAAGCATATCTTGCTTTCTCCTTCTTCTGCAGAGATACTAAAACCAGTCACGTGGGTTTTACAGTGAAATATGGTTTTGAAATATTGTTTTCTCAGCATGGAAGTATCTCATGGTTTTATTTCCGTATGTATTTTCACTATTTTTGTAGTGCCAAGAGCAGTTAACAAATACGAGGCAAGAGTAATGAACCATATCTTTTGCAAACTGGGAGTTGTTCTGAGGGTCTTGGCTTTTGCCAATGCAATAGACCTGTGCTTTGCACAGTCACTCCTGATAGTGGCACCCTATGGCTGAATAGTATCATGGCTGGAAACCAATGCCACTGGGAGAAAACAGGCTCTTCAGAACAGAAAGTTTAGGACTAATTAGAAGCTCTATAATAAGTCAAACAACAAAAACAGGGGAATCTTTATCTAGAGCAAACACCTGGAAAAGCAGTGTGTGATACTACTTGTAGCTAATCATCAAATAAGAGCAAATACACATGGTGATTTCCCTGGAGGAAAACAGAACAGACTGTGCAAATAGACTTTTTGAGCCAAAGCTACATATAAATGTCAAGTAGGAAGCAACTGGTTTAAGAACAGAACTTAGTTAATGCTAGGTCCTGAGAGCGTGAAGAAAAAACCCCATGATTTTCATTCTCTCTTTATCATGCAGCAATAGGAACATCTTAATTAGACTCGTCTCGGAGGTTTTGGGAGATCTACCTTTATAGGATTCATACGTGGGTTCCCTGTGTTGGGCCAGTGAAAGGAAGGTTTGCTGCCTATGCCTGGCCCAGCGTGGCAGTGAGATCTGGAAAGCTACACATTATTTTGCTTTTTACGATGTAAGTCTGGAACTGTAGTGGGATACAACTTAACTCTTTATGCTAGGACTTGACCAAGACAAGATGTCATGTCCTGGATGAAAATAAATGATCTAATTTTCAAGCTGGACAGACAGTAAAATCTGTGTTAAACAGCAGTCTCTAATGAACTTGTTCTGACTCTTCTTGATTGGTTCAGAGAATATCTCTCCATACCCATCAGCTATTCAAGAAAGGAATAAAGTGTAGCAGCTCAGACACTGCGAGGCGAAGAGCTGGGCTCTCACCCTACCTAGCACCTTTACCCTTCTGAGTATCAGAGGAGGTGCATCACCTTGGAGAATCTGATATAGCTGGTCATGGGAGAAAGCATCTAGATCCTGATTTTAACTGACATAAAACCACACCAACAGATGACAAGACACCCCATCTCATTCTGCCTGAGCCTTAAGCTGGCCAGACATGAGCACCCTGTGTTCATAAAAATTTGACATAACCTACCAGATATATTGGGGTGATAATGCAAAGGGGCAGCTTGTGGATGGGTTCAGCCTTTTTTCTGCTCACCTGCTCGTGCAGTCATAGTGGTCTGTCTGCCCTTCCCATTGTGGACATATTTACTGATTGCAAATGTCTGGAGTACCTGCTGAATGACTTTCAAGAGTAATCTCTTCCAGGGTCAAGAACTGTCCATTCCCACATTCAGGAAGGTAAGCAAAGGTGGCAGGAGGACTGCACCTTGGAGGGAGGAGTAACCCCATGCGCCACCATGAGCTGGGGGCTGCTTGGCTGGAAAGCAGCTTCACAGAGAAAGATCTGGGGGTCCTGGTGGACAACAAGTTGCACATGAGCCAGCAATGTGCTCTTGCTACAAAGAAGGCCAAAATCTTGTCAATGTGTGTAAGTACCCTATGTGGGGGACTAAACAAGATAGAGCCTGACCTTTCTCAGTGGTGTCCAGTAACCAGGATAAGAGACAATGGGCACAAAGTGAAATACAGGAAATTCCTATAAATATAAGAAAAAAATCTGATTTACAGGGAGGAAGGTCAAGCGCTGGAGCTTGTTACCCAGAAAGGTCTTTGAGTCTTCATCCTTACAACATTCAAATGCAATGTCAGAACATTGTCCTGAGCACCCTCATCTAGCTGACCCTGTTTTGAGCAGGTGGTTGGACTAGACAATCTCCAGACGACCCTGCTAACCTCAGTGACTCTGTCATATTGTGAAGTAATTTATCTTCCAATGTCCACTCCTCCTACTTCATCTTTCTAATGAGGATGCTAATCCCCTGTCTCCTAGAGGGATATGTTGATGGGGAAATAAGAGAGCTCTCTGAAGGCTGGATGTATGTGAGGATGCTGACTACACACATGACTTTCCCGTACTTCTGAGCACATCAGCAATACTCCCTAGGCTTGTTTTTGCTCTCAGTTTCATGGTTATAGTAACATTGGACTCCTCTGTCAAAGCTAGCTGAGCTGCATCACTGTGAGCTGAGACACAGCAACATTTATTAAATTCTTTCTGTTCTCAGCTTGCTGCAGTGTGGAGATTCTCAGCTTCGTCACCAAAATTGTTGGATCCCATCTTAATAACAATCCCATTTAATGCTTGATATGTTGTTCCAAGAGCCTTACAAGCATGGGATTGTTTATTTAAAATGTACTTTGATAGCAAAGGTTAAATTTACTGAGTACCGCGTAGCAAAAAGCATAGCATGAAGATGGTGTTCATCTTAATACTATACGTTAGCTCATCAGGATTAATGTTATTATGACAAAAACTGGACAAATTACTGGGAACTAGACTGCTCTGATTAAAAATTATTGTCTTCAGTTTTGGGCTGAGTGTAATCTCTGCACAGGATATAAGGTACCTGGCAATAAAAATACCAGATCTGAAAAAGTCAACTGCTGTGCTATTCAGAGTGATCTTGTATGGGTAGGAGATGAAGTAGATGATTCTTCCAGTTTTGGCAGTTCTCTGCTTGTTTGCATTTGTTTTCTCAGATTTTGCAGTCCTAGATACAATGCTACAATATGCCATCTGTTTTTCTTAGCTAGTTGTTATTTTTCTGTCTCTGAAGGAAGCATGAACTGTCTTTGTTCAGTAACGTCCAAACGTCTCATGGCACTCTTCCTCCCTCTCTTCTTGCAAGCTGGATGGAAGACACAGCGCAAAGGCTAACTGATGCTGGACAATCTGGGGTTTGTATCAATGACAAACTCACACAGCATACAGCCAGAGAGCACAATCGAAATTGCCTCATTTTGATTTTCCATAGAAGAGAAATGAGAGGTTTTCTTGGAATTCTTTGTCATTTGAACTGTACCCTAAAAATTAAGGAAACCACTTCCCCCCTGCCCAGTAATAGAGAATCCATTGCAACTTTAGCAAGTTTTGGTGCTTCATGACACTTGCAATTAAAAGTCTTAACTTCTTTCCCTCTGAACTTGCCAACATTAGTGTCCTAGCTATTTGGTAGATACTCTTCCCTACCCATCCACTACTGGGAACTACTAGAAAGAGACATAGGAAACAAAATGATTATTTGGCTGTCTGGTACAACCATTTTAATATTCTCACTCAGTGTTCTGCTCAACTGAAAGCACTTGTCATACAATATCTTTTCCTTTCACATAAATTTATAGACTCATTTTAGATTCTTTAACTTTCTAGCTCTTTCTGTTTTTCATGCAAAAGTTCATTTTGCATGATTATATCATAATGTGATCGTTGTATGATTTGCATGGCTCCTTCTTGCACTAGGGACACTGGAACTAAACAAAGGGAAAATAATCTTAACATGTCACCCTGATATATGTTGATTTGCACAATCAAAGTCCTTATTAGCCTTTACAGCTACAGCATGGAGAAATACATTGCAGAGACTTGCAAGTTAGACTACACATCACTTTATTCCACAGGAAATTAATGACTTCAGTGGCACTATATGTAGTGTAAGAAAATTTCTTGTAAAACAATGGCAGCATATTCTGACTCAACTTTTGTGAATTATGGTGAAAGTCTTCAAGGAGTCTTAGCAGAATTCAATGCAGTAGATCAAAATTATACTAGCTGAAGAAATAGTACCTTGGTTTTAAGTTTGTAGAGCAAATGATAGTATAAATACGCTTGTGACGATTGTTGATTTGTGTCCTGGCAGGTGTGATGAAAGACAGTACAGAAACTGCGATGGGAAGAGATGCTCGATCCTTTTAACATGAAATTTCACCACGTAATTTATCTCTCAGCACATCTTTTGTAGCTCATGCTAGCTCTTTGAGGCACTTTAAAGTGTTTCAATCTCATTTAGGATGTGAGGTCTGTCTGGAAAATATTAAAGCTTCTCAGTCAACACTGCAGTGAAATCATGGGTGGGCTAATGAGATTGCAGCTATCGTTACTTTCATATTGCAGATGGCTCTGTTTTCCAAAATGGCCAAACAACTTCTGACTCCTTGCTCATAAGTTATAGCAGTGCAGAATTATTTTACATGCTCCAGTCAGCTACGATTAAACAACTACTGAAAAACCCACGATTCCTTTCACTATCGTGGAGCGCTAATGCTGTGCATGTGCCATTGGGGAGCAAGCGGGTTTAGTCTGATGCATTATACCATTATTGAAAAAGCACGGGTTAGGTCACACTTGCTAAAGTCTTCATAACTTTCCTGAGTTTCAGTTTAGCTCTTGTGAACAACCAGCTAATTGGATGTGGCCAACAAAAACCATTCAAGCCAGTTTCCTAGTCTACAAGGTCATCACAAGGTGAGAGTGATTTCAGATACATCCTCCCGTGAACAAATCTCAGACTCTTCTTGAGGGAGTCTGTTTCAACCCATGCGTGCCTGGAGATTAGGAGGGGAGGACATCTCATAGGAAGTCCTTCTCCAAGTGTCCAGCTGACTGCTTGAAGAGGTAAAACAGGTCATTCAGAGGCTGTAAACACCTGATGTTTCAATGACAGAGTGAAAAGTAGTAGATGCTTGAAGATGGTCTGGGCACCACACGCAATGGGCGGTACTGGGTTACGGCATGTACTCTGATGATATCGATGAAATGAAGACCATCGGTCCAACTCATTTCCACTGCTTACTCCATCTTTATTCCTTGCCTCTTGAGCCATGCCAATGTTCCACCACTTGCTGATCTGATAGCTACCTGGCTGAAATTAGAAACCTCAGTCAGCTTCATGGCAAGACAGAAGACTTTTTGCTCATCGTTACAATGCAAATAACATGACTGGCTCTATTAAAATGCTCACTTTTCCCAGCTTTGTTGATGTGCCTGTGTATAGGGGTATGCATATCTGTGAATCTAAGTGTTGAAGGAAAATTCACTTTCGAATACCATCTTCACTCAGAAAAGCAGTGTGTCTCCCAAATACTTTGCAACAGCACAGAAGGGTGTAAATGAGGTTTGGATAGCTCACTGAGTCAAATAGTAAATTCCCCCAAATACCTGCTGTTTCAGATGAATGCTTTTGGTAAATAAAAGGGTGTGAAAGGGTTTTTTTTAATAATACCAGTAAGCAGCAATATTTTTAAAAAGTTCAATTTCCGAAAAAGCTGAAGGCCTTTTTAGCATTTTTGAAATAAAACTTTTTCTGTCTTTTTATCATCTTTTTAGCAACAATTTTTGCTTAAAAACTGAAAGATTAAACGACTGATGTCCCCCCAAGCCTTGACTGGTTAAAGCTACAGAATACCCTCCTCATGAGAACTCTCCTCAGAAATTTGAAGAGGGTCCACCCCTGCTATGTGTTTCTGGTGCCTTACTGCAAGGTTTTTTCCTCCTTTTTTTGCTGCACATAGCCAATATCAGGGTGTTTCAGTCTCTTCAGTGTCGGGAGTCTGATGATTCTGTGGTTTGTTTTTGTGGTATCCACAATTTCTTGGTGGTGTTATACCGTAGTACCAAATACATGTCTTTATTTTCACTGCCAGTTAAAATAAAATACTTGCAGCCCATTGTGACTCAGTCTTCTTGATTTTAACAACATAAGGGGCAATGTGAAATATTTACTTTACCAGGAGTGAGAATGTCTATCATGTTTCCAGCTCATTAAGATTTTCCAATAGCAACTGCTAAATACCACAAATGTGAAGTGACGACAGCATCTGCAAACCAAAAAGCAATGGAAAACAAAAGGAGTTAATCGTCTTTACATGGTGGGATTGCAGTTTGCATAGGAGTATTGGCACAGCATCAGCAACCAGCACAAAGAACTGTGCAGCCACAGCAGAGCATGTCCCAGTCTCCAGCAATAACCCGATGGTTCTCCCAGCTCATTTCTGCACATTAGACTCACTGCTCTCTGTCACAAATGCATGAATAATGCATCGTTTCAACAACAATGTTGGCAAGGCGAGACTCATCAGGATTGGATTTCTTTCTTCTCCCTTTCCCGGAGATCAGAAGCATCAAATGAAGCTTTGTGGAGATAATCATAGCAGAAACAGTGGGCAGAAATGATTTGCTCTTCAGACGTCACCCCCAGGATGCAAAGTAAAATATCCCAGGGACATAATAAGCCACTCAAGGAACTGGTGTATCCAAGGGAACATGGTTCCCTGGATGGGAGCCCTTCTAAGAAAGACCTTTACCTATTTATTTCTTAATGAAAACTATCCACTGTAAAAGCGTGTTCCGAGTATGTATTCATGCCTTTCCCTTCCTATGTCTTCCAGACAATCAGAGAAAACAGAGCTGGAAGGGACTGAGAAAAGGCACAGGATCAACTACTCTATTATTCCATGATGGATGGTTGGACTGTTTTTGAGAACATGCAATGTTTTTGGACATGCATGGAGATTGTTCCATCCCAGGCTTCCTTTGTGCTCCTATTAGAAAGGTGGCTTTCTGAGGGGTTTGTTTCTTTGTGTGTTTGTTTTTGTTTATTTTTTCCCTGGTGCCAAACCTGAATTCCCTTATTTCAGTTCAAAACCACGTTTTTTACCTCAGTCAGAGTGCAGAGTGAGGTATTGCCTTTCTCCTTCATTTCTCCTTCTCTGGCAAAGTCAGTCAGTTTCTATTTTCGTCCCCCACATGCCATGTTTCCCAAAACACTGATCACTACTGGAAGAGCAGAAATATAACATCTTTTTTTTCTCCCTCTCTTCCTCCCCCACTTTTTTTTCCCAGTAGCCTGATGCTGTTAAATCTTCTTGAGCTTATGACCAACAATAAGTGGTGAGAAAGTATGGTAGAACTTCCACCCTGTTTACTGGTCCTGCCTTGCAGAAGTACTTGTTTAAGTACTAATTCTCTTCGGAGATGTGTCTGAGGTGGGAGTTTCAAAGTCAATGTCCATATGGCATTGGGGGACTCTGACTGGGGAGTCACTATATACTCCTTCTGTTTGTATATTTTGAAAGGTACATCAGGAACAGGGAACCCCTGTTCTAGTTACCTGGCAAGTATATTGACTGCAGCGTACCCATCCTCTGCACCCCAGCTCCTAACGGACATGACAAGGGTTTGCACTGGCCAACCCTGTGTCGTTAGCACTGATGTGAAGGCAACAGAGGTGGGGTGGCCAAAAGACCAAATCCAAAGAGGCTTCCCACTCAGAAGGAGGGCACCTTGGTGTATGGGCTTTGTGTGGGAAGGTTTTGGTAGTTGGAGGGCTATAGGGGTGGCTTTCTGTGAGAAGCTGGTGGAAGCTTCCCCTGTGTCCAATGGAGCCAACGCCAGCTGGTTCCAACATGGATCCACTGCTTGCCAAGGCCGAGCCCATCAGAAATGGTGATAGCACTTCTGTGATAACGTATTTAAGAAGGGGAAAAAAACACTGTGTAATGGCAATATTGCAGCCAGAGAGAGGAGTGAGTCGATGTGAGAGAAACAACTCTGCACACACCAAGGTCAGGGAAGAAGGAGGGGGAGGAGATGCTCCAGGCGCTGGAGCAGAGATTCCCTGCAGCCCGTGGAGAAGACCATTGTGAGGCAGGCTGTCCCTCTGCAGCCCATGGAGGTCCATGGTGGAGCAGATATCCACCTGCAGCTCATGGAGGACTCCATGCCAGAGCAGGTGGATGCCCGAAGGAGGCTGTGACCCTGTGGAGAGCCCATACCAGAGCAGGTTTGCTGGTAGGACTTGTGACCCCGTGGGGGACCCACACTGGAGTACTCTGTTCCGGAAGGACTGCACCCCGTGCAAAGACCCCATGCTAGAGCAGTTCATGAAGAACTGCAGCCCATGGGAAGATCCCATGTTGGAGAAGTGTGTGGAGAACTGTCTCCTGTGGGAGGGACCCCACACTGGAGCAGAGTAAGAGTGTGAGGAGGAAGGAGCAGCAGAAACAACATGTGATGAATTGATCGCAACCCCTATTCCCCATACTCTTTTGCTTCTTGAGGGGAGGAGGTAGAGAAAATCAGGAGTAATGTTGAGCCTGGGAAGAAGCGAAGGGTGGGGGGAAGGTGTTTTTAAGATTTGCTTTAATTTCTCATTATACTACTCTGATTTGATTGGTGATAATTTCCCGAAGTTGAGTCTTTTTTCCCTGTGACAGTAATTGCTGAGTGATGTCTCCCTGTCCTTATCTCAACCCATGAGTATTCGGTTGTACTTTTCCTCCCCTGTCCAGCTGAGGAGGGGGAGTGACAGAGTGGCTTTGGTGGGCATCTGGCATCCAGCCAGACTAAACCATGGCACTTGTCAACTTGGGGTGTCTTGGATGGCACCAAACACTTTTATTTAGGTAGTTGGCTCTCATCATGTGCATCCATTTAGGAAGAACTGAATTGCTTACTTGTCTCATTTAATGTCTGCCACTGCTGCGCATGTGGTAGACACCAGTATGTAGATACCGGTGTAGATAGATTTAAGTAGATAGTGGTGTAGATAGATTTAAATGCTGAGATATGGAGCTGAATCCCACCCTTGGACATCAAAAGTCTTTAAAATTAAATACCGAATATTCTGCTAGATGCATCTTTTGCTGTAAAATGTCAAAGTTTTTTTAAAAATGATGATTTTGACAAAATTTCATTATTAAAGCATGAAAAACTGAGCATCCTAGAAATAATGTAACAGCTTGGTTTCTTATTTCAGAAAACCTTGGGCATTACTATTCCTGACTTTAATCGTCACAAGCAGTCCTGTATGACTCCTCTCATTACCTGGTGGCTTTAGTGGAGTTCTATTACATGCAACCATTTCCTGAACAGCCTACATGGGACTTGGGTTCCTGACCTAAACGTGGTCTCCTGATGATGTTACATGAACTGGAATTAATTGTCAAGACAGACTGGCCACACAGACTTTTGATAAATAGATATTGCCTGGTTCTACATTTACCAGTCAGGAAGCTGGAGACGAATGGTCACTGAGAGTTCAGATTGCCATCAATAACCAGCCTAACTTCTAATTACTGTACACTTAGAATGCCAGTTGCCTATTTAGAATACCAATGTATGTTCATTTGATTTTACATTTTAATTTAAGAAATATAACTAAATTCTATTTTTAAAAAGAGTGTTTATATATATATATAGGTTGAATTTCAGTAATGAAATGAGCTAGAAATATTCCAATGCATCAAAGCAAAATGAAATGCCTTGACTGAGCTGAAACAATTAAGGAAAGTTTCAGGCAATTAAATTTTGTGAGACATGTAAAAAATTGGCTTTATTTCAGTTCAGTATAACAAATCTATTCTGAAGATATCATAATTTCAACGGAAAGGAAATTTCAAGTTTCTATGAGCTTCACATTTATTGTTATTGGGTTTTAAGCTCCTGTGAAAATGACTTCACATATTTATTCCAATACAGTAACAGTGAAATAAACGTATTTCTTTCAACTTGTGATTAGTTTGGCTTGTGTTTGAACTTGTCTGATGGCTATTTCCCTTTCCCCCCTTTCTTTTTAATCATATTTATTATTGTTTTTTAAATTAGCCTTTGAGCTCAGAACATCTGCTCTCCTTGGGTATGTACAGACAGCTTGTAGGTCCACACTGACACCAAATGGAGACTCAAGCAGCTATGGCATTTACACAGCCATGAGCATATCAAGGTGATATGATTCAGGCAGTGAGGTAGGGGAGTGGAATGCGAGTAATCATCCTGACTTGTTCATCTATCCCATGTGGGACAAGACACTGTCCCTTTTTATCAGTCTGGGCCTGTGGTATCCCAGGATCTCTCTGCTTTTGGATTGTAAATACACAATGAAGAGACTGTTTCTCTTGCAAAAAATATACAGCTCCTAACACTATTGGTTTTTTCAGTCTGAATCTGATACCAAAAATGAATTTCCTATGCCTTTAGATTAGGTCTGATGAATTTCAATAATATGGTACATTATGGAAATCTTGCAACTATATTATATTACTGAGTTGGCATTTAGTAAACAAAAGCAAAGTGTGAATATCCTGATTATTGTTAATCCTTTTCTTCTCCTGTGAATAACAAGTTCTTTACACAAGGACAAAGAACTTCTTTCTACTGAGCGTTAATCACTGAAGGCTGTTAGAAAACAATCACTGCTGGATTTGCAATAAACTGCCTCCTGGTTAGGAGTAAAATTAAGTTTAGGGTATGCTGGAAAAGAAATTCCCCATGTCTCTTAATGTCAAAGGGAGCAGGGCAGGACTGTCTTGTGCAGAAAATGTAATAAAGTTGATGTTTGCATAAATATTAGTAGCTGTTTCTGAACTATCAGCAAGACTTTAAGGAACTCCTGGTAAAAGCTGTACACAACTGTTTTGCAAGAGCAAGGAACAGGATGTTCTGTGGGGAATTTGTTCCAAAGATAGGTAATTGAGATAAAAAATATCCTTGAACTGAAACTGATTCTAACATCTTGTTCTCCAGAAATGTATTTAAGAATACGCTCTGCTCTGAGCATACAAACATTGCCACTGAAGTCACTGAAAATGACTCTAAAGCTAAGCCAAACCATGCTGAATTGAATTTCTTCCCTATTTAAAAAACATGGTTATTAAGCAGTTAACAGTGCTACTGCTGTAGCTTCTCTTTTGCTAAGATAGACTAATAAACATGACATTTTTAATGTATAATTTGCATAATGCCTCTGTTAATTTTGTTATTTTCATTATGGCAACAGAATGAAAACGACATATTACACCCATAAAAAATATACAGCAGTGTTAATCCCTGTAGTCATTATACTGTTAACTGAATTGCATCTTTTGCATGGTCATTATTATTATTTATAAAGCCCCTTGATAATGCAAGGGGAAAGTTTCCAGATTTATCAAGGAAAGAATTAAATGCTAAAATTAAGGAGAAAGTCAAGAGGGAGGGAAACTGGGAGCCAAAACATAAAATGAAGAATATACTTCAATGCAGAGCAACAAATGGTCTTGTCTAGAAGTGAGATTTTTTGCAACAGCCTTCGCTCTCTGGATGCGGCATCTACTAAATTTAACCCCAGTGTGTCAGGTGCCTCACATACATATGGTAAAGGATAAACCATTGTCGCGTGACGTCCCAGTGCAAAAGAACTATGCAGTGTGAACATTGCAAGGAGGAGGGAGCAATTTTTATGTACAGAGAGCTGACCTATGCTTATGGTGGTGTCCTACAAGAATCCCCATTCAGTTCTCTGCTCTGTAGAAATTTCTTGCCTGACCTTAGAAAAGTCATGTTGCATCCCTCCTTGCCAGCTATGGCAAACAGCTTATGTATTTCAGACAGAACATAAAAATGCATAAGACACAGCTAAACAATAGCATTCCTGAGCAGAACATTCATGGTTTCACTCGGGTCTGTATTATGAAGTTCAGTGTGCATTTTATTTTAGCTGTATTTGTGTGCCTACATGTGGATATCTAGCACCATTAGCGGTGCGCTAAGTTATTCCATAGCTTCATATATGGCTGGTAGAAATGACACAGGATTCATGGAGGACTCATACCTTTTGGGTGGCAGCTAGAGGCTAGACAAGATACCCCAGCATATCTCAAGGTCTCCATGCAGGCAGCTGAATCCATCTCCAAGCTCTACTGAGAGTATTGACTAGATATTCAGGAGATATAAGGGCTGTTTGGACACCTCATGCATATTGCAATACTAATATACGGACATCTGGAACACCTTAGGTGTTCTAATCTCAAATTGTAGGTGCAATTCAGGTACTTAAATAGAGGACTTTAATAAAGTTTTAGAAACCTCAGAGTATTTGAGACTTTTGTTCATGGTCAACTCATATGTCAGCACACAGGAGCACCACAGTATTTTGGCCCAGGAGCTTGCAGCTAGGAGGGTTATGTTAGTGTTATCTTAAATAGCTCTAGGTACTTATGTGTGGACAATCAGACTGGACCTTATGGGTCTACTCTAGTTTTGCTCTGTTATAATCTTGTCTCTGATTGGGTAGTAGGAAAGTGAGCTGCATGAGTGAAGGAAGCTTTGTGGAAAATGAATAACCATTGCCTGTGTTCTGCAGACAGAAAATGAGGCACAGGAAAGTCTAAAACTAGGTAGTACACCCAACTAGTGAAAATGGCAAAGACGTTACTAAGTGGCAGTTTGTATAGTCCTCAGGAAGGAGAGAATGACAATATTAGAAGAAAAGCTGTGGGAAGGATGGGGTCAGTCAATGTTAAGCAAGAGAATTCATCGCCATGGTTTAGGATGAAAAACTGAGAGAAGAGGTATCATCTAGCATAGGAAAGATGTGATAACAATACTACAGCGCAAAAGTTGAAAGCAGGGAGGGAATAATCTGTTCTCTGTGTTCCTCAGGAGCAGGTCATGAAATCAGAAGTGTTACTGTAACAGGGAGTTTTGGATTAGAGACTGGGAAAGAAAATTCTGACAGTAAGTGTTGAGAAATGCTGGAACAAATTGCCTGAGTTAAATGTGGACTCTATCCCAGAAGGCTTTATAAACGGGATGGGTAAACATCTGGAAAGAATGATCTAGGGACAGGGAATTAGTCTACTGCATGATTTCTTGATGTCCTGCCAGCCCTAATTTTTGATAATTCAGGGCAAGATTATCACTAACAATGCCTAGACAGACAGACAGAGAAGGCTAAAAGTGATCCTCTTCTTCCCAGCTTCCTTTCTACACTCTTATGGCTCCCTGGTCCCAAACTTTCATCATTTTAAGTTCTTCTATTTGCTGTTCTGTAATGCATGTCACTCTTTCTCCCTCTCTCTCTTCCTTTATAAATCATCCATCACTGCTGTATCTATCTAAATGTCCCTCATCTATAAATATCATGCATGATTACATATCCCTTATAGCCTCCTCTGTCTGCTCCCCGCCCTGCAGAGACTCATGCAGTGCCTACTGAATAGTGCCATTAGTTACTGAATATTCACAGCAGTGTTGCTGTTTGAGGTAACACTTTTATTTTCTCCTGCACAGCATCACTAGCTGATTTAAAGCCCTTTCTCAGAAGGAAAGCAAAATTGAGCCATTCTCTCATCTCATTCTCAAATGTAAAATGGTGAAGTACTATAGGAAGTTATTTCTTTATTGCTTTTGTGCTTCTGTTCCTTTAGCCACCTACACAGCTGCCAGATGATATAAGACTGTGACAGGCAGGTTAAGATAAATCTTGCTGCAGTGATGTGAGATGCAGCCACCTGCTCCCAGGGACTGTCACACTTTAGGCATGGGAGGAGGCAGAGGGATGCAGGTATCTGGACTTCGATCACTGAGCTCACAGCCTGACTTATTTGACTAAAGCACCCACGAAGGGTCAGTGGCATGATAAACCTGACCTTGGTTATATCTGTGGCCTGACGGTGCCACTCAGCTGAGGAGCAGCAAGACCTAGTAGTGAGGAAGGGTGTATAGCTGGGTGTCATCTGTGCTTATAACCTAATAGGGTCAGGGCACAGGCGTCACCAATCGATAGTGACCCTTTGGATTTCTTATGTGGTAACGACCTTGAAGGTAGTAACACTGTAAACGACTTCAGCAAAAAGGTATCAGAGATCTCAGAGGCAGGAACATTTGAGATAGTTGTTTGTGGAGACAGAGATAGATGTAAGGACTTTTTTAGTGTATTGTGATGGAAAATGTCAGTTTTGTTTGTCTGAGTTTGTTATGTTAATGGAGAAGAGGCTGTCAGATGGGCCATCTGGAAAAAGGAGAGCTTGCTCTTTCCTTTGGACTGCTACTGAACCCACTCTTGGCAAAAAGCAGTGGAACACATGGTGCAACAGGTTAGGAAATCCCAGCATAGAACTGAAGACCTGCAGAAACTCAAATCTCAGAGACACGAAGAGGTGACCAGGAGGTTGGGACAGATTTAAGGGAGGACAAGAACTTGCTGAAGGGGAGAGAGGAGTGGCTAAGGTTTGATGCTGTCCAGAAGTTCACCGAGTTAACTAAAGGGCATGCAAGGACACAGTGTGTAAATGAGTGCTGTGTAGAAACATGTTAATAGATTTTTTGTCTGACAAAGATAAAAAACTTTTTAATAACAGTTGTGTCACTAGCTAGAGTAAAACTATATTAACGTGGAGATAGCTGGGCAATGTGTGGACATGTGCAAGGAACTGAGTTACCTCAGTTTAACAAGATATTTCTCATTAGCTGGACACCGTTAATGACTGAATGCATGAGCCTCACCTGCTGTGAGTGCAGAGTAAAAATTGTTGACTCAAATAGCTACCAAATGTTTTCTTGGCACTTAGAGTTGGGTAGGAGAAGTATCTTTTCATTTGATGGCATAGACCTACAAGATCGCTTTTATCAAGGAAGCTTTGGGATTGGCTTACCCTTAAATATTTCTCGTGGCAGCTGCATGAGTAATATTCCCTGAATCTCACAATCCTGACCTGGACTGTGGGAGTTACAGAGCATAGGACATCACCTGGAAGATGCGTGGCACACTGGATGATGCTGGCAAGAATAGCAGGGTTTGTAGTTCTATTAACCTCTTCCACTCTGCTTTCTCTTAGGTCAAAGAGGGGCAGGATTACTTCTCTTGAACTGCTGGCAATGTTCTTCCTAAGTTAGCCCAGGATGCCATTGACCTTCTCTGCTTCAAGGGCAGGTTGCTGTCATGATCGTGGTCAGCTTGTTGTCGACCAGGACCCCCAGATCACTCTCCGCAGAGCTGCTTTCCAGCCTTTGGCCCCCAGTCTGTACAAGTGCATGGGGTTATTCCTCCCAAGGCGCAAGAATTTAATGATGTTTCTGTTGCTCCATTCATCCAGCCTGCTAAGGTACCTCTGAATGATGGCACACCTATCTGCTATAACAACCACTCCTCCCAATTCTGTATCATTTGCAAACTTGCTGCGGGTCCACTCTGCCCCACCATCCATGTCATTAATGAATATGCTTAAGTGTATTGTTCCCAATATTGATTCCTGGTGTAAACAGTGTTGACTGAACTCCAGCTGGATTTCATGCCACTGATGACAACCCTCTGTGCCCAATACTTCAGTTTTTTTTTCAGTCCACCTCAGTGTTGACTCACCTAATCCATGCTTCATCACTTTCACAGAATCACAGAATCACAGGATGGCAGGGGTTGGAAGGGACCTCTGGGGATCATCTAGTCCAAACCCCCTGCCAAAGCAGGGTCACCTACAGCAGGCTGCACAGGAACTCGTCCAAGTGGGGTTTGAATATCTCAAAGGAGACTCCACAGCCCCTCTGGGAAGCCTGTTCCAGTGCTCTGTCACCCTCAAAGTGAAGAAGTTCTTCCTCATGTTCAGACGGAACTTCCTGTGCCTCAGTTTGTGCCCATTGCCCCTTGTCCTGTCTCTTGGCACCACTGAAAAGAGTCTGGCTCCATCCTCCTGACACCCACACTTCAGATATTTATAAGCATTTATAAGGTGCCCTCTCATCCTTCTCTTCTTCAGGCTAAACAAGCCCAGCTCCCTCATCCTTTCGTCGTAGGACAGATGCTCCAGTCCCCTAAGCTTCTTTGTAGCTCTGTGCTGGACTCTCTCCAGTAGCTCCTCATCTTTCCTAAACTGAGGCACCCAGAAGTGGGCTGTCTCTATGAGGATTTTATGGGAGACAGTGTAAAAACCTTGCTAGTCTATTTATGCTTAGTAATATTTCCTGTCCTAACATATACCAAAAAAACACTTTGGATAGTTCCCAAATATTGCCTCTACAGTGAAGAGGAACTTGTCTTGCCTACACAATGCCAATGAAATTACATTTGGATAGGTGCCATGACCACTGTGAATCATGGGACTGGTTGTATCAACCTACAATGCTAATACAGCCACAGCTGCTGTGGTTCTTCTGCTTAGTGTAAGTGAGCTCCTGTGCTGAGATGATTAAATGCATGAACTCTTTTTAGGTATGTCCACACTGGAAAATGTATGAATTGGCCCTAATGAAGCAAGCTGAAGTTCCTGAACAAGTCTTTTCATGGCACTACTCAGCCTGACCTCAGTGAACCCTGGTGAAGCATGATGCTGATGTCGTTTTCTCCTGTCACCAGCACTGGAGTTGGCCAGCATAACAGCATGTTGTCTGCATGACAGTGTGTTGGTAAATGCATCAGTAGAACACTGTGGTACTGTTGACATTACGGTAAAGTCCTTATGCAATGAGGAGGGACTGATATATTCATGGTAGAATCCCCTTCTCCTCAGGGCTGGCATAATTATTTTGAGAACAAAAAAAAATAGAGTTTCCAAGAAAGTTATTGAAGAGGAATTGACGGAAGAGGTGACAAGATGGCTCAGCACATAACTGGGAAAGTGTGGAAGATATTTGAGGTTGATTAGAAATCAGTTCCAAAGCAATTCTGCAAAGGAAAAATACCACCTTAACTGTGTCATGTATCCCACAACCACCTTCCCTCTGAGTAACTCTGTCTATATACTCTCCCTTAATTGGTTCAAATGGCCTTTGCTCCTTTATTTTCTAAGCTGAGGTTCATGTCTTGCAAGAGTTCGTTGTGTTTCTTTTGCTCATTACATTAACTACTGAGTTGGAAGAATTAATTAGTTGATTACGATAAAGTCTAATTACTGTTTGCAGTTGGATTAATTAACCAAATTCCCAGAGATCCCTTCTACTCCCTATCTGTTCCAGTGTAAGCAAGAAGATGCATCCTAGGGGATAATGACTTGGTAAACTACTTAATAAGAAGCATCTGCAATAGACACCTTTATAAAACTCAAACATTGGAATTCAGCCCTTGGACATACTTTGAAAGCTTGTCATTGAGTAGAACAAATGGGAGTATGGAAGCAAATATTCACATAATGAAGCTGCGTAACTGATGTGAAAGACACTGCAACTGAGGCCCAGTTTCCATGCATGAAACCAGACCTGCTCTGAAAATAGTGTCTGGGCAACACTGTGCAAAAAAACCCAACAATAAAGACAGAAAAGAGCGTGGTCTCATTGCTACTCATTGGACTGGCACAAAGAAACTGTAGGTCTGACATGAACAGATGGACAGGCTCTGTAGTTGCCTAGAGCAAGCTTCATCAAAAATGCGTCCACGACTTCACCTGTTTCTATCAGGCATCTCATTGTCAGTCCATCTTAATTGCTGATATGTTGGACTGGGAACCTTGGAACCTTGTTGGCTGAGATGGAAACAATGTGCCATTTTCTGAAAACCCACCCCACATGGTGGTCACCTCCAGCAAAGGAATACTACTGGTGGTAGCAGTTTTCACCCTCTTGCTGTATAACCTCGCATGCCCTCCAGGGCTGTGAGTTAGTATGTGTTGTAGGTTTAGGTGTGACTCCTGCCTGTTTTCAGATGTCTACAATGTACTCTGCTTTAACCAGCTCACCTCTTTTGTCTTCGTGAGGACAAACAAGCATGTCTACATGGAAATTAATCTGAATTAGGTCAGGTATCTACCTGGGGATGAGATGACGGGCATTCTAGAGAGAGTTGTCACTCTGTGTTGAGTACAAGGGGAGCCCAGACAATAAGCTCGCATACAGACATCTCTTTATTTTCATCTATCCCACCCTAATAATTCATGAGTTTAGTGGGACTGTGTAAAAATGGGAAAGAGGCATGTGGCTGTATGCAAGCAGGACCCTCAGAGCAGCAATAGGCCAAGGAAAGAAAAGCAAGGAAAAGGATGCTTGGACATTTCTCTAGTCATTGGACATAGTCTGAAGAGTGATCAGGTTCTGTAACAACACAAAACAAGCTTAAACTTATTTGTACAGCCAGCGATTTTGGTCATGACAGTATTAATGGCTTATGTGGCTGGAGCACCTCTCCTATGTGGAAAGGCTGAGAGAGTTGGGGCTGTTCAGCCTGGAGAAGAGAAGGCTGCGGGGAGACCTTCTTGCAGCCTTTCAGTACTTAAAGGGGGCCTACAGGAACGATAGTGACAATTTTTTAGGAAGGCCTGTTGTGGCATGACAAGAAGTAATGGTTTTAAACTAAGGGAGGGTAGATTTAGACTGGATACATGGAAGAATTTTTTTACAGTGAGGGTGGTGAAACACTGGATCGGGTTGCCCCTAGAGGTAGTGGAGGCCATGTCCCTAGAAGAATTGAAGGCCAGGTTGGATGGGGCTCTGAGCAGCCTGATCTAGTTGAAGATGTCCCTGCTCACTGCAGGGGGTTTGGACAAAATGACTTCTAAAGGTCCCTTCCAACCCAAAGCATTCTATGATTCTATGTGTGCGCATAAACACATTTGCAGTGTGTGAACAAGATATGTAACTAATTGATTGCTACGTAATAAGAGATACTGGAGTATATAAAATTCTTCCGTACCAGTAAATGATCCAGTGCAAGTAAATGTTCTCAGGCATTGACATTTGCTTTGGTCTGGGCTAAGAAGTCACCTCTCAAAGAGTTTCGGAGAGAGTTTAGTGGCTTGCATAGCCGATGATTATCTGTAACAGGGCGTTGGATATGGTCACACTGTTCTGGAGAATAAAACAGCTTTTTATGAACATGTTGACAGAGAATGGTTTGTTGTATGTTTAATTCATCACAATAGAAGTAGCCATGCTCTCTGTAAAGGCAGATCCAGTAAAGAGCCTTTACCTTCAAACTACTGATAACTCTCCCCTTCCTTCCTTTCTTACTTTGTCAGTTCTCAAATGTATTGCAGCTTTTTTGGCTGTCCAAAGAAAGGAAACTGAAGTATCAGTTCACTTGTTGGGTTTATCTCATAACTTTAATCTGCTGTAGGTAGGAGAGTTAGACCTCAGGAAGAGGAAACAGCATTTGGTCTCATACCTATAGCTGCATCTCCTAGAGCTGAGATTTTCCAGGATGGCAAGGAGTTAACTGAGCAAGAGAGGAGGCTTGTTAAACTGTTGCTCAATATTTCTGCGCTATCTGACTGTACTTTGAAACAAGGAATATTTGATATCTGCTTGGTAGAAAAGTAGCACGCGGGAAAGTGATGTTCAGTTTGAGATTAAGGAAACTAAATCTAGAAGCCTATGCATATAAGCGTACCTGTGTATTGGGTATCTAAGATGTCATTCTAGTCAGTGGATATTTAGTGGAAACCTAGGGAACAACTCAACTGACCAGGCAGGAGGAGCTTGACTGACTTGCCCACAGAGAGGCAATCGATGTGGTTTGAGATATCCCAGGGTACACAAGACATCCAAGCTTACTTGGAAGATATGACTCGGAAACCATGCTCCATACCCTTCTGGGGAATCAGCTGGAGGCCAGGTGGGTGTCTTCCAGGACACTGCAAACATCACTACTCACCTATGCATAAGCAACCAAAACAATCTGTTGGTGTCTGGCTAAAGGAAAGCTGAGCAGTGCCACTGACAGTAATACGAGGTTAGACACCGAGTGCATGTGGAGTTATGGATCTTTATGTGTCTTAGTTTCAGCTGGAATACCATCCAAAATGTGGATGCCTGGAGTATGACTTAATTGGGAAATAAATTTTGCTCTTAACTTGAGTTTACTTTGGACTGAGCGTTAGGAAGTGGTACCCTTGGTTAGGTTTCCAGTTTGTAGTAGCATCTAGAAGAATCATTGGGGTACAGTCCTTCTAGACTTCTTAAAATTGCAATTTGCCTCACCTTAGTGAGCTGGAAATGCTTATATGATGCTTTGCATGGTGGTTCTTAATGTAGTCGGCCAGTAGATGCAGTGTGAGACACTAACCATGATGGCAGTAAACACACTGTTGCCAGGCAGGATAGCATAAAAGAGGGGAAGATCTTCTCCAAAAGTGTAAGTAAATGCATTGAGTGCACCCTGGCATCCAGCAAAGTCAGATGCCAGCAGTAGTGTTTTGTGATGTTGCCAAAACAGTTCCACAGCACTAATTGTACACGACAAAACCGGTTATACGTAATGACAAAACTAAGTCTATTGAGAATGGGATAGCTGAATGCCTTTTTCACTGTGAAGCTCTTATTCCAGTGTCAACCCCAATAATTTCAGCTCAGCAGTATGAAAATTCAAGGCTCTCCCACAGCTGCTGTTCACACGCTACTGTCTGGCAAGCTGGCTTCCTTTCTGATTGATTTTCTTTATTGTCCAATTGAAATCTGCAAGTAAACCTCCCAGCAGCACAGTGTGGAGAGAAATGTTGTGAATTGGATAATACTATAGATTGTAGGACATGCAGTAAAGTGAATGGACAGTGGAGACAACACCTGGAAGTAAACATGAAGAATTTAGTTGTGTTAGGTGAGGGCTGTGAGTCACCACACAGCTGCATACAAAATGCAGGGAAGAGGCAGCAGTTTTGTGGGAGGTTGGATGCAAATACATGCCAGAAAATAGGAGAACATGAAATAAACAACTGTCAAATTATGCTTTGTGAGGTTAATCTAAATCCTATGTAAATCCCATATAAATCCTTAACTGAAAGATTTATTGCCTTTTAGAGATACGGGATCTGAGACTCAGAGCGGTCAGCGGTTAGTTCAAAGTCACTTGGTGAGTCAGTAGCTGAACTGAGAATGTCTAGAAGTGAAAGTATGGTCCCAGTGAAAAAAATGATAATTTTCCAGACTTCAATCAAACAAAGATTTTCCCTGGTATCTCTCCTAGCTTCCACTCCTATATCCTATTTGTCACGGCTTTCTCAAATTGCTCCATTTGGAAAATTCCCACAAGCAGTATTGACATAATTTATTGTTCAGATGAAGAAGGTTGCTTAAATGGAGGAGCTAGATGGATAACCTTTGAAGTAACTAGTGTTAGGAAAAGCTTCATGTAAAGAATCATCTATCCAACTGAATCCAAAATCCATCGATAACAACTTGTAGGGTGTCTGCACCACCAAAGTCAAATCTAAGCCCTGTCTCAAGCTTTAAACTCAACTCATATTGCTCTTCTGATTTGGATGTATAATTTGTGCAATTTCATTAATTTGCTTTTATGACATGTTTTGTGAGGTACATATGAAGTTTTCCAAAGGAAATTCAAAGCACTGTTAATATTCATTGTTAATAAATATATGATAGTTCCCTAAAATACAGTATGTTTCATGTGTATAGAAAATATGGCACTTAATGAAGATCACTCACATAGTAATTTGGAAAAAAAAGCCCAGATTCTAACATGAGGTTGAAAACTATCTGTTGCTTGAGAACTTTATTTAGCCTACTTTTGGTTAAATACATTGAGTCTTGGGGGGTACATCTCAATGGACTGCAGTTGGAGTCATCACAGCTAGCATAGACACGAAGAGATGCTTTGTCTTGGGGAGCAAAAGCAGACAAGCTGTGAGCAAGGTGAGCAGGTCTGATAACAGTGATCAGGCAGAGTCAAGGGTGCAATGACCTCCAGATAAGTCTGTAGAAATGAGGCAGGTCAAAGGTCATGACAGAAATTCAAGTCGGTGAGTTGGGTCAAGTTCAGCATGGTACATGGCCAGGCAGGAGAGACTTACGACATAGCTGAGGCAGGCACTAAGAAACAACTGAGCTTTGACGCATCTATCAAGAAAAGGGGCTTTGCTCCCAAGGAGACATTTCACAGGTCTTTCTCACAGCACTGTGATCCAAGAATACAGAGCGGTGCATAGAAGAGATGGCCTTGAATGCAGGCAGTGAAACCCTGGGTGGAGCAGAGCAGATTGCAGAGCCTGTTGGTGCACTTCAGATTTACACTCTGCAGACACTTTCAGTTAAGTGAGATGAACCCCACAACAGATCACAGAATCATAGAATCATGGCTTTTGGAAAGCTTTGCTCTAGATAGAGCATAGGCTATAGGATACAGATGCAAATGAAAGTCCCAACTTGATTTAGGCAGCAGAACAGATCTGAGGGTGGAGTCATGCCACCTAACCTCAACAATTGAAAAGCTAAGGTTTTTTTCCAAGCTGGAAGTACAGGCTATATTGCCAGTGAAAAAAAGAGTGATTCATCCCATCCCAGGAAAAGGTTAAAGGTATTATGCTTTTAATACGCCTTTCCTTTCACTGTAGCAGGAGTTGTTCTGATAATTTAGGAGTAGACACCTTAAGTCTAGTTGGCTAAAGTTACATGACATGTGTCCCACCTACCAGGGCAAGACAGTCAGTCTGGCTATTTCTGGCCTGAAAATGCCTTCTAAATATTGAAGATTTAAAACCTGCTTTGACTGTATCAACGATTGCAAAACAACTTCAGATCAGGACCATTCAAATCAATTTGAATGACATCAATGCAGACGGTATTATGCTCCATATCTCAGTAATTTGCTCTGTTAATTTCTCCCTGCAGTAGAAGATCACTCCAGCATTTTGGAAGGAAACATATTGCAATGCAGGCTTCTCTAATAGCAGCTGAAAAACCTCCACTGTCATTGTTTTGTTTGATTGGTCATTTATGTATATTTACAACCAGGGATGCATGATGTTTCACAGATGATTGTATTTCTGAATAAAATCCTGAAAAGAATAACTAATATGAAGGATGTTCTTATTTCTTCGCTGTTCAAGATGCTACAAGTAACAAAACAGTTTTTCTTAAATTGAAAACAAAATATTTTTAATCATATATGATACACAAAAAGAACAGAAATCTTTTTTAATAAAACTGTACCCAATTTGTAATGTTCTGATTGAATTAAGAAGAGAAAAGCAGACACAGCATTTCTGATGAAGAACCTGATTCTGTAGAACTGCTGAAAAGAAGAAAAGAACCTTTTACAAAGATTTTTTTTTTCGTTCTTTTATTATAGAAATGGGATTAGAAGGAAGGGATTAAGAACAGATATTTTATATTGTAATTTTGTTAAAGGTTGTCAGTAAAAACCGAACTTCAAAGTTCACTTCAACAGACACATTCTGTCTCTTTGATTTGCTGTGTGGATTTCTGTTTTAATGTTAATTCTTCACAAGTTCCTTCCTTCAGCACACACACATTTTTCTGTTCAATGAAGTGCAATTTTTCACACCTTCTTTTTTAGTATTTAGTATATTCTAGTCATATATAACAAGGACATTTAATTTATGTTTGTCTACAATGTCTAGAGAAATTGTATCTTAAACTGCCTGGTTTAAGATCTGTCCACAACATAATATTCAGGATAGTTTCTAGATTTCTTACATTCCTTAATGCTGATTGCAGTAGCAAAATACAAGTCTACAAATTGATTCTTTCCTGCCTCTTTGCAAAAGGCTGGGCCAGGGCTGAAATGGGCTGCTCAGACCATGTCCTGCAAGGTAGGAGAATCCAGGACTGACTATGCTATTGGGACCCAGTACACGTCTTTCTCAGATGAGTTTCTACTACCAAGGATTGGTCGATGATGATTGGTGATTGTCTATGGCTTGTCTCTGTTCAGTGTCATTTTTTTTAGGACAGTATATCTATGCTGTTGTCTCCGACGCTGAAATGAATGAGAGTTCTTCCAACACTTTTCTGGAGGCAGCAACTACTCCAGGCATGATCTTTTGCCCTGGGAGAGTAGTGACCCAGCTGCCTCCTATTTTACAGGGTAACTTTCATCCTAAAAAATTTGGGGATCAACAAGTCAACTTTTCCGTGAGCTGCAGTGAAGCTAAGGAGGTGAGTAACCCCCAGTCCCATCGGGGACTCCTGTGATCAGCACACCTCAGAACAAACAGGTCTCCTAGGGAGGATTCTCCAGGTCTGAGAGCATGCCCTCCTTCTTGCCCCTCATTGCAATCTTTTGCTTCAGTTCATATCACTTCACCAAGTGAGAGGTGAATATTGAAACCCAAGCACTCACAGGCGGTCAGTATCTCATTGTCATTGGCAAGTGGTGCTAATCCAGTCTGATGCTACTGCTGGCATGGATAAAAAATTACTGTGGTGGGTGTGAGAGTTAATCACATTCTGAAGTGCAGCTTGTTGCTTAAACATCCAGAACTCTCCACCACATGCAATATTTAGCAGAGAACTACCGTACCTGACAGATGTACCAAATGAATGGAGTAATAATTTCCTTTCGTAGAAAGATGGTTGAAATGAAACAGACTTTGCTGCTGTGTCTGATAAGTATGAAAATAGTCTATTAACATACCAAATGCTAAAGGAGGCAGTTAACAGATGCACGCCAAAAGGTACCTCTGGGTCTGTATCTCTTTTTTTTTTAACAGCCATGTTTTCTGTTTGGGAATTTTTATCTTTATTTGCTTCTGGAAATCATCATATACTGAAAAGAGGTAGTGGCACAGGGGGCAGAGTCTGGGAGATTTTCAGTTTGCTTGAATGAAAAATGAAGCTAGGCTGGTAGTGGTAGTTTTCAGGGCAGGGAAATGATTGTATCATAACTTTGGGGAAAAAATACAAGGCATAATTTGTACGGACTCAAGTCTGGTACCTTCTAAGGAAAAAAAATAACAAAATTATTATCAATAATTGCAAGGCTTCAAGTCAATCCTGGCTAGGACTGCTTTTGTGAATCACCTGCAGGGAGTTACAGGATATTAATAGCATTTTTGCCTCTGTAGCTTTCTTCAAAAGAAAGCATTTGATATAAGGGAAATTCATCTGCATTGCAGGGCTCTTCCCTCTGCCTCCTTTCTGCTTTTGTTGTTTGCCACTAGCTGCCAGACACTTTTCTTCAAATCCCTTAACGGCTGTGAATGGAAACATAGCTCTGTGTGGCTCTGATGCTACCCAAAACCTGAATTCATTCTCCATCTGTGACACAGATTCTGGGTGACATTAATCTCCCCCTGAGCATCCGCTGGCCTTTCATCCCTCCTGCATTGAGTGCAAGTCTTGGGGACAGGGGCCTTTCCCACAGTACGTGTGCTTGTGTGTATGTAATTGCAAACACAGAGCATCCAGCATAATACATCCCTTGTCTTGGCTACGGCATTAAGCTGCTATTGTAGCACAGAAAAAGAGGAAAAAAGACAAATGTTTGGCTAAACAGCCAAATGAATGAAGGTAAAGAAAACTTTGACTGAGGAGGATGGATTGGAATAGATTAGTTCAATTATGAAAGAGAGGACTGAAAGAGAGCACAATTCTCTACACTCTCTGACTAGAGCAAAAAAGATTCCATTCAGTCTTTAGGAAGAAAAATATCCTGTTGCGAAGAATACCAAAAAAACTGAGTGCCTGTGGAAGTGACACTTGTTCTATACATCACTGCCCATTTTTAGCCACAGGTTATCAAATACCTTGAGAAGTGGTACAGGTGTCAATAGTGGCTTGAGAACGGAGTAGGGCTGTGCACCAAATGAGGAGTTAACAGCTTATATTTGAACACCTTCTTGCTGGGCAGTGAAATATTAGTCTCTCAGATGAACCTGCTTACATGCAGGAGGATGGCCAGTGTTCCTCAAATGAACAGAGGAGGGCCTAGGAGGTATCGCAAGGAGTCAGAGGAGTTTGTGAAATGTTGACAAAGGTGGTATTAGGTGAAAACTGCTCTGTCCTTCACAGTAAGATGGTAAGCCAACAAAGTGCTGGCTACCTAATTGCTGGCAAAACCACAGTTTCTCAAAGGAGGGATGCTTTCAGCTACAGATATTAGTTACAAACACCTCTCAGCCCCCACTTTACGGAGCAAAGATGCTGCTTACGTGGGAAAGGAAATATTGAGGGAGGGGAAGGTATCAGAAGCCACGGAGTAGCATATCTCTGGAGTTCTCCCCTATCCTTAATTTCTCTAAGCTGTATCAGCGAGCTTTGCACACAGAGATTTGCAAAGCCCTGCTTAGTATGGCATGGCTGTACTGAGCAATTAAGCAGAACTGGGGATGGGGAAAGAAAATAGTAACCAGCACTATAGCTGATGGCAGGACTAGATAGCCTCCCATCTAATGGCTGTTCTGATTACATTTCTTACGCCTAAGGGAAATCTTGTAGGGTAGATTAGTATTAATTTTCATTATTAATTTTCAAATAAACACATTTCAGTAATTTTAATGTGAATTTAATTTTCTTAACCAGTCAGAGAAGTAGAATCAAAGAGAGTTGCAACGACCCACGCTCATCCCGCCTTGGATCATGTGAGACACTGCATGGGTTGGGGTGAAGATCACGCCCTTGTGTCAGACTCCATGTGTCCATGTAGGAGCTGGGATGCTGGTGGGACTGAACCACTGTCCCCTGCTTCCGGCATGATAGTTCCCATGGCAACAGCCTGAGAAGGAAACTCGGAAATAAACACATCCTGATGGAAATTTTTACTTGATTAAGAAAATACTTTATCAGAAACAATAGTCCTAGCTAAACTTGGCATCTGGTCATCATAAGATATCAGTCAGCCCATGTCTTTATCTTGCTTGCGATGTTAGTTTCATGATGGCAACTGAAGGCCGCAGATAAGGACTCCGTTTCCTCACCCCACTAGCTCTGGATGAGATTTCAGGTGCAGCACAGACCTTTTGCTGATGTTCTGCTCTGGGCTTCCCAGGTACTATCCTCAAGCCCAAACTTTTGTTGCAGAATAAGGAAAGAGCACAAGTCAGCTAGGAATATACCCCAGGACATTGCTGTCCTGAACTGAGTTTGATCTGATTGCTCAGAAATAAAAATTTTTTCCACCTTCTACAATGAAACACCTCTGAAGTTAAATCTTCCCACCATCTAAGATAGCACAGTTGTTTGGGCCAGGTTCTGATGGATATCATCGTGTGAAAACATCTCATGGGTTAAGAGACATCTTATACTGTGTCTGTGTTGCAGTTCTTTTGCCTTCACATTGATGTTATTGAGAGCAGAGCCCAAATCTTTCCATTTATTCTTCTGTAATAAATCATGCAAGCCATCCAACCCGGATTTCTCTTCTCATTGTTTGTACACAGATCAAAACTCATGCTATATATACTGCCAGCACATTATAGAACTATTTGAAATTTATTTAACCTCTGATTGATTAATCTTACCTAAAACTTAATTGTACATGGAACCAACCATTCTTTTCACTTTCCCACTCACCCAGCACACGTAAGGCTGATTTATTTTCACTCCAAATTCATTACATCGCAAATAATTTTATCTTCCTTAACCTCCATAGAGACCTTCCTTACGAATTAATATATAACATAAATGTTTTATGGGAACTAAATTAGAAGACGATGTCAAATCATGTTTTAAGTATTACAAACTACTTCTAAGAAGTTTTTATCCAGAGATAACAGGTGGGTACGAAGGAAATGTGCAGCTCTCCGTTACTGTGAAACGAGACAGATTGCTCCAAAATGACCCTTTGAAAGTCGGCATGTTTAGTCTAAATTGAAAATCCTTAAACGCATTGGGGTTGCTAATTGTTCATGGCAAGGTTGCTAAATATGTAAATTTCTAATTAAAATATAAATTAATCCTCACAAACGAATACGTGCTATCTGCAGAACGATGAGCAAAAGTTTTATGCCACTAATTAATGTTATCGCCTATTAGTTGTATTTACTTAAGTAAATAATTTATGCTGCTTTGCTTTTTCTGATATATACCAGCCAATTTTTTTTTTTAATGGTATCACTCTAAAATAATTACTGTCCTTTTGAACCTTCCCTGTGTATTTCAGACTTGTTGGGTTGTCTTTTAACATGGTAGCAATTTAATTGAAGCTATTTTTCCATTATTAACTTTATACTTAATATTGTGGGATAGGAGGAGAAAGAGTTGGAAACTGCTTTGAAACATTACAAAATTACAAAAAGTCAATACTCATTATATTCAGAGTCTTGATGGATTAGATAATTATTTAGCATTCCCAGCTTTGATGTTTTTATAGGACAGTTGAATAGAATATAACTGTTGCATTAAAAGATTCTAGTTATTTCTGTATTAATAAAGCATTATAAATGCACTGGCATTCATCTCGTAGGTATGAATATGTATAATGACATTGTCTGCACTTCAGCCTGGTTTTCTAAGGGAAAATATGTCTTTTTGTCCCGTTGTGTATATAATGTTACCATGTAATAAATAGTATGCAATGAATTATCAACAGCAGTGGGAACAGAAAAGAAAGACAAACATTATTTATGAATGGGACTGCAGCAATTTCAATTGAAATTCAACAAGGTATGCTGTTCAGCAGGAAATTCCTTGCCATCAAATATCGTTATTTGGGCAGCTTTCTAGTTTATATTTGTTAAGAGCCTTTTCCAGTCTGCCCTCTGAATGCAGCTGATGGATTAATTTTCCCTCTTCAGGTATGACTGCTTGGAGAAAGATATCAACCATCATAAATTCATAGCAAAGCTACTCTGCTGACTTGGTTGCATCTCATATTCCTCCCAAGGGCCAGCTCAGTACTTGCACTAGATCTCTCTCAGCAGGGAACTGTTTCCTAACAACAGATGGGGTAAGCAATCATTTGCCTGAGCAAATCAAGAGAGAGAATCCACTTCAGCCTTTCCCACTGGGATCAATTCCCGCCTTCTGAATGCCACATGCAAAGCAAGTCCTGCCAACAAATTGCAAGCTGCTACTTCAGTATGGGGTTTGTTCCCCCACCGCCCTCACTCCTGGAGCCTGGCTTGCTCCAGTGTCCTGTTTACTGATACCATTAACTTTTATGGTATTACACTGGTAAATGTTTATGGCTGGTCTTTGATGGATTAAGCTTTAATGAGGTTTTCACTAAACACAATTGCATGCTTTCTAACCAGAATCTTGCAGTAACCCATGAGGAATTAAAATGCAAATTCATGCCACTCCTAACTTGAATTAGCTTTCTCAGAAAATACCTGGTTGAAATATCAATCAGTTAATTTGATATCGGCTTAGCCCCCACCCAGAAGGAATCTACCTAGGATGGGACAAATAGAAAATGAACTATTCTATGCTGAAAATTATTCTCCTTCTTTCAAATTGTGATCAATTATTTAACGGGTAAAGAAATGAAAATGGGAGTATTTGAGTTTATTAAGAAGTATCCCGCAGGGTGTTATATCACAGTGCCTACTGAGATCGGCAATTAAAGTGAAAAAAGAGGAGTTCATTTCACAACAGGAGTTTGGGGTTTCTTGGTTCAGTTTGGTGTGGTGTTTAAGATTGTTTATTGGCTTCACTGTGTATGAGCTTCATTCAAGAGTTACTGTTATTTTAAAGTTTCATTTTTTTACTTAAACCAGTCTTCAGGATGTGGAGGAGGCTCTAGGAGAGTTCTTGAGGAACTGGCAAGGCCAGGATCACTTCTCAGAAAACAGCTTAGAGTGCAGGTTGTACTAAATAATACTGATCAAGGAGCACATTCATTGTATCTTCCTCCAGCCTTGTTGCACCACCTACTTACACTGCTTTGAGATTTATATACCACTGGAATATTAACACAGTGGTGCCAGTTGACTTTCCTGTCAGGTAACATCCTATGGGTTCCCATGTAGGTTGTCTGTAAGTCTAACTGGTTTGTGTGTTACGTTGAATTATACATTGACAGCTAAGTCCAGTTTACATTTCAGCCTCTCTTTTTCTAGTGATCGCACCCTGCTGCCTAAATAGCCACTCTGATTCTGTTGTTACTGTAGGATTTATGCACAGGTAGCATACCATGGCCTTCCTCTTCTCTTAGATGTTGCGTAGACTCGCAGCTGCTAAAAATCACATTAAAAATGTTTGAAGAAACATCAGATTAAACTCCTTTAAATCTATTTTAATGGGTTGTGCTATTCCATTCTAATATTTTAATCTCAGCTTTATGATCAATTTCTTATAAGAACACTAGCAATATTTAGCTTTAGGATTAATTCCTTATAAGAAGACCAACAATCTTTTAGCCAAGGAATGTAGTGAATACAGTTGTATGGATTTTTAAATGCAATCAGAAAAGCTGCTGGGCACCATTTGATAATAAGCATCCAAACAAATGATAAGAAATTTCTTTTCTGTGTTGTACATGGTTTGTGAGACAAGTACCAGACTGCATGGGTCACTGGTCTGCCCAGAATGAAAGTTTCTGCTTATATAGGGAAGTTCTCCATACAATTTCAAAATGTGTAAGTCTCATCCTTCACTAATGTGCAGAAATCTCCTGAGTTGAATTAAGCAGCTGTTGGAAAGTACACAGAGACGTTATATAACACTTTCTCAAGCATGGTAAAAAAAAAAAATCATCATTCACTAGAAATTTCTAGAGACATAAGTTATCCAGAAGTATCTGTACTTAACCAGAATCTTCCCTTTTGTTGGTTAAAAAGCCACCAAGAGTTTTTTTAAAAAATAAAGAATCTTTATTACATTATTCTACAGTAGTTTTACTGCTGATATAGAGCCTTTCACCTGGAGTTCTCAGAATAAAAATAAACGAAAATTTTACCGCATTTATTAAAGATACACTTTTATTGGTCTGAATGTACTGAAGAAGTTAAGCAGGACTATATTACATTTACATAAAAGCAACATTTCTATTTATAATGGTGCTCAGAGCACAAGATTGGGCTGTGTTTGCAGAGAGGCAAGGGGTTCCTGCTGAAGTTCAAGCAGGGCTGTGCTCCTTCTCGTGTTTGATGATTTGATGTTACTGAGCTTAGTTCATGCTTCATTAGGAAGATAAACCTCCCCGTTGTTGCATCACACATTTCCATTCCCCAAACACATCTACCTACAGCATAGATGTCTTTCAATATTTTTTTATTGAGGCAAGTGTTTTCAATACTTTATTAATGATACATATTTTTTAAAAAGAAAAATTTTAGAATGTTAAAGATAAGGTTTACTCTTTAAAGCAAACTTTTGTGTTTTTCCAGTGCACGTGTCTTAACTTTGCCCAGACACATGAACTCTCTCCTTTACTTGTATGCATGAGGGGAGTCCCTTCAGCACCCTCCCACTGCAGTCAGAAATGCAGCACATTTACGCACGGATATGAATTCAGTGTAATGTGTAACGATGNAGGAAAGCTGGTGGGGGAAGGACGCAACAGACCTTGCTCGTTCAATCACAACTGTTTGAAATGACATTTAGAAGGTAGCAACAGGCAGCACTTAACATTTACGAGGAATTGCCTCCTTGCACTCCTGGGGCATTAAGTGTTCATTGCTGTCTGTGTAGGAGGGGTAGTGTGTGGAAAGCGCAAATTACAGCAAGTATTTACTGTTTCTAAAGGTTTGTTGAATGCCAAGAGATTCTTTCTGCTTTGTTCCTGGAGAGGGTTTTACGCTTGCAGAAAGAAAGATTAGCAAAATATATGTAGAATGATAAGTGGAGCAGGAGAATCTATCCAGAAGTACGATGCGATTCTAATCTGGTTTACCAGAAAGTACAAGGACTCCATCGGAGTCTGATGCTTTTTCACTGACATATTTCACACTGAAAACTCCCCTGTTTGAAAGCTGTAAAGTCATCTATACATAAGACTTTATTCCTTCATCTTCTATCTGCCACCAAAACTGATATACAGAACTTTGCTGCTCCAGTGAATAAAGACAGCAGAATGACAGCTTGTAGCTTTAGTTTCTTTCTGTGATTGTCTTTTTCTGGAGGTGTCCTCTCCGTGTTACCAATGTGATCTTGGGAACAAATGGGAGAGAAAGTTAAACGCTTGAACTTTTAGTGTTTCATGATGGGGTGTGACTATGAGCCAGCTTTACGCAGCAGATGTGTAGTCTGCTTAGCATGACACCATGCCTCACAGTATAAATGGCACATTGTTGCTATAAATTTCTACATCCCTGACTTCTGTGTCCATTCAGTTACAGCCTCTGCATTAGGCCTTTCTACATTTTCTCTTGGTTATTGTAAAAGCTGGAATGCTTAAAAACTTTGAGGAGTGCTGCAAGAACATGTGGGTGAGGATAAAAATCCCCATTGTTGGCCCCCGTGAATCATAGCCAACTTCGCTGCAGAATTAGACACAGAAAATTGTCTTTCTGGTTTTTGGTGAACTAGCAAACAAGAGACTTACCTTAGACTATTCAAGTTGCAGGGGTTGCAGATAAGCACAAAGAAATGCTCTGTCAGTGGCATTGGTTACATCAGCCCAGCTCAGAGCATGCAGTTCTGAGTAAATGGCAAAGCTGCTCTGAAAAAATAATGTCAAAAGACATTTAAGCTCTTTCTGCAAACGGACAGCACACTCTGGCTTATTTCCGTACAATCATAATCAGGTGGAGAGTCAGACAGATGAAGAAAGGGATAGACAAGATCTCTCTATCTCTGCTAGTAATGGCCCTGTGGATGCAGCCATGGATCTGATTTGCCTTTGTTGCACACTGCTGACTCGTGCGCAGCTTGTTGTCCACCAGCACCTTCAGGTCCATCTCAGCAAGGCTTCTCCGCAGAATATTGTCTTTTTTCTATGTTTTCTTTTAGAAAATTTGCATAAAATGTCAAAAATCTGTGGATATTTTAGTAAACATATGTTTGAAATTTCTGACCAAAAATAATGCTTTAAAAAGTATCTGCCAAGTCTTATTCCCTTTTCAGCTCTGTGTAGTCAATTGGTACTTGAATGGTTCTTCAGCCTTCACATCTAACCTTCCATTTATAGATGCAAGCAAACAAATGACCCAATTTCCAGAAAATCTGAGTGGCCACAATTGACTTAATTTCTCTGCAAACTCTTCAAACAGCTCTTGAACAGATAACCCCCATCTCCAGATTGAACCTACTGCATTGTCAGGTGTATTATTCACTGTCTGTGTAACACTTCAGGCTCTTCAGATGTAGAGCGTTATAGTCATTCAGAAGAGTTCAGTGAAAAATGGAAACAATTCTGTGGGAGGCTATCACAGAACATTTTCCTACTTTTTGTTGAAGTTTCAAATTTCCTGACAGTCTCTGGTTTACTTTCAGAAAACCCCTGATTTTTTTTTTTTTTACTATATGGCAGAGGAATAGCTGAATTGGTTAATAAAGCAATTGCTGTGTGTCATTAAAGGTTTTTAAAACATGAAATGTGGACAGTCCTGACCTGAACTAAATATCAATAGGTAGAAAAAGGGTTTTGGCACTGCCCTGTGACCTACCTGGGTGCCACATAAGAGCAGAAGTCCTCTGCCCAAAGCCAGACTAGATGTTCCTCATGACTGTTGACTTGTGTGCCAGTACACGATCATTGTTTCCATTCCCTGTGCAGCCTGCTGTAGGTGACCCTGCTTCGGCAGGAGGGTTGGACTAGATGACCCACAGAGGTCCCTTCCAACCCCTACCATTCTGTGATTCTGTGATTCTGTGAT
>Ga0065711_1002434_pt1 | contig 33926 bp, 17 predicted proteins | sample Hoacrofraction12_FD_59098 | JGI IMG/M metagenome (GOLD analysis project Ga0065711, IMG submission 59098) | Hoatzin crop microbial communities from Cojedes, Venezuela - Epithelial fraction 12 v2 (version 2) | ecosystem: Host-associated > Birds > Digestive system > Esophagus > Crop | place...
CCCCCCCCATCCCACAGCTCTGTTTTTGTTGTAACACAAATTGTCTGTTGATTTTGGATTTGCTGCAGCAGCAAGCAGCGGCGTTAGTGCAATCTCTGGGTAGCCCAGTAATGCACCACGCTGCAGATTTCTTCTCCCCAGGCTGGGAAAGCACATAAAACCGAGCCATTTCCAGGAAGATACTTGGCTGTTGCCAAGATTTCACCTGTTTTGTGGATAAACAGAGCACTTAAATCTTCAGGGCTATCAATATGTATAGATTGATCTGTTTGAAGGCCAAGAGGGAGTGTTTATCACTCTCCACTCTGCCCTCCATAGGCTGCCGGGCATCCACCCAGCCTGGCAGCCAGTGCCTGCAGGCACCGCAAACAAAATCATACCTGCTGTTGATCCTGACCGCAATTCAGGGTACGGGGATCCGTTTCTTGATTGGAGTAGGAACCAGCAGCAAGGGCAGGTGTTCCCTTGGTGGGATTTGTCTGAATTTAAGGTGTCTACTTGGCCTTGATGTGATGCATGCAATCTGCCTCCCTGCGGGAGCATCCACACCAGCTGCTCATCGAAACGCCCCTCTGAGCTGTAAACTTTCTTCCCAGAGAGCAGCAACAACCTGCAGCCAAAGCAAAGCTGCTGCCTTGTGCAGACTCCCTCTGTTCTGAGTACCCTTTCTTTCCTCAGTCTGTTCCCGCACCTTGCATTGGCGCTCTGCTTGGTCCGGGCTTCTCCGAAGACCGTGTCCGAACTCGCACGTCTCTTGCCTGGCGCAGTAAGAGCTGTGCCAAACGGCTGCCAAGGCACTGGTGCTGCAGAGGATCTGCACCCAGGGAAAGCTAACCCCCACTTACCCCGCGTTACGCTGTGGCCACTGCTGCTCCTGGCTTTATTTTGCCACTGCAGCCAGCCCTTCCTCTCTGTTTTGGTTTTTATTTTTATCTTTTTTTTTTTTTAATATGGTGCTTTGGTGCTGGATCATAGTCTTTCAGGGCAGTGGCCATCTCTTCTTGGAGTCTGTTGATGGTTTGGTGCCAGATCATAGTCTTTCAGGGCAGTGGTCATCTCTTCTTGGAGTCTGTTGATGGTACATACTGACGCTGGTGTGTATGTCTACAATACACATAGTGATATGACATTGTGTTGTATTAAAGGGAAATTTCAGCCTCCTCTAGTTGTTGTTTTGTATAGCAATATCAACAGATTCCTGCAATAGGCCCCAAAGGCCCTGATCAGTGAGCTGGATTCATTGGGATTTTATTGTTTGGTCAGGTAATCGGTGAGAAGGAAGAGTGAGGGGGATTTTTGCTTTTCCCCATCAGCTCTGAAAATGGCTCGGGAACACACCCGGCACCATGGGAAAGTCACCTTAACTCAGCTGTGACCAGCGATATTAGAAACACCGCAAAGAGCTGAAAAGTCCCCTGGGGGTTTGGCAAACACTTGGAGGCAACTGTAGATGAATTTATAGCTTCCCATCAAGATCCATGTGAAATTCATGGCTGTGTCTGGCTTTGCCTGGGTATCTGAATTTTGCTTTGCATTCTGGGCTCAGACAGATTTGCAAGAGAAATTAGGGGGAAACAAAGTCTGCAGCTTGAACTGGACACGATGTTCACATACCCTCGGGAAGCAAAGCTACTGGGTGTTTTGCACAGCTGTCACCTCCAGATTAGTAAGGAAATTTCCCTGTTAAAGATGTACAGATGTTCTTCTTTCAAGGTGCAAATCGCTACCAGTAAATGCCACATCTGAAAATGCATCTTGCACAGTAGTCGGCTGTCATGCCCCGTTTCAGCTGGCCAGCCTTCCTGGGATCGCAAAGCGGAATTTGCTGTTAAATCAAAGTGCCTTTTTATTTTCTTTGCTCCATGATTGATGTGTCTCATCATGTCATGGAACTATATATAGCTTCTCCCTACCGGGAGATGTAGTGGCTGCTTCTGGCCATGTCACCTCAGGTCGGATTAATTAACCCTGACATCATCCATTTTCATGGACAGAGATCCCATTCCCTGCCGCTTGTAAACAGAAGCCGCTTACAGAGTGAATGCAGGCAGGAGGCAACGGGGAGGCTGTGTAAACACCACCCGTTCGCACCGAGCCAAGGCATTTCCAGTGCCTACTAAGAAGAGCAGAAGCCAACTTTTCATCTCCTTGTTTTTCTTAGGGCTTAGCAAGGAACCAGTAAGTTTGCAGCAGCTCCGATTACAAATATTTGCTCTTTTCTTTAGCCCCTGATGACTCTGCTGTTGGCTTGGTGACAGCATTTATCCAGTGTCAGTGCTCCAGCCGTTCAGCAGCACTTGGCTATTCCCTCCAAGGCCAAGCTGTCCCCTGTGCCTCGTAAGAACAGTGAGGCTGGGCTTTCTTTTAGAGGGGCTGCTTCGGGTGCAATGTCGGTGGGGGATTGGGGGTGAGGAGCTGGGAGCAGGCAGGCAGCGCAGGGTCCAACCACTGGCTCTGAAAGGCTGTAATTGCTCTCCCAATCTTCTGCAGGAGTTAAGGCCACAGGAGCAAAGACAAGCAGCTGCTCCAGCTCTGTAATACCCCTTTGTCATTAGGAACCCTCCAGTGGAGCTGGAGTCTGCAGCATTGCTGCTGTGCCTCTCGGTTTAGTATTTTTCTAACTTGTGCTGCTCATCTGTGCTGGCATTGAGTGGCCTCTTCTGAGAGCAAAAGAAAATCTGCACAGTTGCAGCAGGGAAATTGCTTCACAGATCAGCTTCGGGCGAGCGTTGTCACATGTGCAAACGTTTAGGAAGGGCATTTCCTTTCCCTCTCTTTCTCCTTCTTACCGCTGTCCCAGATTCCCACCTCCCTGCCGTATCTCCCAAGCTGACAGCCTCCTACCTGTCTGCCCCAGCCCTGCTAGCCAGGAATGCCCGTGCTTCTGCAGAGCCAAACCCACCGCGGGTGCTGGCCTGCTGGTGCTGGGTGCTGTGGAGCAGATGCTGGGGAGAGCCTTCAGCAGGAGGTGGGAGCACTGGTGGGCACCTGGGTGTGAGCGGCTGCCCTAAAGAAGGGATCTTCACGGGCTGGAGGAAAGTCTGGGGGGATTTTTCAGGCTCCTACTGTTGCCTATTAAGAGCTGAAGTGGTCTGAAGTCTCTGCAAAGTGTCTTGCATTTCTTAGATATGGTGCCTTCATCCCGCCAGTCCTATACCTGCCTGTGAACTGGTAATGGCTGGGAAGGGGGATTTTTTGCAGTCTAGCGTAGAGTCTCATCCTCTCAAAGCTGACAGGATTTTCTGTTGGTTCCTATAGGACAAATTTTTATGTGATGGCTGAGCTTTTGGGCATTCTGTTCAGCTTTTTAGAACTTACTTTTTGCTAACAATTCTGGAGCTGAACATATGGATACAAGGCAGCAAACCCAGTTCTCCGTCTTTAGGGCCCTGCAGTTAACTTTAACCCTTTCAAAGAGCCCCGGCTTGTGTAAAGGGTGAAAACACAGTGTTCTCTTTCACTGCTTTGTGTTTGCTGTGTTTTGGGACCTCATAGTCTATGACCCATTCACGCTGCTCTAGTCAGAGAAGTAGCCAAAAAGGCCTTATAAATTAAAGCATGACACCTCATCACGCTTTCTTTCCCCCTTTGCACGGAGGCTTTCGTGAGCTCAGTCCTTTGCAGATTGATCCATTGCAACATGCGCAAGACCAAACGTGAAGCGTTGTTCCTCTTCAGGTCTGGGCTCTCCTCCATTCCTCTGCTGTGATTTTTTTTTTTTTTTTCTTCCCTGTCTCATTGGTGTCATTCCTGCTGAGAGCTGGCAACCGAGACAGCAGTGAGTCAGTGGGAGTGGGAGGCAGCTGGGCTCAGACGTGCTTGGTAGGTTCCTCCTGAACTTATGAATCTGCTAGTGCCTCTGCAGGGTGGCTCTGAGGTCACCCCTGTGTTTAGCAATGATGATGATGCTAATTTCCTGGGACAGCAGCTGGAACAGCTCTGTGTGGGTCCGGTGATGCAGGATGTATGAGGAAGAAGCAGGTTGGAGATGGGGACAGGAGGGACGCAGCAAGGTGAGCGAGACAGACCCCCTTCTGGAGAAAGAGCATCCAGCTGCAGTGCCACCAGGCCTGAGCATCCTGCCTGCCAGCTGGGTTCGTGTGGGTTCTGGTCTTCAGGGAGGGAAGGGGGCAGATACCAAACGTTCCAGCAAAACTTGCTCTGCAGCAAGCCCATGAGAAATGTTAAAAAGTCAGACTGGCACAGAGTTTTAAAAAGTTCAGGCAGGTGGGGCTGGGATTTAGGAGATCCAGGTTGATTTACTTGCCTGGGTGACCTTGGGATAGCTCGTGTAGCAGGTGCTGACTGCTGGCATTACTGAGATTTGGCTTGAGACTTTCAAAACTAAGCACTGGGGGTTTTTATTTGGAGCACAAATTCTTCCATTTATTAGAAAATACTACTGGAGGATGGCAGAGGGAGAAAGCATGAGAGATTAAGTCTATGCATGGACTGGATCAGAGTACAGTATTTTGTCTCCCACTGTGCTACCAGCTGTATAAGACGAAAATGTCAGAAATCCTGCAGCAGGTAATTACGGCCCGACGGCAGGCTGCTTACCACCTAGCCTCGGGTAGTTTGCTCTCAGTTTGCATCCTGAAACAAGGAGTCTTTCTCCCAAAGCTCTTCGCCTTATGCTTTCTTCCTAAAAGCCTGAACTGGCTTTGTGTCCCTCAGTGTGACCCTTGGAAAAGCTGGGGGGATAGCGGGGAGAGGGAGAGAGCTCAGCAGCGGTGATGTGCTGGCCTCTTGGAGAAAACGGGCTTGCTGTCAGCCCAGAGCGTTCCCCTCGTCGTGCCTCACAAGCATCTTCCTTCTCCTCAGACTGTTGCACGTGAGATTTATTTCTCCAGCCTGCACAGTACGCATTAGTTCTGCATTTTTTCTGTCTGGAATATTTGTTACTTCATGCCCATATTTTTTGAACTTCCCCAGGCCTGCTATTTCTCTTTTATTTCTCTTTGCAACACTTTTCATTCTAGAATGATCTGAACTTAATTCATTTACCTTTTGCTCTGTGCCGGACTTTCAGCACATTAATAAAAATAATTCAAATTATACTAGGCTACAGACAAATCCCTGTAGTATCCCCCGAGTATCTCCCTTCCAGCTGATGCATTTCTGGTCCTCATTTTTCCTTTGTTCATTATGCTTAAGGCAGCATTATACAGGGATGGACTTCTGTGTAGCTGAGCCAAACTGGAAGCTTGTAAGTAATAAAAATGTCTTTACATTGGTGAAATGGGGAGTGTGGGGTAAAATAGCCTAAAGTTGTGAAAACACAGCTGTGAGGAGAGGGGATGGCTCATGTCAATGTCGCTGAGTACTGACGATATCAGTCCAGCGCAGCTCAGATGCTGTGATCTCCGGATCGAGCGAGTCCTGCCTCCCGGTCACTGGCTGCGTGCCGACGTGGTCGCACAGCGGCGGTGGGACAGCGGGTGCCGTGCCTGTGCCAGAGCTACGTGTGGGACCCGCTGCTGCCAGCTGCCTGCGGAGTGGCCTTGGGGAGTGGATGTGAGCACCCCTCATTGCCCACCGGCGGCGAGGAGGGAGAGTCTTACACTGGGAAAAATTATTGTTACTGGGAAGCACAGAGTGGCTACGCACCCAGGCGCAGCCGATGTGTCAGACTGAGGGCTGACCATATTTGAAGGCTCATTAGCAGCTGCCTTTAACCACTAATCTACTTGTACAGTCAACAGGGTGTCAAAGTCCAACTTTGCAGATGATTTCCCAGCAGGACTTGTGGCAGAGAGAGCTGTCTTTCAGCAAGGCCTGTTGTGACAGGACAAGGGGTAATGGTTTTAAACTAAAAGAGGGTAGATTTAGACTGGATATAAGGAAGACATTTTTTCAGCAAGGGTGGTGAAACACTGGCACAAGTTGCCCAGAGAGGTGGCAGATGCCCCATCCCTGGAAACGTTCAAGGCCAGGTTGGACGGGGCTGTGATCAACCTGATCCAGTTGAAGATGTCCTTGCTCACTGCAGGGGGGTTGGGCTAGATGGCCTCTCAAGGTCCTTTCCAACCCAGAGCATTCTGTGATTCCTTTAAGTGCCTGGATAGTGAAAAGCAAAGGCCTGGCTGATGGCCACTGATGCTTGCCCCAGAAATACCCTGACTCGTGTTTCTGGCCAGTGCCTCCGCGGCACCAGTGGGGACCAGCTATCCCGATATCTCCTCACATCACCCTCTTGTCATCAAGATACCAGTATGTGCCCTCCTCAGTGGGCTGGGGGGTATTGCCACCAGGCTGGGGGCTGACACATTTCTGTCCCCCTGCTCCTCGGAGGCTGGACCCCTTGGTACCACCTCTCCTCACCCCCGCTGCCAGCACAAGCTGCGAGTTGCTGCGACTGTGGGTTTTGCTCAGGAGCCAGGGGAGGGGCAGGGAACTGATGAGCCTGTGTCACCATGAGACTTGAATGTGGAGAAGTGTATTTGTCAATCAGCATGTTTTCTTTATTTTTTCAATGTACTTTGCTGAAGAACTATTATACGTAATTGGTTCTGGATTACTGCACAAACTGCATTCAGATAACACTTGTCATCTTGGGAATAGCTAACGACACATAACAAACCAGCAGCAGCATGCTCGGGCTGAAGGGCTTTATGTGCCTGTATGTTTTGTCTTGTCTTTGTTTTTAAATGTGTCTTGAAGAATAAAAATACGCACATATTTTAAGCAAGCGCTTCCTTGCACAGATCTGTTTTGTTTTAAAACATCAAGTGTGTTCCTTTAGCAGATCAACATTATTGTGCTGCTCTTCTGATGCAGTGCCAGTTATGTTTATTTTCTTAGCTGAAATTATTTCCTCAACAGATTTGCTTTTGAAAGGACACTGCTCTGTGCATATCTTGTTCAAACCAAAGCTCATCTAGCTAATGCTCTGCTCTTCTGATAGATATCTTGCAGATAGGAAACAACGCTTTATTATTGGAAAGCAAATGCTCATATCCAAGTCATCTTAGAAGTACAACAAAATCTGTATCAAACAGACTTTAAGCAAATGAACTCTAAAATCCTCGGTTTGATTATCTCAGAGAATCCCTGCTGAAACTAATAAGGCAGCATCATGCAAAAGACATTCTAGGCTCAATATTACCAACTATTAATTATTGTTATCTCTTTGCTAGTTGATAGCAGTGGTTGCAGCCCTGCAATTTAGCTTTCCAGCTGCAAGAAAGGTATTGGAACAAAACTAGAAAGTAAAGCTCGATATTAACATATCAGGCCTGAAACAAAAGCTGTTGTGGTGCCCTGTGGTTCCTGCCCCAAACCACAGCCTAGCATGCCTCTGTTTTAAGAAACTGGCTTTAAAACTATCTGTGCCAGAGAGCAAACTTTGCTGCTGCTTCTCTTGTAGAGCCTTTTCTTGAACTGCTGAGGGCAAGGAGAGGCCAAGGGGCAGGCGAGGGGAAAGCCCAAGCTGTCTCTTCAAGACTACCATGTGCTCTCCAAGAAATGCAACTTGGATGACTTTGTACAACAGTGACATCTTGTGATACCCATCAATATTTACTGTTCCCAGCTGCTCTTTAAGAGGGTGGGGTTAAAGTCTGCAAATTCCTGGCTGCTTGACAAGTAAGTTAGAGCCAAGCGCTTGGGCTTGACTCGAGACCTGCCAGGCAGCCAGTTTGCTCTGTTTGGTTTGGGTATGTGGGTGCTACCGTGTGCTGATGTTCTGCGGAGGGGTGTCACTGGCCGGGAAGGGTGCTGTGCTGCTGTGTGTGGGTTGGTTGGGTGAGAAGTTGCCCAGTGCTACTCGGGTGAGAAGAACGGGCATAAAACTCCGCGACTCCTCTTGAGCTGACCTCGCATCTCCCGTTAATGTTTCCTGACGGGCAGGGACTGCAGTCCCTGCTGGAACCACGTTATTCCCATTGCAGGACCCAAGTCACTTAGTTAGGCCTTGCTTTTATCCAAACTGGTTCAGCCTTCCTAATAATTAGGAGAAAACTGCTTAAATAAGATGGAAAGTGCTCTCTGTGGATGAGAAATATTTTTGCCGATGTCTCTGTCGATGCTCCAAAGCCAATTAGTGAAATGTAAGTGGAAGGTCTATGGTTAAAGCCACAGTTTGTTCTCTGTGGGTCCTTCCACCATCGGGTGAATGGACAGGTTATCTGCTGACCACAGTCTCCTCACAATGAAGGAGAGAAGAGGGAGAAGAACAATTTGTGGTGTCCCTTCTTCTGCCTTCCTGACTGTCCTGCACAAGGTGATCACGTACCTTTCCTCTTTCTTTACTAAACATGGTCCCTCTCTGCCTTGCGGATTAGTTTGAACCCAGGGATGGGACCTGGGAAAAAAAGCGCATATTTCCACTGAATGGTGGTGGAGGACATTTGCTGACCTGTCTGTCATCACCTGGACCTCTATGTGCCATACATTTGTATGTTGCCTCTTTCTCCCCTCCTCTCCAGTATTTGTGCAAATTAAAACCATTCAGAAAAAGATGTTTCTGTGGGTTAATTCAAACACGTGGAGTGTTGGAAAGAAATTAGGTTATTCCCCCCTTCAAGGGATTATAAACGGTTTTAGCCCACAATCCTGGCAGTGCATCTAGACCACCTCCCAGGGTCAGTGCTTACGTGAACACTTGATGCCCGCTGTTATGTCTCTCGAAAAAAGGAGGTGGCTGTGCTCCTGACAGCAGGGACTGGGTACTCTCCCATACTGCATCAAGCATATAAATGATGCTTAACAAAGAACTAGTAGGAAAAATTATGGTTTGGATGTGCGAACACGGGGGACAGATGGAGAGGCCTGTAGTGAGGCTGAATTCGATTTCTTTAATATTAGATATTATACATGCACAATAAGCAGAGTCGGTGTGATTATTCCACACTCGTTTCTTTCCAAAGAATAGAATATGAACTAAATCACCCCTTGGAGAGCAATAGTGGGATAATGTTTTCACACCATTAGTCAGATGCTAAAATACCAATGCACTTTTTCTTTTCCCTGGCAATATAAAACTAGAAACAACAATCTAACAGAAAGCTAATACCTCATGTGCTGCCCAAGGAGCTTGCTTTCATTTCTGGAAACTCTGGTATAATTGAAAGCTGCAGCCNCTGTACGTTTGTTTCCAGAAAACCCTGGTTCTCTTCGGGAAATCTGTACCTCTGTACTGCTTTCTCTGGTTCGTGTGTGCCTGGAGTTCCTGATGTGACACTGTGGTTTGCATCTTCAAAAAATACCAGTAAATATTCCAAAGGAAAAGCTTAGGTTTGGATGTATTAAAAAGCAGATGTGCCCATGGTCGCAAGAAAAGGGAGACAAGATAATCCATAGGTAAAAACCATGGCACACATCCATGCGGATGGACAAACAGTTTGAGAATCCTATTGAGAAACCAGAAGTATACACCACGTTCAACGTTCTTTAGTTTTAAGAGACAGTTTATTCAAACCCAGCTGCTAGATTTTGGTAAAATGATTCTGTCTGTGCTGGTCAGACCACATCAAATAGATCTGTGGTGCCAGATAAATTATTCATTTTGAGAAAACACATATTCTACCTGTGCCACTGGGATGGAGAGGGCCGACATGATTTGAGATCATACTGTCCGAGGACTAAAGAGCTAACTCAAAGGCAATTTTTTTTCCCCATGGATTTCAGGGTGACGTGGATTATAATGACCACATCATGGGTTTAGGTATAAGGGACAGCCAAAGAGCGCTGACACCTGTTTTATGTTGAGCTGTGCTGGCCTGCTGGTAAGGTGGGACGTGGGGAGACAGTATGGAGGGAGTGAATTGACAGCGACTGCTGGGAGCAACAACACTGAAGTTGGTGGGACTGCACAGGTGTAAGAAGTTCAGACCCTCAGGGTGCCCTTACTGTTTTATTTCTGAAGTAGCAGGAGGGCAGGGAGGGCTTTAGAGAAGGTCTTCAGCAGTATTTAGTAGTGGTTGATCCCTGCGTCTACAGGAAACTGTGACTTCTGCCCCTGACTGTGGGGTAACAATGAAGAGCATTAACATACTAAAAACCATTTCCCTTTTTTGCAGAGAGAGGCACATATGGCTGGAAAGCAAGCATAGTCATGGGTGGACTCCTAATAAGGATTCTCTGTGGAGACTTTCCAGTGAGTTTTCTCCAAGGACCAGGAACCTTCAGGCTTGCCTAGGGGAAAATGGGCAGAAAATCAACGTAGCCTCTTTCCACAAACTGCTCATTTTAATGAAATCTATCCTGCTGTGTGCTCTTGAGCATCCCCTTGACCCCGGTTTATCTCACTGGCTCCAGCTCAGCTTTTCTGAGCTGTGGTCGAGGTATTTTGGCAGAGCTGCCCCAAAGAGCTCATAGCTTCATGCGCCTTGGCTCCTCTACCATCTGTAGCACCAAGGGACCATGACTTGTTCTCCACTCCTAACCGTTGTCCCTGGTTTTCCTTGGGAGCCTCCAGAAGCTGCTTCTGCTGCTGGGAAGCTGGGCCTGTCCCGTAGCCTGTGCCTCCTCGTATTTCATCTCCCTAAACCCACCGCTATGCTGGAAACCAAAAGTTCCCTCGTAGTCCCTCAGGGATCCTTACTGACTTTTATGGTCTTTAAAAGACCTCTGCGTGGATTTGTAATCATTCTACGTGTACACCGAGAAACACTAACATAACTGGTAATTAATTTGTTTTAATTGTTTTTATATAATCCCCGCGAGCGACCTCATGTTTTGTTTTGCATCTGTTATGTTTCTGACTCAAATTTTAATGCCTTAATGGGAACCGTGCCAACTGCTGTTACACTGAGCTATGAGCAATCTCCTGGCATACTTCCAGTCCTTTATTGTGGAACTAACTATACAGCACTGTAATTTAACTAGCAAAATGTGGCAAATCACTATTATTAATAACAATAAATCTATTTCTGCAGGTTGACAGCATTAAAATAACAAATTACTCTGCAAAGAAAGCTGGTAATTTTGGGTGCTTTCCACTGCGATCATTGCAGAAGTGTAATATCCATTATTAACAGCCTTTTGGTGTCTCATGAAGGAGCTGTTTGCACATGACAGTGCATCATGGTACTTACTACGGGGGAGGACACAGAGGCCTTGACCATGGCTATTTCAGTAATTCATCATTTTAATTTAAATGTTAATGGCAGGATGGAGCAGGTTAGGGAATATTGCCTGCCTCCCCTGCTTCCCATTCCCCCTTTTTTAATAATCCTGTCTTATCCAGTTAGTCAAATCTTCATGCCCAAGATCTTCATCTCTCCTCTTTCCTTCTCTGTTGCTGTCTTCATTCTTGATTCTGCAGTGCCCTGCAGTGTGTGAGTCCCCTGAGGTTTAGCCGAGTGCTTGATTTGTGCAAGGTTTCAACCACGACAGCAATGCCCACCAGGTACTCGTGCTTTTTTTAAAAGAGTTAGCAGCTGAACTCCTTCAGACTGCCACTGGATAGCAGCAGCCCAGTCACTGCAAAAAGACCAAGCTAAAACCATAGGTGTAAGATTGCTTTCCTGGTGGCATTCACATATTGCACCTGGAGGTTTTCCTGAAGCTCTTGGAGTGATCCATACCCAAGCCCATGCAGTCCCCACCAGGGCAAACGTGAGCAGTAATCCTAGCTTTGTGTTGCCCTTGTACGAGGCAACCCTAATTTTCTACAGCCTAATCGAAGCAAGCCGCATCCAGCCCTTCGCATCTAAGCGGCTGTAACAAGCAGTGATTGCGAGGGGAATGAAGCGTGCATGCCGGCTCCTCGGGGTGAGGGTGGGGAGATGTGGGCTGTGGGTGGTGAGAGGGAGGTAATTGAGGTTACGATAGGGAACTGGTGACTGTATGGGAGTTGGGGCTTGACTGACTTAACTGCTTATTTCCTTTGTTTCTGTGCTCTGCGTTGGCGGGATAGGCATTCTAGTGAGCTTAAATGGGAGTTAAAATGTTATGGAAAAGAGAATATTGGAATATCTGCCTCATAAGTTGCAGGCGCTGAAATGTTCCTGTATAGTCTGTTTGTAAAGTTACTGGTTGTCGAAGAATTTATGATACACCCAGAGCCTTTACTCACTTTTTGGTTGTTATTTCAGGGCAGTCCTTATCCAAACCCATGGCAGGTAATGAAGAGGTTGCTACTGGTCATTGCCTCAGCTGCTTCGCTTGTTCATAGAATGGGCAGAAAGCTTCAAGTTATCATTTATGCAGGGGGAATGTGAGAGAGGAGTGTCTGTTGCTGCTGTTTCTGCAAGCTGATGAATGTGTTCCCTTGCTCTGTTAGCTCTCCCAGCCTACGTGGGTAGGTGTTGGTCTGGATGGGGGTTGGAGTGGAACGGTGCTGGAGACCTGCAGAGTGTCTTCTGCAGTCTGTCATCTGCTGTCAGATTATGCCAATAAACTCCTCTGCAACTTCAGCATGGGTTACTGTTAGTAACTCACAGCTGTTTAAAATACAGCCTCGGGAAGAGCAGTGTATGTTTAGAAGAGCATCAAGAAGAAAGGGTGCAAAGTGGCAAAGTCAGAGAGAGTAAATATGTGATGTGGAGATCGCTAGATGAAGAAGAACAGGATGGGAATGGAAATGAAAATATTTGTGGGGAATGGTAAAAAGCCACGTGCAAAGTGAGCTGGTTGATAAAACTACCAGAAATGTCAGGCGCTGGGAACCAGGGAAGAGACTATGGTCCAGAACTTGGTCACCATGTGTTTGCCTCTGCACCAACCTTGATTAACGAGCGCGGTGTCAGACAGGGTTCTGGAAGGTCTACTGGGTGAGCAGATGGAGACTGGCACAGTTTGCTAAATGGTGATTGAAAAGAGTGCTAGTGAGTGCGCAGAAGGGGCAGAGACTTCTGCAAATCTGTTCGTTGGTGCAGCAGCAGAAGTTGCAGTGGTGTGGTTTGCAGTGGGCTGCCATGTTCCCACTTAACTCATCGCGAGCAAAAGAAGTCGCTTCGTGCTGCTCCAGCAGGGAATGGCTAGGATTTCGATCGGTGGTTTTCTTTATTTGTGCAGGGGGAATTGGGAAGGGGAGGCTGGAAATCACTTTAACTCCTTGTGCTTGTGTAAGATGGAGGAGATTTGTTTCCTCCCGCAGCTGGCTTGTAGCAGGATGGAGCCTGCCTGCTTCTGCACGAAAACCCATGTCTGAGTCTGGATGGTGCCTTGAAAGCTCCCTTTGCAGAGCCCAAGCTTGCAGGCTTCTCTTGCGGTCGCTCCAAGTGCTTGGTCAGTTTTCTTAGAGGTTAAAGTATCTTCTAGGTAGGTGAGTGGCCTCTGCAGGGTCTAATCCATGGTTGTCAGCAGTTAAGGTACCAGCCGTGCCATAAGGAGCTGTTTAGAGAGATGCAGCCCCTTGTGAGCACTAATAGTCAAATAGGGCTTTGAGCTGTTATCCAGCCTAATCTGCTGATCAGACTGTGATAATTCAAGCTTAGCGAGTTCGACACCAGCTGCTGCTCTCCCAGACAAGTGCGTACCGCTCCAAGGGGCAGCAGTATTGATGGGTTTCCGAAGGGGGCTGTGGGCCCTAATTCTCCTTAAAAAAAAAAATTCAAAAAATCCTAATTTATTCTCTGCTGTTTTTGTGCTTTGCATCCCCCCCTTTGCTTTCAGCCAAAGATCCTATACCACTTGATAAACAAGATGAAGGCACTTGACCCTTCTGAGTGTTTTCATCCTGTTGATTCGCAAAGCAGCCCAATGCTTGGTCTGGCATGGAGGAGAGCAGTGACATCCCCAAGCCTTGCTCCACCTTTTGAGCATTTGGTTTGGAGCGTGCCCCAGATTTGCTCGTCTTTGAAGAGTCATGACAATTTTAAAGCATGTGTTTGCAGCAAAAGCCTGGCTTTGGTGATCTACTCGGTGTTTTTCTGTTTTTCCTTTTTGTTTCTTCTGGCCTGTCCCTGCCGTTCAGAGGCAGCACTAGCCATGGGCAGAATAGGCAGTTGGCTTGGTGGGCACACTGCTAGGCGCTGCAAAACCTCCGCTTTTTAAGAAGTCTGGAAAAGCATCAGGCAGAAGCACATGTATAAGTAAGCATATAGCGGGAGACCTGTTTTCCTTCATTTAGGTCTGTCACTGTGTGTACTCCAGTTTCCCACCAAGCACTTCACACTGTTTGTATAAATAATATTCGGCAGATAAGTCTACACTATCTGTGGGGACAGATGTGGTAATGACATCAGATCTCAGTTCCTTTGTTCCTGACCTCTAATGATGAGAGTGGTGAATTTATAAGACCCACTCTTCAGTCTGGTAGAGCTTCAACTTCTGGGAAGCAAGTTCATGCAAACAGTAGGCTGTATACTTGATGAGAGCTCTGCTGTCTGGAGAAGAACATGGTTAATTTAAATCTGAAGATGTTTCCACCATTTTGTTATCTGAAGTTCTGTTTTCTGCAGGAGTGGAGATACAGAGTAAATATGCATTGCTGCAAAACTGTGCATTGAACAGAAAGTTGTCAAGTCAGAAGAAGAAAATTTATGTCTCCAAAAGACTGTTTTACAGTGATTAAACTAAAAAAATATTAGTAGTTTCTCATATTTCAAAAAGCAGAGGCGGAGGATATTGGAGATGGAAGGCATTGGTTTCTGTGACCAAAGCAGTTATCTGCAAATTAGCAACTGATGCTGCTGTTTGTGACAAGATAGCGAGCTGTTAAAATCATGAACTAAAATGCAGACTACCTGGAGCTGATTCCAAGTGCCGAGAGCTCCACTCTTAAAGATCTTATTCCTCACTCAGTCTGCACCAGGATTTTGAAGCAAGATTGTGCATCTCTTTGGACCGTCATGGTCCTCAGATCTCCACTGTGCAAAATAAAAGGGTATTTGCCAAGGGGAATATTGGTGAGACCTTCTTTGCATGGCACAGGCACTGCGCACACTATCCTATCGCTAACAGCAGGATGATGGTGGGCTTGGTCTTGTCATGCACATGGTTTGGGTCCTGTTTTGCAGCAGCCTGGAGGAGCACCAATCGCATGGTTTGTAAGGATTAGGAGCTGGCAACCAGAGGTCTACCTTTTCTGTGAGTGTTCTTTTCCCATGTTAACTTTATTTTCTATTTCAACTCATCGAAACAAAGAAATGCTGTAAAAGTTGTCCTTTTTCTAATTTGAAACTGCTCAGGGGGTGCAGGACATGGTCATAAGCAGACTGTTAGACTTGCAACTACTTTTTGGAGAGAGAGCACAAATGTGTGGTGGGGCAACACGAACCACTGATCTACAGCTCTCTGAGAGCAGTTGCATTGGGGTGAAGCAGTCTAGTTGAAGTAGAGGTGTGCGATAGCAATATGAGTGATTAAAGTCTGGTTTCTTTCATCTGTAGATACTCTCATCTGTAGATACTCAAGTAACTTTCCATTAGTTTAAGCTGGGTTGCAAATGAACATCACCTTTGATCTATAATGGGACTTTCTAATCTGTGAGGCCTGAGCTCAAAAAATGAAAAGGGGTTTACATTGATGAGACCAGTAGAAAGATCTGAATCCTGAAGAACAACCTGCTCCAGCATTATTGGAGACAGAACGTCCTTGTGTTGATCCCCATGGGTCCCTTCCATCTTGAGATATTCTATGATTCCATGAAAAGGAAAGTGGAGGTGGATCTTCAGGAGCCAGGAGGAGCTGGTCAGAGAACTGCCGTGGGTTGCCCAAGGGTAGGAAAAGGCAGTGGCACCACTGAAGGTACTCAAGACCTGAACTCTCTCACATGACCCTCGTTCCAGGTCTAAATCATTAGTGAGAGGGCCTTGACCAGTCTCCTAATTTGAATGATGAGACTATCTTGGGTGGAGAGAATGACTGTTTAGTGTGTCTGTGGCAGAGCGCAGGCTGGGGGCAGAATATTGGGTGGGTGTGTTTACTGATCCTGTTTTCATTAGGGAGCTACTTATGCAGAACAAAAACAGGAAAAAAATAACTTCTTTCTGCAGATACCGACAACAACGTATTTGCTTTATTTGAAAACATCTGAGTACCTAAATATTGTGGTTTATTTTATTGGCTGGTTAATATCTAGATGATATTCCTTATCAGGTTTGACAGGTCAGCTTCTTGGCCTAAATTACTTAACAGCGTCTCTTTAATGCTGAATTCCCAGCTTTTGTTGGTCTGTCTCATAGCTGGGGTGTTATCTAGCGTATGGAATTTGATTTATTTCTGTGCTGGCACGTCCAGAAGAATCCATGTCCAGAAAACAAACTGCATGTCCCCTTCACAGGAGATCTTGGCTGCTATTTCTCTACCCACTAAAAGCTTTATCACTCAGCCTTGTTATTACCGTACTAAACGGAACACTTCAGAGCTTAGCGGCTTAACAAGATAAAAACATGCTTTGTGGTTAATGTGGTTACTGTAGGCATGCACATGGGCCGGCGAGGAGAGCTGCTCACTTCCTGCTGGTGCAGCTGCGGATCGGCAGAAAATAACTTTGCTTGATAAAGCCTGTGAAAGCAGGCAATTCAAGATATATTTTAGCTTTATCAGGGTAACGTGCTGAAGACTGACCTAAGGTAGAGGAAAGTATCCCTTCCTCCCTGGCCACCCTGCTATGTAATTTCTGTCCAAACCAGATTTGCTGTCTGCCAGGATCTGCTTCTGTAATTCTTTCTCTAGTCAAGTGCTATTGAGCGTGAGGGTGTTTGCCAGTTCAAAGGGACAGACTGGGATTCCCCTGCTGACACTATGTCTTGAAAATAATCCAGAAGGATTTTTTTTTTTTTTCCCTGTGAGTAAGGAGTGTCTCGTGTTGTCAGAAATGTGCAAATTTAGGAAAATTATCTTCTCCTTATCACTTGCTTTTTGGAAATTTGTGACTCAGGGTACACGATGAAGGCAAACGTCTGGATTCTCAGCTGCTAGAACTTCACAAGAACCTGATTTCTGGTGTTTCCTCCTCCCAGAGTCCAGGTTTGACTGCTCAGGATAACACCAAAACACACAACTTCTCCTGAATATTGTGGCCAGCAGGAGTAGGGCAGGGATCATGCCCCTGTACTCAGCACTGGTGAGGCCTCACCTGGAGTACTGTGTCCAGGTTTGGGCCCTTCACTACAAGAAGGACACTGAGTTGCTGGAGCATGTCCAGAGAAGTGCAACAAAGCTGGCAAAGGGTCTACAGAACAAGTCTTGTCAAGAGCGGCTGAGGGAGCTGGGACTGTTTAGTCTAGAGAAGGGGAGGCTGAGGGGAGACCTTATTGCTCTCTACAACTACCTGAAAGGAGGTTGTAGTGAGGCAGGTGTTGGTTTCTTCTCGCAAGTAACTAGCCATAGGATGAGAGGCAATGGCCTCAAGTTCCATCAAGGGAGGTTTAGACTGGATATTAGGAAAAATTTCTTTACCAAAAGAGTGGTCAGACATTGGAACAGGCTGCCCAGGGAGGTGGTGGAGTCCTCATCCCTGGAGGTCTTCAAAAAACGTGTAGATGTGGCACTTCGGGACATGGTTTAGTGGGCATGGTGGTGTTGGGTTGACAGTTGGACCTGATGATCTTAGAGGTCTTTTCCAACCTTAATGATTCTATGAAATGCTTCTGAAGAAGTAAATTTGCAAGTAAAGCTCTGGGATCCTTTTCATGGACCTTCCCAGAATTTCTGCATAGATCTTGATTTTATTTAAAGCATAAGAAATACAATAATTAGACAAATCTACAGAAGACCCCCAAAGGCAACTTTCTGTCTTAAGCTGAAGAAACAGGATGTGTTATGGGTTGCCTCTGCTGATGTTGGTTGATTCAATGTTCAAGAGGGATCTGATTGTTACAAGAGCACAGTCACTCCTTTTTTCTCCTTCTCCAAACTTCCTGGGCCTGACTCCCTCGTGAGACCTTTTTCAACCTTCCTTATCTGCTTTTTATTGTTGCTGTTAATACTCTAATTTTATTGCTTCCTTTCTCTGTCCCTACATTTTGTTCTTGGTTTTTTTTTTTTTTTTTTATATACTGAAGGATGAGCTGTCCTCCCACACTGCAAGAAAATTTACTACCCCAAGGCTCTTTGCTTAGATGAGACAGCCATTTTTAACCAAAGATTTTGTAAGCAAAAAGAATATCCATCTTCCAGGACGCAGCTAACGAGGACATTTTTTTTGGTTGTCATCGTGTACTAACTTGCTATCAACTGTAATTTCTGGGAGCTGAAAGATAGCCGAGACTGTTCATGGATTGCACAGTATTGCTTCTCTGCACTTTGCACCCCTTCTCAACCTGGATGGAGACAGGACACACAAATAACGAGCATCAGGATGAGAAGGGCGGTGACATTTTATGTCACATTGTGCAATCACCTCCAGTCTGTGCTCTGCACACCAAACCATTTCACACTGAGATACCAGTACCTTCTCTTACCAGCTCTTTTATCTTAATACGGTTTTGCTTCTGCTAAAGCTAGCAGTTCGTTAAATAGTACACAGATGTGTATGTTTAAGCGTATGAATTAGTATTTGGAGCTATAGTTCAGTTTGCTGTGGAGCATATTTTTCATGCACACAGCATGCAATAAAAAAAAGCAGTTTCCGGAGCACAGTTCTGTCCCAATAATTATGGCAATCTTTCACTCAACAAATGCTTAAGCTCACTTCTAAAGGTTCCACTGAAGAAGGAATAATAACCAATTAACAAATATTATTAACGTTTACAGATAAGGCAATGTGGGTGCTCTAAGCATCAGGGGCATGTGCTGCAGGTAGGGGAAAAGGAATATTGACGAGCAACCTCTTGAATCTTCTTCCTTGTGACCCATCTAGGAACTTTGACTGAGAATTTATTAGTGCACCTGTTAATTATCTATTAGCACTTTAGATTATGCTTGCTTGTATAAAGAGTTTATGAAGTGTATTCTAGTGTTTCTTTATAGTTCCCATGCAATGTTGTGATCTTCCTCAGCCTCTTCGCACGTGGTGTGTACCTAGGGATTTGCTCAGACTCTGTGTGATGACTGGAGATACAGCCTAATCCCTCAAATGGTTACGGAACAGCATTGTACCATGTGTGAGATCTTATTAATTATTCTATGTGATACGAAGCAAACCACCTTTCTGTTCACTCAGAAATGTACAGCTGGTGTGTTTAAAGCTTTGGAAACCCAAAAGCACTGCATGATATGTTGGGAAGAAAGACATCTGCCTGCATAATCAGCAGCCACTTTGAGAGGGGGGTGCCCTTTCTAATCCCGGTAGATCTGTATTATGCCCATTCCTTCACAGAATCACACAATCACAGAATAGTAGGGATTGGAAGGGACCTCTGTGGGGCCCTCTAGTCCAACCACCCTGCCGAAGCAGGGTCACCCAGAGCAGGCTGCACAGGACCACGTCCAGATGGGTCTTGAATATCTCCAGAGAAGGAGACTCCACAACCTCCCTGGGCAGCCTGTTCCAGTGCTCCGTCACCCTCAGAGGGAAGAAGTTCTTCCTCATGTTCACAAGGAACTTCCTCTGCTTCAGTTTGTGCCCATTGCCCCTTGTCCTGTCGCTGGGCACCACTGAAAAGAGTCTGGCCCCATCCTCCTGACACCCACCCTTAAGATATTTATAAGCATTTATAAGGTCCTTCCTAGGGATGTAGGTAAGGAAATGATGAAGAGCTGGTGTCCCTCAAACCTGCACATAACTGTGCCCCAGCATTGTCATCGCGCCCACTCACAGCTCTGCAGATCTGTTCCAGGCCTGGTTGCGTCGCACGTGAGGAGCAGGGGTAGTTCAGTGAATTACTGAATTCACTGAATTCAGTGAATTACATGTGTTCTGCTCATTGCTAGTAGCTCCAAAATTCACATTCACAGCTGAGTCCTGCCAGGGATGTGCGCGCCACATCAATATCTCCAGTTCACACATTACGCAAAGTGTTTGCAACAGTGAAATGTTAAACCGTCTGAAAACATTTGAATTTTGTCTAAAATGTACACTTTGCGTTACCTATACTGCTGCAATGTATCTTATTTTGGTTAAATAAGTATGGAATGTAAATTTTAATAAGTTCTCATACAAAGTAGTTGTCTTGCAGTATTTATGTAAGCCTCATTTCATAAATATTTGAATTTCATATGAATTGAATATTTTGCTGTTAACTTTTGCTTTGGGCACATTTTGATATATGTAGAGTGAAATTTGTCTCACTGGTCGAAAACATAGAGGTGGACTCTGTCCATGTTCAGCTGAAGAAAATTTGTTCTGGCATCTGTGGAATCTCTTCTTGCAGATAATGTGACCCAGGAGTCAGAGTTGCTCTCTGCTCGCATTGGGTAGTGTCTCGGGTAAGCATGGTGAAGAATGGTCTTTGGCAAGGCACTGGCCGAATATTCCATGGGTTGAGGTTCAGCTGTCACCATACGTTTGAGACCTATGTCCCTGGTGCTTAGCTAAAGTTGCTACGTGCGCTTCAAGGTGCAATCAGCTGGTTAGACTGAGATCGAGTGTGACTGCAAATTGTGCAACTGATCTGAGCCCACCTCTAACTCTCATCTCGCTGCCCAGTGGAGGAGCACTTGAGGAGCCCCTCGAGGCACCATCTTCCTCTGTGCTTCACTCCCAGCTCGCTTAGGCCCTCCTACGAGGAGCTTCTGCAGTGCAGTGTGTTGCCGTCAGGTGATGTTGAGAGTCTGGAAGTGCCTGGTGGGGTGTCAAAAGGAGTTTTTTAGTCAGAATTTGAATGTTGAATAAAATAGATTTCTCAGGATAGGAAAAAAAAAAGGAGGCAAAAATAATATAGTGAAATAACTGCTATCTCTGGAAATTTCAATTATCAGTCAAAATATCCTGAAATCAAAACCTTACTGACATTCAGCCTCAATTATATAAAAACCATTGGGGATATGGAATATGCTCATATAAATGAGGTCTCTGATAACTGAGGGAATTTTCAATGTACTTAATGGATGTCAAGGGACTTGACCCTGTTTTGAATACCAGGGAGTTTTGGATAATTGAAGTTTGGATAATCTAGGTTGAACTGTAGAATTTAGCAAATTAAGATAACGTTGAGAGCGTGTGTGAGTTAATTTTAGTTCTGACAAATGAAACCAGTTTAACTAGCTTAGAGACTACAGCCAGCAGACACCACGCAGTGTGCCACAAGCTGCAGTTATCCGAGGCGTCGCATACAACCTCATTAACGCTCTCCTGCCCAGCCTTCGGAAGGATCCATACGCAGAGATGAAGGTTGATTTAATTTCTCCAGATTGCTTATAGCACACGCTGTCGATAGGACTTTTGGTTAGTACGAGGGTGACTCCTGTGATGAGGATTTGTGTCTGCTTGGAAGTGAGCAGCGACTAGGGAATGCTGGCAGCACAGAGGCCGTGCAGTGGCCATGGGTGATAATGATATGGCTGATGAGAGCAGACAGAAAACTGCAATTCTCCCAAGACTGCAGTTCGTTGTCTGATGTGCACGCATGTTCATCCTCCTCTCCTCTCTTTCCTCCTCCCTCAACATACACACTTGAAATAACTTTATTAATATATTTCTAGATTTCCAGGATGGGGGAGGAATAAATTATTAAAAATTAATTACTAGTACAGTGGTTTAAGGATATAAGAGATGTAAGGTTCGTAGGGAAAGATACTGTCCTGCATTAAATCAGCTGACAGCAGTTAGCAAAATCTGACAAGCTCACAAAAATATCTTTATCTGACAGGTCTGAACACACTCTGTGCCTGGAAGTTTGTTTCTTTTCTGCTGTCTTGTTATAATGAGAAACGGTACCTCTCTCTCCTTAACTCTTTTGGTTTGAGTACTAGATCCTGGAATATTTCAAGAGAGAACTACCGAGATGTCCATGCAGTGGCAGTCCAGGGGACTCTCGGGAGCTGTTAGCATTTTCTTGCTTAGCTGCAGCTCCTGGGCAAGACAGTTCACATCAGCAGGACTTTGCCCCTAAACATTTTAGCAGTCTGGGTCTCAGTATGTCTTTGACTGTAATGTTGAGGTGCTAATTCTTCCTTTACTGGCTGCGGAGGGAAAAAAATATTGAAGACAATGTAGTGTACGGGGAGTACTTAAATGTGGATTATACGAGAGGCAGTAGAGGAATTTTTGACTGAGGTGTAGTGTACAGGGAGTACTTAAATGTGGATTATACAAGAGGCAGTAGAGGAATTTTTGACTGAGGCATGTATTAAATATTTGGCCAGTATGTTGTCTATCACAAAATCTCCTTCTAGTATTTCAAAAACATATTCTCATTCTTAATATAAGCCATTTTGGCAATAGGAGGGTAGTGACAACGTGGTAACCAGTGAAGGCGTTGTTCGTGAACATTTTAACTTGACACAGGCTCCGTCTGTCTGCAGGAGTGTTTATCAGAAAGCATAACTGCTACATAACATCAGTGGCAGGATGCAAGAGGCAAATGGACTGTGTTAGTTTTATTACACTAGCTAGCAGCTGGAAACCCCAGGTCACCCCGGGGCTCCACTGTCCTGGGCTTTGTATAACCCCTACCTTCTAAATAGCCAAGGAAAAAAGAAAGTAGAATAAATGAAAGGATTGTCCTTTTCTGTAGACAGGCATGGAAGCATGGTGTTGTCAAGTGACACGCATAAAGTTAAACAAGAAAGTATAGAGAAAATTAATCTCCCCAGCTCTGATCTAGGGTCTTAAACACCTAACAGATAGTAAAGCAGTCTGTATCAAAGCACAGAGGGGAAATACGAGGGGTAGTTTAGATCAAATGTCAAAGGGGGCTGTTTTAGGGAAGAAAAATGGAAATAAAAGAAGCAGTATTAATCTGTAGGTGTGTGATAGCTGGAAAAATATTCTCACCCTTACAGCTTTATTTGAGATAGCTTTCCTTGCAAACATCACCAAAAAAGGAGACTAGACAATGCCAGCTATTTTCTACAGCAAAATTACCATATAGAGAACCACAGGGAAAATGCCTGAGACCGCGAACTGTAAACAAGCTGAACCACTGGCAGGCTTAAAAACCAATGTTTTTCTAAAGTGTATGTTAAAACCAACTTTGTTTACTTAATTGCAATAGAACATTGTATTTTCCTTAAGAGAAAATTGAGAAAACCTGGAGGGTGATTCTGTGGTTTGCAATAAATAAACACAAATGTGAAATCGAACGCTACCCAAATTACAAAAGCTAAGTACATGAAACGCCCCCAGTGCAAACTTGTCACTCAAGTGCCAACTGTCAGGAGCTGGATACTTTTCATAAAGCATAGTTTTAGCCTTTATCTTAATGTCAGTGCTTTGTTATGATTGACCTTCTTCTGGCTGGAAGCCCACTTCAACTACACAATACCATTCTGTTCTGAAGAGGGCGAACAGAGAAAGCATTGTTACTTGGTAAAATGTCTTTGGACTGAATCCCAGATGGGAAGGAAGTGGTGTAATTACTGTACTCAGTACAGAGCACTGTAGGGGCATGTAAGGCAACCGGTCTGCAGCGAGCGAGGAGCAATCCTACACCTCTGCAGACTGTGAGACTCTACTAACAGAGCAATTTTCATATTACTGTTTTATTTGTTCTGCTTAAGCAAAAAAATCTGCACTTGACCACTGTAAATCAAAAATTGAAACCAGGCTCCCTAAGCAAATAAGGGAAAAAACTTCAAAGAGCCTGCTCAGCTCACAGTGGCTGTTTGGCAATCGTGAGCACAGCCAAACTAAGCTGGTTTTGTTTCGTTTTCACCTGTATGATATAAGCCATATTCTGTTCCAAATCCCACGAAATTATCTTCTGATTACAACTTCATTTAATATAGTCTGTGCTACAAAACGTGACTGATCCCAATGCTGGAATCTCTGCTTTTGAACTTGGCACAAAGTAACGTATAAATGGCATTTTAACATGCGTATTTATTATGATATGCATTTCCCTGAACGCTTTTTTTATAAAACAGCAAAGGAAGCACATTCATTACAAAGCTTTACCATCTTGTGATGAGAGACTTCTCTGTTAAGCAGAAAATGAACTCAGTGATGCTATTGTGATTGAGTTTTATCTTAAAAGCATCTCAACAGAGAAGTGGGGCAGGTGAATTATTCCAGATGCTGTGTCTACCCATTGTGAGAGATGCTTTTTGCCATGCACAGCTCAGTTGTTACAGAAATAGGCAAAGGACATGGGAGGAATTATTATTGCTGTTTTACAGAGAAGTAACATAGGCATACAATTACTCACAGCCACTTGGGAGGCTTGACGTAACCAGGAACTGAATGCAGCCTCTTGAGCCGCAATCCAGGTGCTTTCCTCCTCAGGAAAAGCTCCAGTTTGGACAAAGGCTCTGCTATGCTGAGTGCCATCCAAAAATGAGACACAGACAAGGTCCCATCCCAACAGAACAACCCGCCCCCCTCATCCCGGCAGAGCAGACTGCAAAGCACTCTGTGTGGATTTAATTTTAGTTAAGGAGCTCTGCCTCGTGATGTAAGCCATCTGAAACGAAGTGCAGCCTCACTTGAAGGGTATGAAGTGCAGCATGTTCAGGAATAATCAAAGTGTCTAGTGAAGTTAGTAAATACATTCTAAAACATACCTTTGCATTGCTAGTGTTATGGGGCTTGACTCAGTGGAAGAGCTAAAACAGGTTCTTCACTTTAGCCACTTACCTGGGTTTTTTGGTATTCTAGTCAATATTTCTGCTGCTGGTTCGTACCAGCCCCTGTGATGTCTTACATTGGCGTGACTGGTGTAGCTGATGGACTGGGGAGTTCTGTTGTTCATATTCATTAACATTTATCTTAAGTTAACTTCAGGGTCTACCTATCATTTAAAAAAATATCTAAAAGCTGGTTTGTAACCCTTGCCTGACTGTGACATCGAGCGCATCCTCTGACTCTCTGAGTTATTCACTCCCTTCTGGCTGGAACATATAGCAAAACCTGGAGGGGGCTTTGCCCCATTTTTATGCAGTCTTCATTAAGAGCTCCTTGCTCTTCAGGTGAAGTACAGCCTGAAGGGGTGAAATCCACAGAGGGTGTGACCCAGTGAAAAGAGCTCCCCAACCGAAATGGTTTTAGTCTGGCTGAAAAACCAATGTAGTTCTAATCTGACTGCTAAACGGGTTGGGATCTAGCGAATACCTACAGCCCTTCCCAGGGAAAAAGCCAAAGGGATCATAACTTAGGAGAAAAATACCTCGCCTTTCCTACAAGGTGTGACACATCTTCTCTGCTTTCTTATGCTGAATCATTCAGTTTTTGAAGAGGAAAACAATTTCTCATTTAAATAAAAAGGTCCCTGGCTCCCATTTGTTTTTCATGGAACTTTATCCTCTAGAAGTAACATGGAAAATGTTTTACTTCCCAGGATCTGCACTGGAAGTGCCATGTTTCGAGTGGATGCTTTGTTTCGATGTGAAAGAGGCAGCTCCAGTGGTTTTCTGGATCCCTGATGTGTTTTTGAATGGCATCCAAAGCTCGGGTCAGGATAGACAGGAAGCCAGATGGGGATGTTTCTGTATTTTCTGAGTCAAATTGCTTCCCATGCTATAAGGAGTTTTAGTCTCTGGAGGCCCCAGCTGTGATGGAGTTAGAGCTTTTAATTCCTGTAATGCTGACAGATCTACCAGCCGCTGTGTTGAAGACTTGTTCTTGCCTGGTGGAGCAGACAGTGGCATCCCGCGTGTTTGGACGGGCGTTCGCTCCTGGAACACTTCTGCAAAGACGTATGTGTGGTCCAGCAGGAGTGAAAGGTTTGGTGCCATATGCAGAAAGATGTATGCTTTCATGCATATGGTGATTATTTGAGACAATCACTGGCTTAGTGCGTAGCTTTCCTTGGGGACCAGTTTTTCATGATAGCTGGTGTTTTCTAAAGGCCCGTGCACTTAGGGGAGCCTGGAAGTCAGCCACGGTGATCAAAATTAAAGGGAAAAAGGTGCAGGTTTTTCAGAATTTTTTTAAGGATTTTTTTTTTTGTAACTGTTTCACAGAGATCATTGTTGATGTGCACAGAGGCATTTTAGCAAGGAAGCACAACCGGTGTGGCTGTGTTTTATTGCTGGTGGAATTCTTATTAGATTAGGGGGAAGATTGCAGCCTAGAGAGGGGGGAGTTCAATGGGAGCTGGAATTTGGATAGATCTGAAGGGGACGACTCATTGCTAGAATTGCTGCTGGTAATGAAATTGCTTTTGAGTAGTCGCAGGGAGCCGCTGTCCTCCAGTACGCTGATTATATCTGCAGTGCTCAGGCTGCTGTTGGATGAAGACACGGAATTCAAAAGGCTCCATCTTAATTGTTTTTGCTTAGGCTGTAGGTTTGTTATACTCAAGCAACAACATGCAGAAAGTAAAATACTTTCCTAGTAGTAATGTTCAGGGCATTGAATGTTTCACTGGCAAATCCTGTCACCCAAAACAAAGATGAAACTAATTGAAAACGCTGAAGATAGCGAGTGATTGGGGCATTTCACGCCTGACCTTTGCATTTCCACGGCGGGTGTGCTGCTGCCAGCTGTGCACGGCTGCTCCCACCAGGTCCTGCCTCAGGTGGGCTGTCCCCGCTCCGCATGGGCAGTTGCCCTGCACGTCTGCTGGCACCTTGGGCTGTGGCTCTGTCGGGCTGTGGCTTTGTAAGGCTTCGGGGTGCCCTGCTGGATTGGGCCAGGAGTCTCCCCTGCCTCAGTTATGGAGGTGAAAAGGAGCCAGTTCTGGCAAGTTTTCAAGACTCCAGAGGCTGAAGGCACCATCCAGCGAAGATTTTACTGAGCTTTGGAAGACTCTGTCCTGCTCCCTGACTGTGACGTGTGAGTGGTTCGAGCACCCGAGGCAGGGCTTTTCCCCTGGGAGTGATGTGGATCCTCAGGGAAATGGTCCCTGAGCTGACATCGGAGCCCTAGGAGCTGTGGGCAGCAGCTTTCCAGGTGTCTTCTTGGAGGGAGAGCCGCACACGCATTTGGGTGGCCTGCTCTGACGCAAGGTACAGGATTTGCCATACATCTCACCGGCAGGGCAACACCATGCAGTTTGGCCAAGAAGATGAAGGGTTGTGTCCAACAGCTTGGAAAACATTCTGTCTCTTGCTAGCACAGTCTCGTGCAAAAAAAAATGAGGTTTAATTACTGCCCCGTCTTTCCATACCAGCCCATTATGAGCAGCTAACTCCTTGTGAACGGAGAGCATTGGAGTGTGGTGTTTTTTTTTTTTTCCTTTTTTTTCCCCTAACCTACTTTAACTAATTTTCAGGATGCTGGCAATTGACATGCATTATTTATACTGCTGCAAACCTCCTCTTTGGGATGAGAACTCCTACTGCCAGGCTTCCTGCCTCTAATAAGCATTCCTTTCACTGCATTATCTCCTCGCACAGCCTAGGGCTGCTCCTGCCAGGGACCCAGCTGGTGTTACTCGATGACTTTGTGGCGTGGGGAGCATGCCTGGTGTAGCGGATCTGCTAGCTCGTGCGCTGCTCATCAGCACAGAGACACAGGCTCCCACACCAGCGAAGGGAGGGGGGATGAGGCAGAGGCAGAAACCGCCGTGGGATTGAGTGACAGAAGTCTTGATTTTCCATGACCTGCTGTCTTGTGTTGCTACTTGAACCTGCGCAACCTGAATTTAAAATGCTTCCATCTTCCTCCCCCTGCCACCCAGTCTGGATAACAACAGAAGGTGAAACAGGAGGAGAACCAGCGCAGCCCCTGGAACAAAATGCTTGGAGGTTCCTAAATCTGTCTCTGTCACACTGGATCAATTGCCAGGGCCTACTCTGCCACCTCTTTTTGTTCATTTGGAAGATAACTCATTCCTTAACAGCTGAAATGGCTTCTGACAACCCTCCCCTTTGAAAATTGTGCTCAAGGACACAGCTCTTCCACTGTTTGCACAGTCAAAAATATTCTGGGGAGGATTTTTCTTTTTTTCCCCTCTCTTTTATCTGAGGCAGCATAATAAAGTACCTTAGATAAACAAATTTATTCTTGGAGAGATGTTTATTAAACACTGGCAACTCCTACGATAAATAATTTCTCTAGGAGGAAAAAAACCCAACAAGTCGAAAGTAGGCCAAGGAAGTGATTCGAGTGCAGGGGATCAGGCAGGGAGCGAGGACGCGGAGGCTCCTCTCGGCTGCAGGGGGCTCGGCCGCTCCGGCAGTGCCGTCTGTGGGGGAGCCCACGGGGGCCTGGGGCAGGAGGGGTCTCCCAGCAATAGATGCTCATTCCTGAGGATCTGGGAAAAGCAGAGAGAGGGCATGTGGCACAGGATCTCCCCATGGGAGACGCTTTTTTCTGTTAGCGCAGAAACCAAACATGGGTTCCAAGGTGGGAGGTGTGAGGGAAACGGTTTGTGTCAGTTTGACACAGATATTTTTGTTTTCAGTTTTTTAAGTGAAATGAAAACCACAAAACTTTCATTTTGGGTCAACCTGAAATGTCTGCTTAGCTCTCAAATGAAATGTTCTGTTTTGATTTTGGGTCATTTAACTCCTGCTTTTCCTCTTTCATCTCAATTTAGGTGACTTTTAATGTAAGGAAAACAACAGCAACAACAAAAAAACCCACTTCAAAATGAAAAGCCAGAAAGTTTCTTTTTGAAAATATTGAATGGATATGCTTCATCCTGCCCAAAATAAGGCCTTTCATTTTAACAGTGTCCTGAAATGCAATATCTTGAACTCTTTCTCAGGTTTCCCTCCTAGCAGCAACCTGCCTGCCTCTCACCCTCTTTGCTTCAGCGACAACCATTTGCCAAGTACATCTGCCATTCAGTTAGATTGCTTTAAAAATCAGTTTCTCAGCAGATTTATTATGTCAAACCTCTAATCTCTTTTCTTGAATGAATATACCATTTTACCGGTAAACAACCAAGGTACAAAGTGACACATCCCAGATTACATTAAAAAATGTGTGGCTGTTCCCCTGAGACTCGGTGCTGCGTCCTACCTTCCTGCGGCCCATCTTTCCTTGATAGCTGCAAACACCAGCACCTCAGTGAGCTGATGTGTAATAAAATCACAGCTGTCCTGTAATGGGGCTGTCCAAGGATGTGGTACTCCAGTTGTGGGGGGAAACTGGGTGAATTATTTTTCCTTTGAGAAGCTACTCTGATAACCGAGGTCCACTGCACAGCGAAGGTCAGCTCTGTAGGTCAGCTTGGCCACTGAACACAGCTGGGCTCCAGGGAAGTTTTGGAATGTGAGAGGTAAAGAAGTTCCTTTCAGCTTTACTATTCACAACTGATTTTGAGGTTTCTGTATTGGTTGAGGTTAAAGAAAGCTCCAAGAAGGTATTTTGGCCTGTGAATAGGACAGACTGGTTAAATTTGATATAGAAGATGTGAACTCCAAAAGGACTCAGATAAGCAGAAGCGTGGCATCACCAGGGTATGTGCACTTTGGGATTTTCAAAGAGGCTGATGAGAACCCCACTGAAACTTACTCTTGCAAGTAGGAGCAGGTCTTTCTGGAAGCTGATCCACAGCTTCTCGATTTGACCTTCTCACAGGTTCCTCTAAACCTCTGCACTGTCCCTTTCGTAGATGTGGGGAAGCACGCAGGCTGTTTCTGTCCGGGATGCTGCTTCCATTGCTCTTTGGCTATCTGCCAGCTCTGAAGTTTGTCAGTAACAACTGGGCAGTCACTGACTGCAGTCTTAGTGTCATTGGTATGAGTCTTCTATCTGGAATGGGGTTTTATATCACCTTGTTTTCTAAGGAAGAGCCTGGATTTACCACCAGTTACACCAGGTCAACCTGCAGAGCCACTGGAGGCAAGAATGGATAGAGAAGTTGTTCTGACTCCGGTTAAAACTATGCCTGAGCTTAAAGTACAAAAGGGAGGTGGTTTTGACCAGAGGGAAAACCCAGCTTTTCAAGGAAAGAAGATGAAGTTAGAATGCTTATAACTGAGAGAAGCAGGGACATGGGCTGACTTCTTGTCTGTGGATTTCAAGCACAGAGCAATTTGCTTCCTCCAAACGGAAGCTGAAACTGGGTGTTCCCATCGGTCAGGCTGGGACAGATCCTCAGTGGAGGTGGAACAGGAGCTGCTGAGCACGCACCAGCTCAGGAGGCGGTGCGTTGTGCCTGCGTGTTACTGGTGACACCAGCACCCATGACAGAGGGCTTTCCACCTCCGTGTAGAGGCGCAGCAGTAGGAAGGCTGTTATTGCTGCGGAGACACTGCAAGCAATCTCAGTTCTGGGAGTGTTTTGAACTTCCAGGTATTGAGATGGAGAGGGAAAGGAGAGAATCAGAAATGGAAAGAGATTAATTCTTGAAGCTTGTCTGCATTTTTTTACATAGATTCTGCTCTGCATCCAGACATGTTAGGCACAAGCTACAAAAATCTCTTCTTCTGCTGTAGGCAGAGCAGAGGATAAATATATACGGATGAATAAACAAGGCAAGTAATCCAATCTCATTGCTAGTATTCAGTTCCTGCACTGTTGCTCTAGGCAACCAGCTTGAGTGGGGATATTGTCTATAACCTTAAAAACTGATTATAGGCTACTTCACTGCCTCATACTGTCTTAAAGAGGATTAGAAGAGAGTGTAAAGCTGGCTTAGGCACTATGTTAACAAAGCCTCAAAGGCATCTGCAGATTTCCTTGTTCATGAAGTGATTAACTTATTTAGTAACTGTGAAAAAACGTGAACATTCGGGGAGCCAGGCTGGTAATAATTAAGAGATGTAATTCTGCTGTCGTGAGCCTCGCTTGGGCTGACAACTGTCTCTGTTTCACAGGAACACATCGGCTTTGTTTCAGAAGCGAGGGGTTGTTTTGTATGCAGCTCGTACAGGTTTCTCCCGTTGTTTTTCAGCTGGAGGGGAAGGAGTGTGCATGGCGGAGAGGAGCGGGCCCTCCCCCCCTTGCCAGTAGTGCCTGTCACTGCTCCAAAGTGCCGTCTCGTGTCCTGACGGGTCCGTGTTTGAACCCTGCGCGTCACTGTGGGCAGCGCGGCGGCGGCATTTCGGGTGAGCAGCGGCGGCTGTGCTGGGGCAGAGCTGGTGACCTGCGCCGCAGGAGGAACCACGCACCAGCACTTCACTTCCTCCTTCAGCTGCTTTTAAACTAAAGAACAAAAATGGCAATTAGAATCAACACCCTTATCCTGAGCTGAAGGCTGCTGGTTGGGGGCAAACACAAAGCAGCCAAAGGATGGGTGCCAAGTGATTGGAAATGGTAGGTGAACCAATCTTGATTTTGTTTCTTGACAGTTTGACATCAAATGCTTATCTTTGATGATAGCAAGGCCAGCAGGCCCACCAGAAAGGGCTGTGATGGGGCCCTCATCTCAGATGATGTTGATGAAGAAGAGGCACTTAGGCTCCACGAAGCCCTTACGCCGTCCTGGCCCCTGGGCAGCTCTGTGCTTAGCTTGGCACTGGGATCCCATCAGCAGGATTGAGCTGGGGCACTGCTTCCTAATGGAGAAATCCCACAAGGCTGTGGCAGGAGCTGGTGTTCCCTGGCTATGTGTTTGACTAAAGACTCATCTGTTCTCCGTCTGCTCTCACCGAAGCTTGTGTTCGGCTTTTGGGACTGACGGGCATTTGTCTCCCTCGGCGGGCAGGAGGAGTAACCTCCCTGGTGTGATTGCCCACAGACAGAGCATGCTCCAGAACCACATAGGGATGGATCACCAGATGTTGTTTGTTTTATCTCCAGCCTCGGGTGCTTTCTAATCACCTCAGTGCATGCTCACTCTGATTCATGAACGCCCCTGCTCCACTTAGGTTACTTTTGTAATTTAAAGTAAAAGCAGGTTTCTCTAACAAATTCACGAGAAAAATCCAAGTATACAGCATGACTGGGAATAAGCGTATCTCTCCTGCTTCTGAGAAAGGTGTCTTTCTTAGTGGGCAAATGTTTGTATTGTGAAGAATAAAAATAAATACAGGGTAGACCAAGTTTTCTGCCAGCCTCAAAGCTCTCATCTTTTTAGTCTGAAAGGTTAGAATGACTACAAGTGTCAAATAAGTCATATTTTAGGAGAAAAGGTTCTTTCTGTGACAGTTTTTTGTTAAGCTTTCCAAGATCACATCCTTACCTCCTCAGAAGTTTTATAGAACTTGTCTGCTCCAGTCTTGTGTAGGTTTTTGTGGGTACCTGGCCACATCTTCTCAGATTTGTATGCAAAATCATATGCTCATTCACGACTTTTGCTTCACACCTAGACTCCCTATAAACACGTCCAGGACACACATGACAAATCACTGGCTCTGCTAGACTTATTTCTCAAGGGAGTCCCAGCATAGGCTTAATTACATTCAGAAATAATATTTGTACAGGTGATAAGCCATGACCACACGCTCATGTAGTTGAAGGGAGGAGAGCTTTAATAAAATCATCTGATTGTAGCCATGAGTATGCTGCATGGTTTTAAGTAGTTACTCTATTCACGAAGGAAGTTTCCTTCTCCACTTGCTAGCATGGTGCTGGCTGCAAGATCTTCCTTCCCTTTTCAAAAATGGTTAGTGAATTGTGATTTCAGTTGCCCAGCTTGATCATCTCATCAGGGTTGGATGTCACAAGTGTTGAGCACTCTGTCTCTGACAAATAAGGCTTTTTCGAACTGAAAATATGTAAAATTGTTGAGTACTGCTGGATATCTGGGCTTGTAACTATCGTGAAAGCAAAACAAGTGAAAGTGGTTTGAAATAATGCCAAAATCTAGTATTCGACTTCAGTGTGTTCTCAGTTTGTGAAGATCTTCAAACACTGCAAGGATGAAAGAGAGATCTTGACAGTGACAATGACGGGGTCATCAGCACTTCTGGTGTGGATCCTGCATTTCTGTCCAACCTGACCTGGCCGAGCTGTGAGAACTCTTCTGTTGATGCATGGTCCATACTTCACTTAACGCTTCTAACTGTAAGTTTTTTCCCCCAGGTCAATGTTTTGTTGTTTAATGATGATTTCATGAATTCATACAAAAGTTCTATGAAAATCTGGGTTAATTATGAGGAGCATTCCCTGTGTCTTTATAGCACACTGTAGTTAAAACTCAAGCTCTTTACTATCCCAAGATTATGTGTGTGTAAAGCAACAGGAAGATGAGAATAATGTCTTCGGAAGGGAAAACAGACACTCTGGAGAAGTAACATAAGAACAGTTTCAAACCAAGAATGATTTAAAGAGAGAGAATTGAATCAATATAGGAAGGTGCATGACACCTGTTAATAGTCCACGAGATTTCTGCTAGTGGACGGAGGTATATTTTGATCTTGGAAGAGTGGAACAGCACTTCTTGTCTTCCGTCTCTCCCATTGTTTTCCTGTCATTGCTCCAGCCCCAGATAAAGGATGGGATTTTTAAAGTCACACAGCCTTGACCTGTTTGCTTTGTCACCAAATTCACCTCAAACATTGAAAATTCTGCCTGCTTTTCTATTTCGGTCTTCTCCAGGAGAGGGGAATTAATGAGAGTGAATGGAAAGGCAGAATTATTAGTTTAAAGAAAACAATTAGAGACCTATGTGTGTTTCCCCACTTAGCTTGTCACAGGAAAATAGGTGCTTTCAAATGCTGCTCTGGTGTTAACAGCTCTTCTAAATCTGTCATTGTAGCTGTGCGCGTTTCATTCAGCATCTCTGGAAAAAATGAAGTAGCATCTTATGGATGAAGAATCTCCATTTTAACCTCTACCAATGTCAATTGTTCTAAACCTATATGCAGCACTTAGCATCAGGGCTTACTCACCGATCATTAACAGCATCCCTTGCTACACTTGAAAATACATTCTCAATAAGTGTTGGCTGGAAATCAGGTTAAGTACTTGCAGTTATTCCAGTCCTATCTGGTTTCTTTGCCTTCTCTTCTTTTTCTTGAACCACTGTGCATTAACAGTTTTCCCATAATGGTATAATTTTATTTTCCATCAGATCAGAAATACTTAGTATGTTTAGTCGCTCCCAGGGTATGGCATGAGTTCATCTGGATTAGTTGCATCCTGCATCAAGAAGAGTGTGGCCAGCAGGACAAGGGAGGTTCTCCTTCCCCTCTACACTGCCCTGGTGAGGCCTCATCTGGAGTACTGTGTCCAGTTCTGGGCTCCCCAGTTCAAGAAGGATGAAGAG
>Ga0065711_1030046_pt1 | contig 33924 bp, 14 predicted proteins | sample Hoacrofraction12_FD_59098 | JGI IMG/M metagenome (GOLD analysis project Ga0065711, IMG submission 59098) | Hoatzin crop microbial communities from Cojedes, Venezuela - Epithelial fraction 12 v2 (version 2) | ecosystem: Host-associated > Birds > Digestive system > Esophagus > Crop | place...
CAGCCCTTCCTCATAGGAGAGATGCTCCAGTCCCCTCACCATCCTCGTAGCCCTCCACTGGTCTCTCTCCAGTAGCTCTTCATCTTTCTTGAACTGGGGAGCCCAGAACTGGACACAGTACTCCAGATGTGGCCTCACTAGGGCAGTGTAGAGGGGAAGGAGAACCTCCCTTGACGTACTGGCCACACTCCTCTTCATGCACCCCAAGATCCCATTGGCTTTCTTGGCAGCCAGGGCACACTGCTGGCTCATGGTCAGCTTGTCGTCCCTCAGCAATCCCAGGTCCCTCTCCACAGAGCTGCTCTCCAGCAGGTCCACCCCAATGAATCCATCTATTTCAGGTCCCCCCCAATCATATCTATCTATTTCACGGCAGCCAACATAGTGGATGTACGTCTGGTAATGACTCGTCCCCAGACCCTATCTAACCCGGCTGCGCGGAATGGTGCCTTCCCTCTCGCGGGCACCCACTGTACGGGCTGAGTGCATGGCTCGCACAGAAACCGCTCATACGTTGGGTTCCTGCTGGGAGTGTTGGTTCCAGCAGTTCAAGTCACACATGGGCTTTACTTGCCACCACTGTGAGTATTTAAAAAGGAATTTGCTTATCCCAAAAGCCCAGGTTCGGGCAAATACCCCATGGCTCTGACAGACCCATTTCTGGCATCCAGCTAAGAGAGATTTTGTTGCACGGGGAGACTCTTGTGTACGCTTATTCCGCTGTGATTCAAAAGAGCTGTTTTCTCAGGCTCATCCACCGAGAATGAAATCATGTCCCAAGTGCTCTCGTTAAATTAATTGCCTGAGTTTTCTTTGTTTTACGTAGCTGGGTAAGTAAGGCTCGTTGCCCGTGAGCTCATGGAATTAACTTCAAACAATTGTTCCATCCATCTCTCTACGGTCTTTGGAGAAGATAATTAAAAACCGCTTCCCACCCCAAACAGAAACCAGTCATAGCCATGACACACAGTTTACAATGATTTCTTCCTAGGACCCTTTCGTTCTTCCCACACTAATTTATTAAGTGTCAATTAGATTGGGTTTAAAAAGCAGAAATCAAAATGGCTGAACAGCCACGAACACTTTTTGCCTTGCGCAGGGGTTAAATTCCGTGGAGGCAGGCAGAAGCTGCAGAGAAACACAGGCACGGAGCAGCTGTGGTGGTGTCCAGACAGACCACGCGCGCCTTGCCCTCTCCGACAGCAAAACGGTGTTACACCCTGGAGTGGAGAACAGCACAAACCCTGGAACAAAAGCGCAGGTTTAGAAGCAAAAATGGCCCTGCGGGACAGGCCTCGACATTCCTGCCTGTGCAGCCGGGGATATTTTCCCATTTAGAAACTTGGAAGGACGGTGAGAACTGCTTTTTCCTGTTCTCAAGAGGGGTAGATTGCCTGGTCCCCTCGATCTCTTACTGAGGTCTGTGGAGGGGCAGCTGTCACCGTTTTTCCAAAATAATAGATGGCTGGGCTGGGAAGAGAGGAGCCCGTCCCTGGAGGAAGGGAAGTGACTCACAGCTGAATCAGGAGGAGTTTGGGGACACAAGAGGCAGGCATTGGGTCCTTCGGGGCCACAAAGCAATGGGAAGAGGAAAGGCCCCAAATCACAACATCACAACCCCCAGAGGTTGCCCAGAGAGATGATAGATGCCCCATCCCTGGAAACATCCGATGTCAGGTTGGACATGGCTCTGAGCAAGCTGGTCTAGTTGAAGATGTCCCTGCTTACTGCAGGGGGGTTGGGCTAGATGACCTCTGAAGGTCCCTTCCAACCCAAAGCATTCTATGATCTGAAATATAGCACAGATTTCATCGTCCTCCTTGTGGTCTGTGGTGAAGAATGATGATGGCCAGGTCAGGACTGTCTATGCTGCCATGCCTACATCCCCCTCTCCTTGTCTTCTGCACAGCTGTGTTCATGGGATGGACGGCACAGGCCTGCTCTGACTATGGGCACCAGCGAGAACATGAGCAGAGGGTGTGTATCTCATGGTTTATGCAGTCCCACCTCAGTAGTGAAGCCGCTGGTTGTCTCTTGCGTGACCTACACCATCGTGAATAATGAGTGCCACTTGCAAAACAGAGCAACGTGTAGAGGAGTCTCACTGATGCACTCAAGGTCCCTTGAAGTAGCAGAAAGAGCAGCCTGCCCAGGTCTCGGACATCTGAGGTATCTGTAGAAGTCCCAGAGCCAAGGAGATGATCTACACCGAAAGCACCACAGATTGTCACGTTGCTAAATAGCACCTCAGTTCCAGCTTTGCCTTGTTCCAAACCCTGGTACATACCTTGTCGCATACCCTAGCGCTTATACATGAGCTGTCATGGAATAGGATCAAAGAGAAAGTCCACACCCAAGAAACGCCATACCAGATTATTTTCCTTCCTTCACCTACAGGAACTTCATCTGAAGAATGTTCTTCATACACAGGCGTTATGGAAACAGCACAGTTCTCACACATACCAGAAGGATGCAGCCATGGCATGGGCCAGCCAACCAAAGCCAGCTTGCAGTCTCCCCAGCATCACAACAGCAGTAGCAGTGAGTTTTTAGGGTATGTTCCAAAACACTTACCAGCTATCGCAGTAGGCTGCCCCCTCACTCAGCACCTGCTGAACCTGTGTCTCTGCTGCTGTTGTTACCAACGCTAATTAAAAGCTAGCCCTGGGTTTGCCTGCACAGGTCACAGCCGTTTCATGGCATAGGCAAGCCCCGAGGTCCCACGCCTGGCAGGAGTCTGACTGAAGTCCTCTATCTCAGAAGCAATCTGAAAGCTGGTGTGACCATTCCGGGGCACGCAGCAGTTCATTCTCACCGAGACCAAAACTGCGCAGTAAATGAGCCAGTGAACTCTGTACAGCTGCAGGTGCTCGGCCGATTGTCGATGAAGCTCTAAACAAAAAAACAAATGGAAGGACTCCCAGAAATTAGGACACTGCAGTCAGTGAAAGCGAGCCTGCACAGATCTGCAAAGCGAACTTTACATCAAATTTCCATGCACGCAGAGCTTTGCTCTCCGAGCGCACGCTTTCTGTGTACTTGCCACTTGCCGTAAGTTTTCTGACTCGCTTACATCCACTTTAATAATGTCTCAGACCATATTATTTGACCCAGATTGTTACAACTGAGCTCCAAACCACTCGAATTAAGACTTTCTACAGGAAACTTGAGAAGGTTTAGAAGCGTCGAAGAAATATGCTGATGTAGACTTTAATAAAGCTACTTAACTGGAAAGAACTGCCAGAAAGCATGTTTGTGCCAACGTCAGCCAATTTTTCCAAATTAATTTTGAAACAATCCATCATCCAGCCTCCTCACCTCCTTCCAATTTACAGCAGTCTTTGTAAACATTGCTAGGCCAGCACGAGCAGATGATAGAACACTTTCCTTTTAAGAAAGAAGACAGCATAACTTCATACCTCTGCAAACTTCACCATATTTGGTAAAGAATCAAGGTTTGTATTCTGTGACCACTATAGGAACAGCAGTGGTCACTGCTGCGTACCTTGAAGAGCTAAGAAAACTAACCCACCACCCAAAAACATATATAAAGCAAGTAGCTTACAGTAAGCTCATCTTTTTTTTTTTAATTTGGAGGGCTTTTAAAAACGTTTTTAAACTACAGAAGCAACCAGGGAGGCACGACGTTTTTGTGCTCCATTGACTTTCATAAAAGTTACACTGACTGACTTGGCCTCTCATCTTGTCTCTGAAGACGACCAAAAGAAGGATTTTGTCTGATATGGAAGAACACGGCACACAAAGCACCAAAGAGATACAAATCTTGTACCAATCTCGACTTGTCACGACTGCAGTTTTACAAAACTTGCGCATGCACCATAAAGAAATCAAGAGCATTAAAATGGACAGCTGGTGGTAGCGAGGTGGAAATTAGACTTTTTCTCTTATTAAAGATAAATACGAAAAAGCATCACAGGATAACTTTAGACGAACGAAGGGTGAACTCCAACATCACCACAAAACCAAATTCTTTTAAAAAGGGCAGGACAAACGACTTCTAGTAGAAACGTAAAGGATGCTGGGCAAGCTCCTTTTAACAGATGAGTTGTGCTCGTAAATGCAGACAAATCTCTCGGCATATGCAGGGCAAACCTCAAAAATTTCAGCCAGTTTAACAACACTCCCCAGCCAGAAACATGCCATTCTGAACCACGACCATTTCCAAGACACCTTTCCCAGCTGCAGAACAAGGCGCAGCACCGCAAGATGCTGGCGAGGAACAAGTCACACGCCTGTACATGCAGGGTTTTAAGAATCTCATTTGCTCTGCTCTTCTGGAAACAGAGTATCACAAGCCTGCCATGGCAGAAAACTTTGCAAAGAGAAACGTCAGAGTTAAGAGAACCTCAAAGAGACTAAAGAAAAGGAGGACAAATTTCAAGGAGTCAGTAATTCTGGAAGCTACTTTTAACAGAAAGAGAATACAGAGACTAAAACTCTGTTTCACTGTTTTACACAAGCCATAGCAGCAGCGGTTGGGATTTGCTACTTGTTTTGGTAAGCACAGGTGGCGGCCAATACAAGGTGTTTAATAACTGGAGCTCCACGTACAGAGAATGTGTGCACACACAGCTTTTTTTTTTTAATGCAACCAATGAAGTCATGGCCCATCAGGTACAAGCAAACTTTACATTTGTGACATAATAAAGAGTTATGAGGAATAAAGCACATGATCGACAGCTAACATCGCAGGCTCTGGAGAAGACCACCTACCCAGGTTTTAACCGTTTGTTGAGCCAAGCAAAGAGCTTTCTCGAGCTGAAACATCTTTTCATGTGAAAGGAATTTGCAGCTTTAGAGTCTGCACTCTAAAAAACAGCAAACCTGCCCCAAAGCCTCTATAACCTGGCCCGAGATGTTTTTGAGGATGAAAATTGTTTTCTGTCTCATTGCACCCTTTATTAGAAGAGCTTGGTGTGAAGAATTCCGGAACCGATTTAGCTTGAGTCAGTAGCTAAAGGCAACTCCAAATCTTCCAGCATCGGGCTTCCTCAGCAGCCGTGTGAGCGACACACCCAGATCTGAACAGGAGTGCTACTAATCTGAGATGTGCAGTGGGAAAGCAAGCAGCAGGCACAAGGGAAAAACCTTCAGAGGTCCTGCTCCCTCTGTAACGCTTGTATGGCAGAGTCAAAAGCACTGGAAGTGTTCAAACTATTCCCTGGTGTTTGACCAGTTTCTTCAAGTCGTACGATTGCTAACGAGTGCCGAGATAACTCACTAGATTCTTCGTTAATTCTGTTTTCAGTTATATCAGAATCATGATTAGAAATAAACCAGCACCAGTTTCCCAGCTTTTCTAACCCTGCTAACAGACAGCTGTCATTATTCTGACTCTTTGGAATCGAGAGTGAGAAAAATCTAGCCTTCACCTTGTCTTACTCTCCACAAAAAGTTGGGGGTTTTTTTTGCACAATAAATATTTAGATTTATAGCAGTTAAGAAGCAAGCTCACAGGCTAATGAACAGTAATTAAAAAAATCAAGCTGGCATTTTATTACATTGAGATTTCTTACTGATTGACAGCAATCATGAACTGAAGTATAATAGGCTGGTAAAGCTGGACAGATTGCATAGGTATTTTTAAACGAAGGAACAGAGAAAGGTGGCATTGATAACCATTTGAAACAGAGAAGTATTTGTTCACCTTAAAATAAGGACAGTACAAAAATAATTAACACATTTACATTCATTTATCCAAGGCCACCTCTTCATGAACAGAAGGGAGCAAAGATGATGGTATAGAGAAATAATACAGCTTAAATGCTCTCACATCTATTCCAAATAGGAGCTAGAAAGTTTATTTAGCTTCTATTCCCTGAAAAAGTTGTTCCAGTCCCAGATCCGGGAGGGGAACTGAACCTGACAAACTTTAAGCCATCAAATCCAACACTCTACCACACTATTATTGAAAAAACATACACATTTATAAAAATAAAGCTAACAAACAAACTGTACAGCCTGTGGTCCTCATTCGCACCCTCACAACAAACAGGACATGGACAAAATTGTGGTCTGCGAGGTGAGACCGGCCACAGGCAAGAGTTAGGCCGTATGTTCAATTTATAAACCTGGGGTCTCAGCTGCTCTTTGTAACAAGATTAGCTAGGCAAATCTGCGATAACTGGAGTTTATTATTTTCATCTGTTGCAAAGACCACATGAAAGAGTAAATAAAGACAATGCCATTTTGCGACAGAAAAATTAAACACAAGAGCCAATTTAAAGAAAACAAACAAAACTGAAAACCCCAAAATACCTAGTAAGACCAGCCTACTAATTCAGCAACAACTTATACAGCTAAACCCGAGAGACTTAGTCATCACCCATTAGAAACAGCATGTGCAAAGGCTTAAAAATTTATTTTTATCATACACACTATATTGCAGCGGATATCCATAAACTCCAGCTGTTCATCAGCACGACAGAGGACATCAGATTATAAATCTAACAAGACAGAGACGTGGGTCTGAAGTGGTATTTCTGAACCTTTGTAAATAGCTGAACAAGATTCCGTTTCTGTGAGCGGCTCCGACGACATGGTGTTAGTGTACCGAAGTATCTTCATTTACATTTCCTCAAGGCTTCTCTTGATAGCTTCTTCCAATTCTGCATCTTGCTCTGTATAAGTACAAAAACCCGATTATAATCTCAAACTATGGTTGATACCCAGTCATAAACACAGCTACATTAATATTACTACATAAAGCAACAAATTACTTCTGTGGGCAAAGTCAGCAGACTACAGAAAAAGGTAGAGAAACAGAATGAAATTATTTTCCCTCCTTCTGTCTTACACTATCTTTTCAACACTTCAGAATATAGGAACAATCTCTACAACCTTCCACTATATTAACTAGGGGCAGCCCAGTGATTAGTTTCAGAGTACAACCCAACTACGTATTTACTGGTCAAAGTAATACCAAGATTAGAACCCATACGTATGGCACCAAGAAAAATAAACAAAGTATGAAAACAAGACAGACAGGCACACAAAACAAGCAAAGAGGTTTCAGTATTTTCATTCCAATTCCTTATCCCCTGCCTACACCTAACTTGGCACCACTGTTGTAACTCTTACTAGGAAGACCAGAGATCAGTAGAGAAGAAGTCATATGAGCAGCAAGTTTCGTCTGGATGAGGGCTGTAACATTTCTGATGGTCGGGGGGAAGCCTGCATTGCACTCATCTGACTTGGTAACAACCTCTCGTAAACACCTTTCACAATACTCAAAACAGAAACCCTGTTTCTTCATTACATTTAGCTTGCTTTAGGCACTGTTTGGTGTTAGTGAGTTAAATATTATAAGTAAGACAAGGTTTATATGTACAGTACATATTAATACCAGCAGTATAGTTGGAAAAAATAAGGCAGCTTTCAGACACACTGCCATTCTTTAATTACTCATCTTCCGCTTTAGAAGCACACAAGCACATCCTATGACGAAAGCTGTCTGTCCTTATGACAAAGGAAACAATAATTATATATATTAACGTATCAGATTTTAAAACTTTAATTATTGTTGGGCTGTTTTATGCAAGGCCGAGATTTGGAACAGAAATAGCACCAATGAATGCTCTCTCGTGTCAGCAGAGCCACATTCATTCACCTGGACTTTCTCGCAACATCTGATACGACTGACAAAGAGATAAGTTAGTTTCTGAAAGGAAAACATTACATGGTCACACAAACAAAAAAGAAAGTTTGAAACCAAAACAAAGCAGAAAGCCATTTGCAGACAACTGCTTGTATTAAAATATGTCAGTTAATTAGCCATTAAGCACGTGCAAGAATCGAGAATAAGGTCCAAACTGTGACTCTGCTGCGAAGTTTGCTCCACAGTGATATACCTGATTGTCCTCTATTCCCTGGAGCTGCTGAGGCAGCTTTTTCTGCCTCCTGCACTTGCTTTTTGCTGTCTCCTCTTCCAGCAGCTGCTAGTGCTTCTTCCTTTTTACCCCCTTCTGGGGTGGATCCTCCTCACTCCCTCTCAGCCCATGCTAGGACTGCCGTTAACCACGCCGGCAGCCAGTGAAGGCCGCTGCAGCCAGGCTGCTCCGTAGGGTCAGACGGCTTCAGCACCACAGCATCAGAGCTGGGACCTCCCGCCTGCACCGAACGCCACTGCTGCCCCGATGGCATCACCCAGTGCTAGGGGCACCTGGGCATGGCAGACTTCCAGGGCAGCAGATGAGTATGTTGGACATTTAATAACAGTATTTCCTAACAGCTGGTAAATTTATAACTGAATAAATTATGGGAATATAAGATTCAGTTATCGCTTTTATCACTGACCTTGTACAAACTATTTATTGATTCTTTTTTTAGTTTGTTTTGTTTCCGTTAGGTGGAAGGGCAGAGTCAAGCCTTTAAATAATACATTATTTTCAAAGTGTGCTGTAGTCTGTCACCAAGAGTTAATGACTACATTGTATGAAGACCACCACTAAGCACAACAGCAACAGGATGAAACCAGTTTCAAATAGGGGATGATACGATGTGAGCAGACAGCTGTACTGCTGATTCAAAATTGTGCATAAATCTACAGCTCTTTTAGGAGACAGAGTGCTTTGCTGAGATATAATACCTAATTTTGAACTATTTATTCAGAAGTTCAACTATTTAGTCAGTCGTTCTACTCTGAGTCAACACAGTCATATTAAACTGGTACAAAGTGATCTCAGTCAAGTCTTTAATTGCACCGTGCCTTGTGGTGCACCAGTAAAACAGACCGAGTCTGCTGACATACTTTTCAGGTCAGGAAATTATTTTTTCTCGATAACTCATCACAGTGTTCTTAACTACTCAAGGTTGCCCAGCATATTTTACAGAGTATTCCTAAGAGGTCACTTGCCATAAAAACAGTTGTAAGTTTAGTTTCTGCATCTTCCATAATAAACAGCACTCCTGAAGACAGAAAAAGTAAAAATTAACAGACCTTCCTGTTTCTTTGTTTGTTCTAAGCTCCTCTTCACTGTTAATTTGATATCTTCATCCTCTTCGCTATCTGAACCTTAAATACACAAATGAAACATAAATTACACATTGCTTCTAACAAAAAAGTTAAGAGTCTCCTCTTGCATTTGTCTTGCTGTAACAACACTGTAGGTTGGATTTGAAGAACTATGCTTGTTGTGATCTGAAAATCAAGATAAAATTATAGTGGTAGTTTAAGACAGCAACTCAAAACACATAGTTATTTTTCAGCTGCCTTTTCTCCTTTCTCCCCAAAATCTGGAGGGACAAATCTGGAGCAATACTGCTTCAATTTTATATTATTTTAAAGTTGGAATAAGAAATAACAGGTACAGAAGCTACTGTTAGTGTCTACTGCATTTGCTTTGTTGTAATACTGAGTTATTAAAAAAAAAAGACATTACTCACTTTCTACAAAATGTACCAAGGATTTAATCATGGGAAGAAGTGCTGTAGTGTCTCCGCCTACACGTGATCTTAGCTGTGTTTTGCTGCCGGAATACTCCACTTGAACAATGGAGTGCTAGAGCTCAACTGAGTGCAATTCAGCAGACGTTGTTCAAGTCTCACAGAAGAAACAAGTCGATATGCTTAGTTTAATCTAATTCACCGCAGCAAAGCCCGGCCAAAACTCCACCACCTTTCCCTTTCTAAACAATGCTCTTCATGAGGCTGGTTTCCAGCTCCAGAATGACAGCTCTGTTTTGAAGTATCTAGTAGGGATTGCTGTACCTAAGGTGTTTGTTTTTTTTTTTTTTTTTCCATTTGTTTTAAACAGTCTCTCAGTAAACTACAGGTTAAAAACCAAACAAGTCCATGAGTCACGTTACGTATTCATTCTCCTGCTACAGGCTGTTGCTATTTTGGGAGATGGTCTCTGTAATAAGGTCTTGCAGTATTTGTAATCAGCTACCTCTCCTACGGTCATATCAACAGAGGCACTTCCCATAAAGTCATCACATTTATTAGTACACCAATGTACTTCTGATTACATTTACTGGCAAAGAACATTCTGCCATGGACATCTAATTTACTGACTCTGTGACTTCTGGCATTTTAAATGACCCAAGTTAGGTATTCAAAGTGACAGGTACACTTTCTAAAATTTGTTTTCAAACCCCTGACACATATACCTTGTTTGAACAGCAACGTTGCTGACTTTCCTAATGCCAGCAATACAAACTCCAATAGCTGGTACCAGAGATCAGGAGCCCAGAAAGATGCCAGAAATAGATGGATATACACTGCAGTTAAAATGGTCTTTCTCCAGTCACTTGGCAGACTGACTGTGAAGCTGCCTACTGTCTTTGGGCAGAAGCGATACTATTTTTTACATCACCTTCCAAAGCAAACACAGCAAAAGAAAAATCCACACATCTCAAAAAAAGGCATTTCTTTGCACTTTTCCTCCCTTTCATAAGTGATTGTAAAGGCTTTGCATAAGTGGCTTCTCCCCTACTAAACATCCTTTTAATCTTCCAGCCCAGAAGACATTTCAAACTGCTGTAAGAAGTTTTGTACCAGTTAGAGGTGTAACAGTGGAAGCAATCACTCCCTAATTTGTTGGCCTAAGTATAATGGAAGAATTGAGACCAATAAGGTACGGTACAAGGAAGTCTCTGGTTTGCTTCTATTTCAAATAAAAATGCATTAAGAGTACTTTCCTGAAGGTTGGGGGGGCGGGGGGGAAGTGTTTAAGGGAACTTGACAGCAGGTGCTGCCAAACGGGAAAGGCAGTATTCTTCTGATTGGCATCCGGCCTAGATGGTTAAACAGCGGAGGATCGGAGTACTCAGAAATTCAGCAGTTTCTTTCAGATACAGTCTAAAGAAGTCAACTTTCCTGGAATTGCTTATGGAGTCAGCTGGCATTCACCACAGACGCAGCCCCGATGGCAACCCGCTGACATGCTGCTAGAGGACAGCACTGTCCTGTACACCCCGGCTTCCTCGACCCAGGCGACAGGCTAACTCGATGCTCATTACTCAGAATACAGCAGATCAGCGGCTAAGCTGACTTTACTGTCACTTAGGGCAGTTATGAATGCTAAACCAGGATTTGTAGATAGACTTATTAGTTTAGTTCATTAAGAAAATGTTTAGGATTCATCTTACATATTAATGCAGGCCTCATCTTGCCGAAATGTTTTGCTAGTCACACCACCTTAATTACACCACTGTAATAACGTGGGGTGTACATTCATACTGGAACAGAGGTATATGCAAACTGGCATGAAAAACATTTAAACATTTTTAAAACAAGCTGCCTGCCCTGTGATTTATCACCGCACCCGATACGCAAAAACCAACATCACAGAGAACAGGTTTTCTAAAGCATAGTTGAAGACACCACCATTCCACTGCCAGAAACTATGAAACTTCAAAACAATTAGTACTGATGATCTTCTGTTAGTTTGAGGGGAAAAAAAAAATCAGCTTGGAGTCAAATGTGGTTATGAAGAATGTTAAAAGCTTCATGAGCTCCACTCTGCCTTCACTGCTCATTATTTGCAAGACTTCTCTCCCCTCTACTTAACTGAATTAATGCACGTTCAACTTCCCACGAAGGCAGTTCCTGGATTCTCTGAAATCCTGAGTTGGTGGAAGTTCACCTATTAAGAGGCTAACAAAGAGCCAAATCTTATTTAGGAGCTTTTCACACAAAGGCATGTCAGTATCTCAAATTACACTGAAACTTTCCTTCCCGTAAACAAAAACATGGTTATGCTTGTCCTCAGTGTTCCTCCCTGTCCCCTCCCTCCCCAAACCTACACAGAGCAAAGACTAAAAGCACCAAAGCAGTAAAGATGAGGATTTTAAGATGTTCTGATACGGCTCTGTGGAAATCAGGAATAAGACCGTAAAAGTCAGAAGAAAACCCATCTGCAGGCAAAAATCCTAGGTAGAAATGCTCCGGCAAATAAGGGGGTGGGGAGGAGAAATTCAGCTTCCTTTAGCGGCTAGATGGCAAGAACTATTAAGAGGGGAACTCACTTGTCAGCCAAAGAGCAGGAAAGACCAACTGATTGAACAGATGCATTCTCAAGTCAGAAGAGACCAGGCTGCTTTTCCACATGGGACAGGTCACTGTGCTTGATCTAACATTGCTCACAGTGTGTCTGTACCCTGTGACTGAACTCTGCTTTCAAGGAGATCTTGGATTCCAGCTAAGAATACACTCCATGCAAATACCACGGAATGGCCAAGGTTGGAAGGGACCTTTGGAGGTCATCTTGTCCAGCCCCCCTGCTCGAGCAGGATCACAGAGAGCCGGCCGCCCAGGACTATGTCCAGACGGCTTTTGAATATTACCAAAAAGGTGCTGTACTGGGGAGCTCAGAACTTGACTGTTATGGCCTTACCAGCACTGTGTAGAGGGAAAGCACCACCTCCCTCAACCTGCTGGCAACAGTCCTCCTAACGCAGCCCAGGGTACCGTTGGCTTTCTTAGCCATGAGAGCACATTGCTGGCTCGTGGTCAACTTGGTGTCCACTAGGACCCTCAGGTCCTTTTCTGCAAAGCTGTTTTCCAGCTGGGTGGCCCCTGGTCAGCATACATGGGTGCCTGGGGGCGTTCCTCCCCAGGTGCAGGACTTTGCACTTCTCCTCGTTGAGCTTCATGAGGTTCCTGTCAGCCAATTTCTCCCCTGTCAAGGTTCCTCTGGATAGCAGTACAACTGTCTGGTGTATCAGCTGCCACTGCCAGTTTTGTGTCATCAGCTAACCTGCTGAGGGTAGACTGTGCCCCACCACCTAAATCATTACGGAAGACAATAAACAGGACCAGACCCACTGTTGACCCACTGCTGGGTACTGGCCTCCAACTGGACTTCACAACACTGATCACCATGTTCTGGTTCTGGCCATTCAGCAAGTTTTCCATCCACCTCAGAGTCTGCTCATCCAGCCCACAGTTCATCAGCACTGGTACTGCTGGCATCTTCTGATGACAGTGAGTAAAGAAGAATGTTTAATTTGCAGCAAGCAGACATGTCCTGTCTCAGCTCCTCTGGGGTCAGAGGAAAAGTAATTGCCCAGTTTCTCAGCCAAGAGATCTTTAGATATGACCTCTTCTCTAGTACATTTTATTAAATAAACAACAGCTAAGAAACTCTGACCATATCTATTCTCTTCAAGAAATCCTACTGCTCACTACTGTCCTCATGTATTTCTAAATACCTGCTGGAAAAGCAAAAAAAACAGGAAAGCAAATTCTGGATGAATATAGAGCTCAGAACACAAATATAGTGACTTTTTGACATTTCACCTGTCTCTCATAGAAACCTGTTCTGGGAAGAGAGTGGTAAACTTCCACAGCATGCAAGCGCCACCCACTGTCCTGACATCAAAGCGCCACAGCTTGAATCTGGATCAGCTGCCCGCTTGGCTCAGCATAATTCCCCCCTGTATCTGATCCTGTTCTCTTGCAACCTCCCTAGTTACCACCATCCTCTTCATAATTTCCATCAGGTTGACCAGTTCCTCTGACTCACCAGAGACTCGATTTCCCTTTCGCAGCCTCAGCCCTCCTCCCTTGGCGCACAGCTTCTTAGCACACCACCTGACTACTTCACATGTTGTGCAGCCTCACACGCTGCCTCCCCTTCTCTCTTCTACAATGCTCCTTCTTCGGGTCTTCTCAGTAATTCGCAATCTCATCTGCCTCTTTCCCATCCCAATGTACGGTGACATTAATATCACACATAGCTCACTTTCCTACCACTGACCCTTTTCATTTTACAGTTGATGCCTGAAGTCTTAGTACTACCTCACCTTAAGGACATCGTTAAAGTTACCTCATTCAGGATCCTAGCAGCTACTTAACCAAAAACTTAAGATCAGTATCCATCTTTACCTTTGTTAGCAATCACGTTCAGTATGTGTGATCATGCTGCCTTTAAAATACTGCTCCTTGGCTTCCAGAATCCTTTCCTTTATTCCTTCTTCAATAATGTCCCTGGAGGACCCTTCCCACATACTCCTCCCCAATACTTACACTGCTTTAATCTCCGTTTCTTCATTAAGGTGACATAATCTGTAAATGCAAGTACAGCTCCTCCCTGCTGAGGATTCACAAATACACAAGACCTCTCTTCCTCCATGCAAACTAAAATTTCACTATATATCTCTCCGTGCAGATGCTTATTAAAGTGGAGCATGACTAAAAATGAAGCTCTCAATCCCCCCCCCCCCCCCAATTGCTTTTTTTTTTTTTTTTTGAAACTGTGGCCAATACCATCATGGTCACTCAGACTTTCATTTAACCTTCATTTTAGACACCTCTCTAAAATTCACAACCAGATTAAACTAAACCTTGAAAATTTTTTTTTTTGGTATGATCTGAGTGGTGAGGTCTTCCCAGTTCATCCACTTGGCTACAATCCTTGTTCAGACTCGTTATCTTGGGTCTTAGTACACAGCTTTCTCCCTAGGGCATATACATATATTCAGAGACGCACACCAGAGATGCCACTGACATACCAAAGCCAGTAACAACTTCCTGTTGTGGCTAAACACGAGGTTACAACTCAAAGGTGACCTTCTTATCACTCCTTACTGCAACAGGCTGTGCCCACTGTAAGAACACAGTAAATACAGGAATAGATTCTTACTAGAATAACTATCATTCATTCATGGTGCACCACGCTGCAGATGCTCATGCCCTTCACATTCAGTCAGTTTGGACAGCGGGGGCTGGAGGCTGTGACTTATCTTTAGTCGTTCACAGTCTGTGCTAACTGAAGGCTGGGAAAAAGCAGAGACTGGGGTCACGTGGTATTCATATTAGACCTCAATACCCACAAAAACTTGACTACTGAGAAGGCAAGCAATTATTCTCAATGTCTTCTGTAAATTAATTCTTAACTCTTCTTAAAAAGCTTTTGTTGGCTGTATGTAAACCAAAAGCTTTTTGAGATAGCGGGAGCTAGGCAGCTTAGCAACGTTCATCAAAATGAACGGAAGTCCTGCTCTTTCAAATGTAAACTCCCACAGAAGCTGCATTCAGTAGTATTTAAACCCTTCAGACAACTGTAGCAGACTGCAGATGCAGGCTGACAACTCCTCTTGAGCACAGTGGAAACGAACCTTAGGGGTCAGTGGAAGGTGCAGTGGCTACTTGGCAGACGACACAGTACATCACTGCACCATTATTCTGACAGTCACATGAGACAGTCTGGCTCTTTAAAAGAAAGGAGAAGAAACAGTCAAAAAAATTTGGTCCTCTTATTAAAAGAGTGTTTTACTTAAGAGCTCAGTCAATAAAGGATCTTATTTGAATATGACTGAGAAATACAGTTAAGCTAAAGCCATCAACTTACACAAAAATCACTTTTGTCAACCAAGAAGTTGTGGCATTCCTGTCAGTGTCAGGACAGGTATGGTGACCCCTAACCTGCCGTCAGCTCTGCCCTCAGCATTCGCCAGCACTCATTAAAAGTGTAAGGTGGAGCAGTACTGTCATCACTAGGTATCAAGTCTCAAGACAGACAAGGGAATGATGGTGTTTTTCTGCATGCCACAAATTTCCTTTGGAAAGGAATTACAGGGAGACATGGAAAACTCTTCTACCCTTTTCAAACCACTCTATTAACATGCATCAATCTCCCATCCCGTGTGGTGACTTCAGCATGAAAGAGAAGAACCCTTCTGTATTTATCAACTCAGGTTTTGCAGCAGAAGAGAGCAAATAAGAATAAATGTCTTGCCTACTACTTTCATACCTCAAAGGAAATTCACGCATCCACTAAAATCAGTGGTCTCCCAAGGTAACATGCAGTTGATATCCTATTGCAACATATGCAGGAAATTTTATTTTTATTTATTTATTTTAAAATGAATGCACATACCACAGGTTCCACAGCAGTTCTGCTGACATGGTAAAACGGTTCACAAGGTGCAACTGTCAGAAACTGCCACAACCCAAACACAATCCAGCTGCTCACAAGCTAATGATAACTCTGTGAAGGTGATTCAGCAAAATAGCTTTTTCGTTCTGGACCTCATTCAATACCAACAGCTGTCTCATATTTTTCAACACAACTCTCTGTGGTAACTGTTTCTCACTTCTTCCCTCCAGAATAGCCATAGGGTTGAGAAAGTCACAAAGCAAGTAGTTCTTGTTTATATTTCCTTATATGCAGCTGCCTTTCTGTAACAGGACAACAGGTTACACCAGCCTATGATACACCGCACAACTTTCCATCTCAGCCCTCTGATACTGGTCCTGCCACATGAAGACTTCCAAATGCTTGCTGATGCTGCTGAGCCACACAGTGAAATGCCTATTCTGCAGCGGGTTTATCTTTTTAAAAAACACTTCATAGACGTTTGGTAACGACACCATCCCGCTACGCAGTGAACACAGGCCGATTATCAGAACTGAATTTTCTAACGTACTTTTCTAATGCAGCAACAGGAGACAAAGGCAGTTTTCACTATTTGGGCCCCGCCGCTGACACTGACTGGAGAAAGGGATCAAAGATGTCTCAAGACAATTCTGTTCCTTACGAGTTTGTCAGGGAATGCCAACAGCCAAAGGACTCGTATGTGATTCCATCACTTTCCTGCTCAATTATTTTTTCTTTTTTTTTTTTTTCAAAAAACCACCACATGCATGACTAAGTGGGCTGCACAATGATCAGACAGCCAGCAAGCTAAGGTTTGGGGCCTCTCGACAGTGCCCATCACCATAAGAGTAAATTAAATATTAATGTAGTAAAGTTCTGAAAACAAGACCAACGTCAAAAAACCACTGGAGTATAATTTATACACAGAAAATGGTCACATGATCTGAGCCAGTATACCCCAGTGAATAAAGCTATACTAGCAGAGCTACCGAGGCAGGGAGCTAGAGTACCCTTAAGTAGCAGAGCAGTCATTCCCCTCTCCTCACTGTCTCATATCGTTAAGCCGTACCACAAACTGTACAAGAAAGGAAGCCTGTACAGCTAAACTGACTTACATTGACTGATTGCAAGTTACAGCTCTCTTCCAGCTCCTCCTCCCCAAAATATGCAAAGCTCCCAAAGCAAAAACAGCCTCCCACATCTATATATAGTTACAGCTATAATTACACTAGCAGAGATCTATCAGTCTAGGAAATTCAATATGCTCTACAAAGAAAACATTCATAGTGAGAATGTAGTGATTCAATGTGTAGCTTTATGGGTAACTGTGGAGAAAAGTCATCTTCCCCCTTGAGCAAAATCAACAGCACTAGAGAAAGTGACAGTTGCGTAACTACGCCAAGAAATTTTAGTGGTATGGCTGCTTCTGGCTGGGAATCACATCTCCATAATCCAGCTGAAAAATCTAGACCAGCCAATGCCTGGGGTGGCCAGAAAACTCTGTAAGCACCTCTTCTGTATCAGCAGCACACGAATCAATTCCAGCTGACCACAGACAATTTTTTTCAGGAAACCATTTAATGATCCTATCTTTCTTTTTCCCTTTAATAGATCCATGCCAATTCACCATTCAGTGCTAGGACTCCACTTTAACCTTCCTGGTAGAACAGCAGCACCATGTGATAGCTCTCACACACCTGCAACAACACTAACACTATTTTCTGAAAACTGTTTAGGGCTAATTCAGAAACAATTTTCTGTAATACACTCTCAATTTACAAGCCCCCAAAACCACACCACGAAGCCAGGAAAAGCAATAATGTGTCTGCAGAGAAATGTCAGGTCTTCTAGGAAAACTTTACTTCAAAATATTTTAAAACACTGAGAAGTATTAAAGCTCATCTCAGCTTCAGTATCCTTTGCATGAAAATGAGCTGGCTGAAAATAACCTCTGATTATCCTGTATAAAGCAATGTGATCGTTTTAGTGTGCCATTAATTAGAATATGGCATTTTAGAGAACTTAAAGGCTTTCACTGATATTTTTCCTCCAAACAGATGTGTAAGCCATGTGCCAGCAAAGGCAAATATCAAGTAACTGGAAGTGGCCAAGAGGTCAGAATTAAAATAAGCAGAGATATTCTGGGGAATAATGATGCTTTAGCAGTGTCACCTTTGTTTCAGATCCAGAACAAATCAAGCAAAGAAGATCTGAGTACAAATTGACAAATACGCACACTAGAGTGCTCTAAACAGCTTCTCTTTAACTAGAAAGGAATTCTCAGACTGAAACAACAGCTTGTCTCCTGCTATAATAAAGAACACAGGGAGGACAGAGTTGGTTATGCTGACTAAAAACGCTTAATTAAGTCTGGTTTCAAAGCTTGCCCCAAGCAAATTGATTTTCTGATCTATATTTCATTCAAATACCAGTACAATACAAAAAGCATCAAGCAACAGCTTGTGTTACCAGCACAAGTGTTCAATTATTTTATTGAAAAAACCACGGGTTTACCGGAAAGATTGTGTTTAATGTTTACTTTCTACCTTTTGTGGTATCTGAAATGCTGTTTAGCAAGGCACACATCATGTCTCCTTCAATGTGGTGAGGATTTAGGATGCGAGCTGACCGCTGGGTCATCTTAAATTGATTTTCCAGTTCCAGGAAGCTTTTGTCTCCAGAAAGTACAGTGAAAGGAATTTGCTTGGGCAGGTGCTCATCCAGACGACCAGCCTGTACAGAATCAAGTGACAAATGTTGAACTGAGATCATGTTTTTATCTCGTGGGGTTTGGCTAGCTTTTTCTGTAAGACAGGTCTTCACAGGAAAGCCCTCTACAGCAACTTACCTCCGCTTTTATGGTCTGATGCACAATACCATTATGAAAGGTATTATTTCAACAGTTTGACACTGCATTTATTCTACATACGACAACAGATATAGGGAATGGCTACCAGAACGGTACAGATGGAATATGGAACAAGTTCCTAAAAAGCAGCATTTCAGAACCATTGCCACATAAAACAAGTCACCTGTGCAGAGCATTTGAAGAATCATTAAAAAGTGTAACATTATGTACAAACACTGTTTCAAAACACACTTACTTCATGTAATTAGATCCTCAAGTAGTTTCATCTAACTGATAAAGCACTGTATTACAAACAAGAGTCCCCATGGCATCCCAGATTCCTGTCCTTCACCTCTCCCAACCCAGCCACAGCCCTAAGGTCTACTGAACAGAGGCACTGCTCTTTGTCAGCCCATCAGGGTCTCTGGAAGTGGCACCCATCCAACTCCATCTTAAAGATGGCTCTAGATTTGGGCTACCTGAAGGGAGAGGCAGAAGTCACATTTCTCTCCTAAACAGAAACTGTAACAATTGTGCTTTTTTATTCTTCATTCCCTAAACAGCCCCCTTCCTCCCCACAACAGACCGATGTCCTATTTGGGCTAACTTTCATATTCCTATGGAAAAAAAAAAGAAAAAAAAAAATGTAAATCTCTTCTCAACAGGCTGTCTCCGCTCAATTCAGTGACAGATTTATCATTCTTTTCAGTGGACGCAGAAGTCATGTGAAGAGAATCTAAGAATTGCATCTGTAATTAGTACTTAACATCAACAGCAGATATCATCTGCCACTCTTCTCTGGGTACAGAAACACAACAATAAAGAAAGTGTGCACTAACTTACATGAACACAGAGAGCAAAGTCTGCTGCTTCTCTTCTGGTACCGCAACGTGGATGAAGAAAGAAACACCCAATCCTCTTAAGATAATTGTAAACTTTACACTGCACTGGAGGTTTCCAGTTGCTGTATCCTCCTAAACAGTGAAAAAGAATAAAAAATAAAAACCACCCAGAAATGCCACAATTAAATAAGAATGCAAGAAGGCAAAAGCAAACATTAATCAGGCTTTATAAGACAGGATTTATTTTGACCAATGTGAAAGCCAAAATAAACATATAACCAAAATCCCGAAAGATCCCTTGTTCTTGGGTTAGAAGGCAAAAAAGAAAAACCTAGCTAAGTAGCCAGCCTGATCCTACAGAAAACCTCTCTTTCAATTTTGTATGAATTTTTCTTCTAATCCTGAAAACCTATCTTCTAGAAATCATGTGTTTTTTTTTGGTTTTTTTTTTCAGTTTTAAGCACAGTTATGGTTAATGTGCAGAAGCAGAGGAGCTCTGGGATGTAGTAAAATTAACAGAAATGCTTCTCTTATGGAATCCTGTACTAATGTAATGCCCAAGATTATTTCCAACACACTCAATAACTGCCTGACACATCACACGTTAGAACCCTTTAAAAAGAATATCCAAGAACTGGAGCAACAGCTGAAACAAATGCTAGAGACCTGACAAACACTTGGATGCAGTCAAGGATAAGCAAAATGAGGCTGTAACTGGGAAAAAGTAGTATCCTAAACCATGTAGTTACTGTCTGAGAAAATAGTTGGTTATTAGAGATGAGCTGACTAACAGGCTTGCTACAGATAAAAAGAATACCAGGCTGAAACAGGTTGCAAGGGAAAGGAAAGGAGCAACAAATCTCTCAAGAAGAGGGGGGAAAAAACAGAGGAGCTTGCAGTTACTATGACAACATAAAAACAAATGGAAGGACAATTTGAATGGAGTGAAGAAGAATTTCATGACACTCCCAGTTGCTAAGAAATAATGGGTCTGCAATGGGGAGGAAAAAATGTTGCTTTTTCTGCCCGGATAGAGTGGCTGGACATAAGAAAGAATTTTGAATAGAAAGTGAAAGCAGTTATTGATGGCACTTTAGGTGAGGACAGGTGAGACTAAGGCTCAAGTAAACAGGCTACAGAGGATCGTGTATTCCAATTGCCCACCCCCAGTCTGACAAAGAAGTAGAAGCTATCTTCAGTAGATTTCTCCTGGGGTTTTTAAGTGGTTTCTTTTTTTTTTTTTCCCTCTTTTCAGCCTAAATGGCTGTAAGTGGGTATCAAAAGTGACCTCAAAGATTCAGTAACAGACTACATAGAAACGATTTAAGGGCATCTGCCCAGGAGAAAAATGGTATTTGCAAGTTGTTCTCATAAGTTGTGACAGCCTTGGTCACTGCTATTTGGGAAAGACTTGTAATTACCAACCCTGGCTTTTGGCTGCATAAATGTACAACGTCAACATTTGACCAGGACAGCTGAAAACAATGACAGAACTGTATTCACGCTGGTGGAGCTAGACCACAAATGGGTGAAGGATAACTGAATATCTGAGAACAAAAACAATACTGAGCCTGGGCAATACAATATAGGAACTCAAAGCAAAGCTAAGGCTGTATTAGCAACAGAAACAACAGAAATAATGCAAAAGTATAATAGAAAAATAATAAAAAATGTTGTTTGGGAAACAGAAAAAAAAAAAACAGAAGACATAGGGATGTTGCTGTATTTTCACAGGCTAAACAAACAACAACAGAATGCATCAAATAACTCTGTAAACCACTATTACGAGAGGGCACCTACAACAATAAATCCCAATGTGCTTGGGAGCCTTAATGTTCCCAGGCTCTGTAACAATATAGTTGATGCTAATAAACTGCTAAAGTGTTCTCTCATATGAATATAGCTGTTCTAATCACCGTTAGCTCTTTGGCGTGGGTTTTTCAGTTCAGGTGCTCCAGGGGCCGTTCCCACGAGGCAGCCTGCGTACAGTCACCCCGTCTGGGAAGCAAGAAACTGAGTGGCACTGACCTGGGCTGAGCAGGCACCCGTGCTTGGAACATCCCTGGGCACAGTGTCTTACCTAACACAGAGGTACCTTTGGGTAAGATTATCATATTAATAGAGGTTCCTAACAATAGATTAGTAACACTGAAACTGTAATATGGATTATTTCTCTTTCTTAGCTAGGTGAGAAAAGAGACATTTCTGACAGTAACACAGTTCAGACATTCCTGGGTTCAATCTATTTTTTCTTACTGAATAAATCAGGGCATTTTAATGTGTGCTGTTACTATTATTTTCCAAGAAGATCCTGTCATAACAAGCAAGCTTGGGTCAATTAATGACAAACCAGTTTTGATTAATTAAATAAAGTAACAAAGTCCAGCTGAAAGCAAGTGTCTGAATTCAAGTGGGGAAAGTTTGACATAACTCTGAAAAATAAATAATACTTTACTAAATTATAAAACCCAGACAGAGTAGCTTTGGACTTTAGATGTCAAACAGGCCTGACATTTCTTCAACTCGGATTCCTAGTAGTTTAGTTTTGTCTGTAGAAAAAGAAAAAAAAAAAAAGGTCTTCCAAGGTCAAGTGGATTGAATTACTACAGAAATAAACAATAAACCTTCAGCAACTAAAACGCAGGACCAAACCTCAAATCATAATAGCCTTAGAAGTCAAGGAGTGCAGAGGTGAAGTGAAATTTGACCAGAAGTCAAGCCCAGCAAAGTCTCACAAAACATAGGAAGAACAACAGGTTGTTCAACCATAGAGAAAAAAGAATATAAATAAATGGAGCATTCAGGCAGCAAGGATGAAATAGAAATCTAGGATGACTAGGTATAATCTAAATTCCCCCAAATCAGTATTTTCTGTGGCTTTGTGCATGTATGTGTGCACTTACAAGAATACTGTTACTGTACAGAGGTCAGAAGCTAGGTAATGACAATACAGGTAATGATACACAACTAATGCTTCAGCGGAACACAAGACTCGGGAGCACAACCCGCTTTAACAGGGAAGACCAGAGGATTCATTCCCAGAACTCCTAACAACCTGATACTAAACTACAGGTCCAGGACCACAGCTGACTGTTTGAAGAACCTGGACTTTACACTAAAAGACATACTTCCTCTGCCTTCATCAGCTAACTGGAATATCTCTTTCTAAGAGGGGAAAAAAAGGTGATTCGGGCATCAACAGGCCCTTCTGTCCAACCTCAGCAAAAAGCAAATTCTCAGCTTTCAAGATGTTCTTGATTATCTTTTAAAGGAAGAGACAGTCAAGAACATTACTTAAGAAGTGTGCAGTGCAATGGTCTTTACTAAGTGTAAAACACACCTGACAATTCCTGCAAGTCTGTTAAGATGATGCCTGTGTTTCAGGCAATAAATATTTTGAGACTTTACTGAAGCACTCAATATACCATAGGCAAAATAAAGGCAGATACAGAGAAAACCAGTAGAAAAATCATGAGGTGGACAATTTCGTTCAAGAGTAGTCAGGTAAGGAAAAGTATCAACTTAAAGGCATGCTATTGGCAGACTTCACAAAGTTTTCTTACAAAAAAACTTTTGTTTACTCACATAACAATGTGAGTTCCATCAATCACCCTGTACCACTACTGGTATCTTCCAGATGCGGATACATCTACTGATGTACAGGATGACCAGAGACATCCTTAAGCAGCAAGCCAGAGACAGAACAAAATTCAAGTACAAGAACGTAAAATCTGCCTTTTGGAACTAAAAAGAACATTATGACAAGGACTTGGGAGTTAGAAAGAAAATGACCTGCGAGTATTATGGCTGTCCTGATAATTATGAAAACCTAGTATGATACAGCCTAAAGTTCAGCAGGGAAGCCAGAAAGACTCCTAAACCGTCTAGCAATTCTGGAACAATATTCTATAAGGAACACTAAGGGCAGAGGAGATGAAGACTGAGTTAGAAAAGTTCAAGAACATTTCTATTACATGGTGCCTGTGACACTGTGACTAAAGAAGCCCTAGTGGCTGCTTGTTCCTGTTCTTCATTCTCTCAGATTCAGAGAATCTCTGCTCAAGTATTTGTGTAGACCTGTTAATCTTATTTTCCTATTTCCTACAACCACTTTTTACCTTGAAAGCCCCAGATAAATGTCCCTTGGTTCAGGTTAGTTGGCAGCTGCGTGAATAAGCTTCCCCAGTTGTCCAGATCCACCAACACAATGTGAGTCATGGTACTCAGGTAGTCAAGATCAGGAAGTTCACCATCTTCAATGGGATAAAAAGGATGCATTTTAAGTTCACCTGACTTTCTGGTCAACCAACATACATCAAATTAGATATGCTTTTGAAAATTCATGTATTCAAGTGTTCAAAAAGCTAAGTTACAAAAACATCATCCTACTTGGCGACTGCACTGTTTTTAAATCAACAGAAGTAGCATTTAGTAATGCACAAACCAGACAGAATAAAGTAGAATCTAGCTATACGATGGGTATAGAGCTAGATAGTTTTGTGGTAGGCACAGAAAGCTGTCATCCTGCACTGAGACATTTCAATAGTTCATTTAATAATCAACTGAGCACCCTCTACTATGGCAAGTCTCTGTGACATTTAATTGCTCATGTGCATAAAAGCACATAAAATGGCTAGAAACATACTTTTTGCTGTACATCTAACATAAATGTCAACCTCTTAATCAAAAGCATTATCAAACTGTGATTAATTAAAAACACTTCCAATTTTTGAACACAAGGTACACCTTCAGCATTTTTTATTTCATTCTTACAAGTGACATGAACATAAAAAAAAAATATTTGCATGCTCAAGGCAAAAATCCCTAATACATACTAAGAATATAAATTCTCAGCTGAAATTATTTTTTGGCAAGCTAAAGGAAACTGAGAAGATGGATTGCCCACACAGAAAGGACTACCAGGCTTGTAAATATCTCTGCATACAAAGAAGTTAAGTTTCTCTTGAATGTGTGTGTATTATAGACCACTTCTGCATTTCTAGGAGTTAGATTTGGGGTCCTTGATTCTCCTCTTCCTTTTAATATCAAATTATATTCACAACTAATTTGAAAATTAAATGTTTCAGCCCCAGGGTTCTCACATCTGTCTACTTTGTGTTTGTTAAAAACTTCATGCACATGGCATATAGCAATAAATGGCTGAGCCCAAGCTCTGGAAATTCAAATACCGAGAATTCAAAATGCAGCTCTGAGAAATAACAAATACTAAATTCTGAGCTGATTTACAGACTGGATGTAGGGAAATGGTATGTTACATACTTCTACTGACACTGAAACAGAGCATGTTAAAGACAACAATATTTTTCTAGTGTTAAAAAAAAATTCTACAAACCTTCACTACATTCTTCAGAGTACGCCGAGTCTTCTTTTTTTTCTTTCTTTGCCTGTATTGGTCCCCGTGGAGGAGATGGCTGTGGTCTTGCCTGAGTCTTGGATGGAGATGCTTGAAATTTTTCCTTGTGAGGTTTTCTGCCCACACAAGCTCCACTTGCTGTGAACCTGAATACTGTATTTTCCGATTCTGATGCAAGAAGTGATAGCTCAGGTTTCTGCAAGAAGCAGTGTTTCATGTGATAGTGCTGATGTGCGCTCTGAAGATCGTCGAAGTTTTTGTTGCATGCAGCACATCTAACAACATATATTTCTTCCTTATGTTTCACTGACATGTGACTGTTGAGATGACTGTTCAAATCGTCAAAGTTCTGTGCAGTTGCAGAACAGAAACAGCATCGAAACCATAAGTTTCCTTTTTGCAGCATGGCTTTCTGACAATTCACATAATCGTTCCTCCTGTTTATTCTGGAGACGTAAGTTGTCCGGCAACCACAGGTTAAACGGTTTCCTTTTTCTACTGGGAGGAAGTCCTCTTCTTTTTTTATTGACAAATCCACCTGCTCAGGCACAAATGCATAGTCCACACTATGAATCTTCTTATAATGGATTAGAAATTCTTCTTCTGTGTCAAAGAACAGATTACCACAAAGGCCACAGAAGTATTTAGTCTGTACCTCCTCGTTATGATGCTCTTGGAAGTGTCGCTGTAAGGTTCCTACTTTCCGAAAGTGACTTCTGCATAAGCCACAGCAGTATCTGTGAAATGCATGGCTTTCTAAGGACATGCAATGCTCCTTAACGCTCTCTTCAGATTCAAACATCTCCTCACAAATGCGGCATTGCCATTTCCCTAGAATAGGGCTTTTTTCAGGGGAGAGTTCCATAGGACCAGGAATGCGGTCTTTCCTTTCACTTGCAGAAATGCACACTGTGTCAGAAGCAGATGGCATAGGTTCATCTTCTAGAGCTTCTTGCTCATAATAGTAACTATGTCCACCATGAAATTCAGTCACGTGTCCCATAATATCCTCTTCTCCAAGAAGATCTACAGAGCACGCTCTGCACCAGAGAAGAAAATTAGTCAAGTGTGCTCCCCCATGGAATCGACTCATATGCAGGCGGATAATGCTTGAATTTTCAGCAAGCTTTCCACACACAGCACACTTGTGACAGATCCTATTTGCTGATAAAATGTGCTTTTCTACTGACTCCTCCGTAAAAAACTTTTGAAGGCATTCACAAAACCAGGCTTTTACTTTGCAAGCACTGTCTTGACTTTGGTTTGCTACGTGAGCTTCATTTTTATCTTTTAAATCGCTCTTCCGTTTTGAAGGAGTAGATTCCATTTCACTGGTAGACTCATTCAAAGTCAAATGTCTTTTAAGCAGTGGTCTTGATCGATCCACAATATGGCACAAGTGAGACTGATTTTTATTTTTTCCATTGATATGACAGAACATCAAGATGGACTCTTCCATTGTAGTAAACACTTTAACATTATGTTGAGTAGTTTGCTTATGCTGGGTGATCTGATTCTTATCCGCAAACAGTTTATCACAGTTCTCACAGTGACCTTTTGCTTTAAATATCTCTGCAACTTGTGAGATGCTCTTCTTTGACACTGCCACAGGCCCAGAATTATGACAACGTGTTCTAGAACGGATTAAAAAAAATAAAGATGTTATACCATAAGCCGAAACATTAAGCTTTCAGATGTACTTTGAAACTTTACCTACTAGCTACAGCAATTAGCGAGTGCAAATAATGTCCTCTGTATACTTAAACTCACCTCCTAGCTTGTCAACAAAAACATGTAACGCCTATCTAGTCTCTGCACTTCAAAGACAATTAGGTGCTAATTTCCAAAACCAGCACTTAGATTCATGCTTATGTTGACTCAATACATTTTAGAACTCAAACTGCCAACTTCGAAACAGTGGAACAGAGACCAAGTTCTGCTGTTCTGTTACAGAAAGTAACAACCAGGATACAGACACAGATCAGCGTTCTGCTGTGGATTGTATGGGGTAATGTGGGGTAAAGCACATGGAAAGGAGTGCAGTTTTTTGGTAGTTTACTCTAGTTGACTCAGGAAGTCAACATTCAGATGGTTCTAGATGCCCTGAAATCCACTAGCACCACTAAGAACACATCTGCCTCGATCTTTGGATGTTCACATTATAAAGACAGCTGTCTCTCACAAACCTGAAATGAGCTGTTAATTCCATATGCGAGCGTAGTATCTGGTAGCAGGATATACACCTCACTTGAAAGGGGACCTCTTTGCACAGAGATACCAGAAGGTTCTTTGCATAGGATGGGAAAGGTAGAGGAAGGCCAGCCTCCATTTCATCTACAACATGAAATGGCAGAAAGTGCAACCACACATTAGAGAGTTCTTTCACAGTATTTCAGCTCTCAGGTGACAGTTAGCAATTGTACTCGTTTGTCACAGTGTTCAGAAAGCAAGTTATCAAGTGTCAGCTGAGTCACGGTAATCGAGCAATGGAAGCTTTAAGTAAAACTACATTTTTCTTTTTAAACTTCTGTAGCAACCTCATATCTGAATCTGTTTGCATGTTGTTATTTCATACTCCGTGACTGACTCCACTTTTCCTCCTTCTACAAGGTCAGGTCAGATCTCTCTCTCTGGAAGGTTCTTATTGACCTTCTTCCCCTCCATCTATCGTTACCTGTCTACTCTCACTACATGCACTTTTGTTTAAAGCCATAGTGTGTTTAAAAAAGAAAAAAGTGTGCAATTAATTTAACAAGTTCCCACATACTATGACCATCTCTCTTTTCCCCCATCCTCAATGTTAATTTTCGTTAAATTTTTAGGTGCAGGACTTGCTGTTGGTCTGAGTACATACTTCATGTTTAATTCCAGATACGAGCAGAATAGAAAATTTTCTGTTGAAAAGAAAATGGGAAATGGCTTATGAACTATATATTGCTGTTAATGTTCTGCCTCCTTAATCTTAGGAAGCAAATTCTCTTTGAATTTTCTGTTTAGTAAGATGTGATGATCAACAGGCAGTAATTTGAGGTTAGGCCTTTCAACTAACTTCACTGCCAGATCTTACAGACCATGCTGACAACACTAACTATGATGACCTACCAACGCAAAGGAAAAAATGGAGCACTTCTTTTCTTTGCTCTGAGCTGAGTGCTATCCATCTCTAAAGAAGAAAACACTATTTTGTGCTGTGAATCTCTTCAAAGCAACAGCTCACCAGTACTCTTTTTCAAAACCTATGGCCTGATTTCAAAGGCATCTGCAGTCAGCACATTCAGAATTAATAACCTATTTGAGAATAAAAGTACATTAGATTTACAATACATGAGAGAACTCAGAACTGTGCAGATGATTCTCACTTCCATGAAGACGGCAGTGCAGGAAGATTCTTTCACAGCCTGTCTTTACTGTACACTTCCTACAGCCACTCTAGGGGAGGGCAGAAGTAGCAGATAGAGCTGTGAAAATGAGAGATAACTATACCAATCCTTCTGGCCATGTAGGTTTATTCTGAAAGCTACTCTACCTAAAACATGGCAGCTTCTTGAACAGGAAGTCAACTCCATCTATATCTCACCTGTCTCAGCTGTTTACCTAAGAGTAAAGTAAATGCTTTAATGCCTATTTCTTCTGTCAAAGCTAAAAAGTCAGTACAGCTATGATGGTCACTGCCCCTGTTTTCAAGACTATAATCAGACAGATATCTTCTGTAGAATCTTGTAAGTACGGTTCAGGATGTTACCAGCTCACAACACAACCAGTATTTTAGCCTTCAGTAGGCAGTGCGGCCAGCGCAAGGCATCAGACCAGCAGCACTGCTCCAGCTAAGCAGGCTAAATTTGTAATTATATACAGACGAAGTTTCCACACGTCTTCTCCATCAGGAATGGCAAGGACACCGACAAGCAAAATAGCCTCCAGTAGACTTCAGACAGTACAGGGGGAAGGAACATCACAGCCACTCTGACTGGAACTGAAAATGAAATTTATATGTTTTGGTCCAAGTTCCTACCAACATGCTAAATGTAAACTTCCTTAGGACAGCAGCTGCACAGTCACTGAAGGATGAGAAGCTTACATGAGAGATCTGACAGCATGGAGATAAAGGAAAGTCTGTTTCTCATTACAGCAACTATGATGGACGAATAATTTCTACACAAAAATATGCATTCCAAAGCATGTCCGCTTACAGAACTGTATCACATTTAAGACCTTAAAAGAAAAATAAGAATTAATCAAAAACAAACTTAAAAACCTTAAGCTTTTTTACACAGCAGAAAAACACAAGTCACTTCATATCATGCATATCAATTATCAGAAGGAATAAAAAGCAGTACGCTTAGTAGCAACATACCACTCAATTTAGAAACCTGGAGGAAGTGGTTCTTTCCCGACATATGCTGCAAGCATTCATCTCTTTCGGTGAAAAGGAGAAAGCAGTTTGGGCATGCGAAACACTGAATATGCTGAGGAGGGAGATCTTTTTTATGTCCGTCATTTTCATTTAGCTGGAAGAGAAAATAAACTAGTTAGCAAAAATACTAAGTCAATAAACCAGTCCCAGCTCTTCTCATGTCCTTCCATTCCTCTCTCCCTTCTGTGGTAATATTTTCACTTTTAGGCTTTCAGCTACCACATCTACGTTTATCTATAGCCTACCCCTACACACTTCAGCTCACGAGACACAAGGGACTGGCGAAACTGCCATGGTCAAACTCAGCTACTCGTCCCTACTACACTGGCAACTTTTCCATTTCCTTCTTGCACCACTGGGAACAACCACCTTCCCCAGGAACTATAGGCTCCACCAATTCTTAGCTAGTCTCTTTACCAAGGCTCTTGGAAAAAGCTCCTTCTGTCACTAAAGCAGCTGTTTTTCCTCATGTCGGTTCTTCCCTAATCTTGCTAATCTCCAGCTTCTCAAAATGTTGCTCCTCAGAGTAGCCTAACAGGCCCGTGACTGATAAAGTCAACTCCTTCTACCCCTTTTGCCTTCTACATCAACTGCAGAGCTCTGCCTTCAGGGCAAAAATCCTTTAGTTTTGCTTCTGACATTTTTTCTTACTCCTTTCTTATGCCACTCAAAGAATCTTCCTGACATGCTTATGCTTTCTTCCACAGCTTTGTTTAGGATGGCCTCAAGTTGGGTCACGGGAGGTTTAGATCGGGTATTAGGAAAAATTTCTTTACTGAAAGAGTGGTCAGACATTGGAACAGGCTGCCCAGGGAGGTGGTGAAGTCCCCATCCCTGGAGGTGTTCAAAAAACATGTAGATGTGGCACTTCAGGACAAGGTTTAGCAGGCATGGTGGTGATGGGTTGATGGTTCGACTTGATGATCTCAGAGGTCTTTTCCAACCTTCATGATTCTATGGTTATCTCCCCATCCTTCCACACCACAATAATCCCGTCTTCTTGCCTGCTGAAGAGCACTCTCTTTCCCCAAACTAGCCTGTAACTCCTGCTAACGCCCCTGGACACACCACAGGCACACAACTTGGAAGCAATCGGAAAAAAAGCAGAGACAAACCATAATGCAATCTTTCAAGCTTGTCAGGTATGACTATGCAACAGGAGATACTACTACTAGCTGAAAGCAGTCCGATTTTCAGAGTATCCGAGACTTCCCCTGAAATTAACCCAACTTCTGGACATTAGGTGCGTACACAGCATTACTAGTTATTAAAACACTAAACTTTGAAAATGCTATCCATTACACACCAGACTGCTTAAATAAAACCACACACCCTGAAGATAACACCTGAGCACCTGTCATTGTACTAAAGTTTTACAGTGCTAAGTTATGAACAGAAGGGAGAGACAGCATCATCAAAAAACAAAAAGTGAAGAGTGGAAATAGGGAGGAATAACAACAAAAAACCCAAATACTATTAGCTTACATTCAAATCAAAACTCACATGCTAGATTATCCTTTCGCCTTCTGTAAGTTAACTAGTGAGTAGCAGCAAACACATCAACCAACAGAGAGACTGGAAACAGAGACGAAACAGTTGCGTCTGAATCACCCAAGTTTCTTTTCCCATTCTGTTGCCTCTTTTTGCCCAACTCCTTTCTGCTGCTTCTCTTTACCGTCACTTATTTCACCCTAACTTCTTGCTTTTATTTTTCATAGCTTTGGAGATACAAAAAAAAAAAAGGGGGGGGGGAATACCTTTTGACAGCACCAATAGAGGGACAAGAGGTTTAAGACAGAATTGCAGTCCTTTTAAAAGTACACTGGAAACTACAAGCTAACAGTCACATCTACTGGGAGTAGTGTCAGTATACACCAGGTGTTTGAAACACCGCAAATAAGAAAAACTACCTTGAAGACTACAGGATGGGAGGGGAGAGAAAGAGGGTTAAAACGGAAAAAAAAAAATTAGTGCATAATTATACGTCTTGAAAATCCTCTACTACATTCAGTCCCGCGAGCTACTTATCCTTCCGATCTTGCCTTAGATAAAAGATGATCACTGTACTGCTGAGAGGTTGAAAATCTTTTGCAGCATATCACACAGGCAACAGCATTATTTGGGGGTCCATGTAATGTGACTGTTGGGTCACAAGGAGAATGATCAAACCTGAAGAGGAAGAAATAATTAACAAACTAGTCTCATCTAAACAGCCAAAATGTTTTTTTTAATGCAAAAACTTATGTCTTTTGAAGCTGTTGAACAAAACCATGTCAAATCAACCTAAACAGTAAAATTCCTCACTTCCCCTATCATTAGCTGTACTTGAAGTATCCTATATAAAGGCCATTCTCCCTGCAGCTTACCTGTTATAACGATAATTTTGCAGAGGAATCATACCGTTTTTAAGAGCAAGAGAACTAATAAAGACTCCAACTCCTACAGAAGGATTTTAAAAATTTATTTTTACCTTCCTGCACTATTTCTGGCTGGGACAGAGTTAATTTTCTTTATAGCAGCTTGTACGTTGCTGTGTTTTGGACTTACAAACCACACTGTTGATAGCACAGGGACGTTTCAGCTACTGCTGAGCAGTGTTCGCACAGCATCAAGGCCTTCTCTATTTTTCAGACCGCCCCGCCAGCGAGTAGGCAAGAGGCTGGGAGGGGACGCAGCCAGGGCAGCTGACCCCAACCGACCAAAGGGACACCCCACACTGTATGAGGCTCAGCAATAAAAGCTGGGTGAAGGAGGAGGAAGGGAGGGGATGTTTGGAGTGGTGACGTTTGTCTTCCCAGGTAACCATTACGTGTGATAACAGCCTGCCCACTGATGGGAACTCCTTATTTCACTTTGCTTGCGTGCGTAGCTTTTGTTTTACTTATTGAACCATTTTTATCTCAGCCCAGAGCTTGCTCGCTTTTGCCCTTGTGATTCTCTCCCGCATCCCACTGGGGTGAGTGGGAGAGCAGCTGTGGCGGGCTAAGCTGCCTACCAGGGTTAGCCCACAACACTCCCCTCAGTTTCTCTCCTTACCACCTTCCCATGACACATTCACTAGCTAAAAGACAGTATATGCTGGAACTGACCCCAGACACAGCAAGTCCTGACTAGCAATGATCAGCTATGAACAGATGTCTGGATGATACATCTTGCTCCTCGTTCCCTTCATTAGGGGCATTTTTTTAATCTTACTATCAAGTTGTACACGTTAACCTTTTGCTCTTTTTCAAGCTTAGGTGAAAAAATAACAGAACTGGAAAACAGAGATCTTGTTTCTCAAAAAAACCCAGATATTAAAAAAAGCTTTAAAATCTTAAAAAGATTTAAAAACTTCAAAATCTCATAATGAAGTTATATTCATAAAAGCAGCATACTACTCTTAACTAGTAAAGGTTTAAAAACATAGTTTATTTCATTCCTAAATCCATTCATTACAACAGGAAGAAATCAATTCTGAATGAAAAAAAACCCCAAACAGAAAAAACAAAACAACCAACCAGGAAGTTCATCACATCATCTGTATAAAATCTGTAACAGATTAATTTGCTATCCAAATAGAATTTTGTCACTATAGGCAGTTTAAAGTAGACTTGATGCTGATATCCTAAGTTCAAGTATATTCTTTCATTATTATTTTGTGCACTGAGCTCTTGCGCTATGCCCTTACCTTTGAAGGTGACCTATCAGAAGATGTTTATTATCGAACTTTCTGTTGCAGTGCATCACAGGACAAGATATGGGACTGCTGTTGTCTTGCGTCTGACCTGCCCTCTTATAAACACCCCTTTTTCCACTGTTAATGGTGCCTGGTTTGAGATCTGCGTTATAAAACAAAACACTTGCCCAGCATCTGAACTATAGAGGCTTAACAAAACAAACCAACCCTAAAGCATTTAAAAATCAAGTCAGATTTATTCTCAAAAGCGAGCTAATAATGCACTGTAACTTAATCCTACTACGGTAAGTCTGCTCTTTCAGTTAAAGCATCTGTCTCTTCAATCCCCACTAGCACTGCTTTTCAAACACTTTGACACCCCGCATCCAGGTCCTCCGAGAAATATTTTAAATTGATTGATCTTCCTGAATTTATACTTACTTACGTAGACATTTTCTTGAGCAACAGTTCAACAGTAACACTTTTCCTTCTAGCAACTTTGCTTGTAAAAGTAGTTAACATTGCCCTACTGGTTTTTAGACTTTGTACGTTACATTTTCTACGCAGCAAAATGTCAGATTAATAGCCTTTATAGAAATGGGCATAGAAGAACCTTCAAATGCCACACATTAGTGAAGTTAATATTGTAAGATTTGGTTATGCATAAGAGGCACCTGCAAGCTCAATGTCAGTACTGCTCAGCATAGTTACCAGATGTGCTATTCTGCAATGCAGAACTTGGAAAACATATCACTGAAATTTAGTTTCCTGTTCTTACCTGGCATTTTTAACCACTGGTCCACACATAATCTAGCAGCTTCTGTGTCACTGTGTTCCCGAATAAATTCTAGTTCTTGCAACCCTTGAGCATATTGAGAATCAACTTTCTCCTGAAGGAGAAGCCATATCAGATGAGATTTAAAAAAAAAAAAAAAAAAAAAAAA
>Ga0065711_1002435_pt1 | contig 33921 bp, 15 predicted proteins | sample Hoacrofraction12_FD_59098 | JGI IMG/M metagenome (GOLD analysis project Ga0065711, IMG submission 59098) | Hoatzin crop microbial communities from Cojedes, Venezuela - Epithelial fraction 12 v2 (version 2) | ecosystem: Host-associated > Birds > Digestive system > Esophagus > Crop | place...
CTGGACAAGGTCCTGTGCAGCCTGCTGTAGGTGACCCTGCTTCGGCAGGCGGGTTGGACTGGATGACCCACAGAGGTCCCTTCCAACCCCGAACAGTCTGTGATTCTGTGATTCTGTGATACTACTCTTGCCTAGCATTTGTATTGGCAAAATAATAAACACAAAACACAGAACAATGTCATCTTTGCTTAAAAACATGGTTTAAGAACCATAACTTCAACTTAGATCAACATGAGGTGGTGTGTGTCCCATGAGCATTAGTTATTGCAGGAAGATTGAAATAAGTGCACTGTAATTAAAGAATGTGCAAACCTCAACAATTTGTGTAACAATAGAAGACATAATTTTTTATAGTTACTTGCCATTTATTAAAACTACCTGACTTTTTAGCATTTTAAATAGCAAAGACTTTTTCCCCCTTCATTAAAAATAGTCATCTCCATTGAAAGGATGTCCATAATGATTGGAATAAAATTCATCATCATAAGAAACAACAGGTGAAAGCACAGTTGTGCAGTAAGAAGAAAAATGGGTTTCGGCCTTTGCACCATTTAATATCTTTGTTATTTTCTCTAGTATATATTTAACTTGAATGTTTTCTGATTGCACAGGACATGTTATAGCACACAACTTCTGCAAAGCTTTGCACATTACTAAGATGAAATGAGTTTCATTTATGAATATCGAATATGAGACAGTGAAAAATAAATCATTCTCCTTATTTAATATTTTTCTTCTGCATCTCCCCTATTCAGTTCAGTTTTTTCTCTGCTGTATCACAGGCCTGTTTCTGTAAAAAGCAGTGGAAGTCTGTATGAAGGTGGTTATTCTCATTTTTGTGAAAGAGAGTTTCAGACTCTTCTTCTTGCTCATGCCACTAGAATTAAGTACCCTCTTAATTTGCATTGTACTTTAAGCATGGCTTTGTTTTGTCATCTGTTTTCATTCAGTGCAGTAAGTACTCTTTTGCCTGACTTTGAGCTATTTTAAGCTTTTACTAAATGAATTATTACAAAACAATGAGGTTTCTAAAGTTGCTGTATGGCACAACAACTGTGTGGTGGGTTGTAGAGAGACCTGTGGATGCAATGGTTTGGTAACAGGATTGTTTTCCTACGTCACTGGGACTAGAAAAAGAGTTCAGCTTTGAAATTAAACCTATGAAAAGGCTACCTAAGGACAAATTTACTGAATAGGGGAAACAGATAGAAAAAAATAGTGTCCCTCGTGCAGTGAAAATGGAAACATCCCACACCATCATTTTCAGTACCTCATGGGATTAGACAGTCCTGTGTCTAATGAAAAGGTGGGGCAGGTGTCTAGATTGTTTCCTTCTTTGTTACTTTCCAATTGCTTAGGGGTTTTTCATTTTCCAGGAGAGGAATTCCACCGTTTTCAGACCATAAGAAATGAAATGAAACTCACTGAACCTGACGAGTGCAAAGTGTAGTTTCTGTGGCAACGATCCCTATTTGACAGCTCTCAGGACTTGCCTTTTCCCTCCCACAACTTATTTACTGCTTCAGCAGCACAGGTAGCAGAGGTCAGATCAGAAAGTCACACAATAATCATTCATGATAGAAAGTGCACAACTACAAGTATCAGAAAAGTTGATTTATGCAAAAAAAGGGGAAAAAAATTAAAATAGCATTCAGCTGATAATATTAATGAGTCATTCCATAAAGGACTGGTAAATCAGTGAACAGGCTACAACACATGCAGCTCAAATAACCATTTTGCTGGTTTGAAGCACTATGTTTGGATTTTCTTCAATTACAAATAATGATGGACAGACTCAATGTTCTGCTTTACCCTTTTTTAAAAATGCTTTCTTTCTGCACACCTGCACTGTTACTGTTTTCTTTAATCTTACAAGTATATACATCAGAATTACACATACTCTCTGATTAGAAATAAGTAAAGCCTGTGGTTTTGTCCATGCTTGAGACAGTCTGTGTATGCCATCCACTTGTTAGGGCCCACAGCTGTTCTCATGTCAGCTCAGGTTAGTTCCCAGCACTGAACCTCTCTGCGAACAGATTGACAATGACCTAATGGGCCCCTGTTAGTGATCCTTCTTTCAGAGGACAAATTGCTGGTTGCAACGCTCTTTCTTTTTTTTAAGGAGAGGGGGAGACACAGAGGTTATCAAATTGAGTCTGATAAATCCAGCAATCTGAGCTGAACATCTACAGACTAAAATCCCTCTTAATTATTTAGAGTTGATTCAGGTACCTTCTAGAGCAAATAAAAGTGGATATTTACAGGTGATTAACTGTGTTTTATTGGTACCTTCCAACCAGTAGGAGAAATCAAAGTCTAATTAGTGATTGTATCATAACCTAAAACAATAATGATATGAATTGTAAAGGAGATTCCGCATAAGCATGTAGCTTTAGATCCTTGCAAAGCCATCCTCTTTAAATAACAATGTTTGTTCTTACAGGTATTGCAAAGAAATTATATACTTAAACAATATGAAAATCAACTGTGGTAATATCCAAGTACCTCTGGCTTTATTAGTTTGTTTTTTTTCAGAAAGGCACAATGGGATTTATCTGGAGAAGGGGTGAATTCCACATTCCCATCACAGAATGCATCAGCAGACCATCAAGTGACAAATAATGGTATGACCTTGATAACTGGCTGGCTGAGCATCATCTGTCCAAAGCCATTTAGCACAGGCGTTCATAGCACACCAGTAGGATCTTCAGTTACCAGAGATATGTATTTCAAAAGCTATTAGAAACTCTATCTTAAGAGAAGAAATCCTACTAATCATGGTAGAAAATGGGTAAGGGATCAACTTTTGGAGTCATAGGTACCTTTTTGATAACAAGAGAATATAAAGTCCTGCCTGGTGCACTAAAACCAGCATGAATTATGAGTCAAATGACCGTGAAGCCCAGTTCTACCTTTGCAGAGTATTTAGGCACCTATGAAAGTGGTTTTATAGGTGTGTAGCTACCTAGTGGTAGCAAGTTGAACCTGACAGGCTCACAGCTCTTTTAAAAATTGTATGTTTGATGTAAGACAGTTATCTAGGATGCTTCATGTTCAAAGGGATCTCCAAATGAAAATTCACAATGAGGCAATGAAAGAGGTGTATGAGCTACTGGAGGTTTCCATCCTTACTGGCTCTAAAGAAAAATCAGTTGAAGGACTAAGTCCAGCCCTGGATCCTGAGACAGGTCAGGTAGGTGAGACTGATGGAGGTCTATCATCACTGCCATCAGTCGGTGGTGAGTTTTTAATTTTAAACACTGGGATCTAGACTTCTACCTATAGCAGTTAGGAATGCATATTCTTTGTCTGAAATACCAACTACTCATCACTGAACAATAAGGTGATATGAATATTCTTTTGTTATTTTCTTTATCTAACATTCTCTTAAGCAAATGAAATATGCTTACTATCCCCTCTTTGGGTCTTCTTAATTTGGATAAAGTTATAGGAAAAAGAAATACATGAAGAGCATTGCTAAAAATAGAAAACAACTTTCTGACAACTCCTCTCATAGATTTAAATGCAGACATATTTTACACATTCATAGATATAGCCTATATAAATATGTACATCTTCCATTCAGAGCCCTTTGAAGTTTATCACCAAAAGAGAATTTGTTCCATGCGGATGTTTCATTCTGATTCCTGATGTTTAATCAACCCACTTTGTCTTTGGAGATATCATTGTGATTTTTTACAGAAAATTTAACTATAATGATTATTCCAAAATGGATTGAAAAATTAATGACAGGAAAAAATTATATACTGGTATTCAGTAGCAGCTTTGATATTTCAAGGGCTGGAGAGAGCCTGCAAAGGGTTTGAAAGCTGATTGAATAAGTACCTAGTTGAGCTGGTTTCAGCCCTGAATGACTGACTTCTATCTTCTACCTATTATCTTTGCAGAATATTCACCTTGCTTTTGGCATTATGTTTATCTGATTGCTTCAGGCAAAATTAGATTACTGACCTCATCACTTCGAGCTTTGTTTTATTCTCAGTAGAAAGCAGTTAGATGAAACTCACATAAAGAATAGGCAATGAAGTTGGCACTGGAGGTATTTTATTTTTCATTTGTTTTTTATTTTCATTCTATTTCTTTAGCAAAATAATTTTTACTAAGTTATTGGATACGAGTGAAAATTGAAAGCTAGGCAAAACAGTGGTGAAACAGTGCAGTTATTTCCTCTGGAAGAGGAGAGGAAAAATGTGCAGCTATTTCCCTTACTGTACGTTAATCTGTTGTTGAAACATGTGTCTTTGAAAATGAAAAATACTGATTATTTTATAAATACAGCAGGCTCTTGGTTTTGGAGTTGAGACAGTCTACATCCTGTCTGGGAAGCAAGAATTATATGTACACGATGAAATGATTAATAGAATTGAGTAAATTGTGGATGGAATAGTTGAAATAATTAGAATAAAACAGTGCTGCTTTATTCTTTTTTCATAATTACTACCAAGCTGCTCACATACAAGCATATCTAAAAATAAAGTTTATTTGGAAGTATTGCCATGGAAATCAAATCCAGATTTCCTGTTCCTGTAAGTGTCCAAACTGGATGTTTCAGAAGGAAGCACGAGGAAGTGAAAGCAACCATGTGATCATCTTCACCCATGCAATCTCTTCTTCATACCAATCAGCCCAAAATTGCCTTGGATCATGAGACACTAGAAACAAAATTCTATCAGCAGATAACTGTTGACCCATTAAAGGAGAGCCAAAGTAGTACCTCAAAATCAGGAAGACAACAAAAAACCTATCTAATGCTTTCTTCTTTTCTCATCCCTCTAACGATGGATGCTGATTGAGTGCTTTCTGCATTAAATTATGCATCATATGCTTTGATCAAATGCAAATTCCTCTTCTGTGTATCACCTAAAGCAGAACTGTCTCATCTAGAGCTGAGGCTCCTCAGCTGATACATGCATCCTACGGCAGTGGCAACAGAAACAGAGATTAAAAACTAGCTGCCAAGGGTGTAAACTATCTCACTGCAAATCACTTTAGCAGAAACATTCAGCTAATGTGCTAATCTCACAGTTTTTATCCCCTGCCCTTCATCCTGACATGCCAGCCATCCAACCTCCTCCTGACAACATAAGCTGTGAGTGTAGCCAGTACAAATGAGCGTAGCATGGAGACAATGTCTCTACAAGTATGGAGACAAGGCAGAAGGAATTGAAATTTCTTTGATGTCAAGGAGTCTTTGAGTATGACAAAACTAGCTATGACAGTAACATCTTACCAGCCAGTAAAGAGCTTTCACAATTTCGTGCCAACACAAACAACACTGAGATTTCTTAACTGTTTGTGTAATTCACCATCATCTAATTAAAGTCTTTTGTGAAGCGTTGGCTAAATTAGTTTTTGCTGTCCTCAGAATAAGTGGCCATAGCCAATGTATTCCAACCATGGATGGGGATGAAGAGGTAAGGAAGAAGAGCTGCAATGGAAAGCTATTGTTACAGAATTTATTGAATTATGGCTTGATGCTGGTGGGACATGGGAAGCCGGGAGTGGCAAAAACTGCTTCTAAGGAAGAAACTTTCAAGCTCTATACCTGCCCTGCGAATGAATTAATACACTGCTGCTTTTTTCAGAAGCAGCAAATCTGCCTTTCCAGAGCTCAGCAGATATCAAGCCATTTTCCACCCCTAGCCTGCTACCCTAAGCTACATACTTTGCTCAGATGCATTTACAACTGGCCATATAATTAATTCAGCACATTTCTGTAGTTTGCGTTGTTTAAACAAAGCTACCTGGAATTTTCAGGTGCCTTCATGCAGGTCACTGATTTTTATCCCACATACATATGGAACGATTAACTTCTTGAGTTTCATGGATGCCAGTTCACAGAAAATTACACTTGTACAAAGTAATAATGACTGATCACTGGGGGGTTTTGTTTTCACAAATATTTCATTTATCTAATTTTAAAGATATGAGCATTTGTGGAAAATGAATTTAAAATCCCAACATAAAAAATCCATGGAAACTAGCTTCCAAATTCCTATGTGCCAAAGATTGATGCCAGAAATGCTTGAAAAGTCACCTAGGAAAAAAATAAAAGCAATGCACCAATAACTAGTTCATCCAACACAAAATACATAACATCGCCTACAAACTGAAAAAGTACATTAAACTCACATTACAAAATAAAATTTGTGTTTGTATTTGTATTTGACCATTTCTCAGGCTTCTGTACCAACACCGTAAACCCAGCCTGCGAAGCTGATGGGCTCTAAAAGGGAGGGAGAATTATTCAGCTCTGATTCCATGCAAACATCTGCAGTGTTCCTGGCCATATTGCAAACAAGGGCATATGAACCTTCAGACTTGGAAGATTTTGTGACTGTTCAAAATTATAATTGGTCAAGCCTCTTGACATTTTTTCTTGTATTTTAAATACAAGCTTCCACCTTTAGCATTGACACTCTGACCTCAGCCTTGCTTCTTGCTGCTTTATTTCTTTTTTTTTTTCCTATGCTCTTTCATTTCCTCAAATATTATAAACTGGGGCATTCACTGAATACATTTGAATTAGATTTCAAGTGCTGAACGATTTAAAGTCAGAAAAATTCTTTTGCTAATTAGTAGTCCTTTCTTCTGAGAAATGTCATATAAATGGGTAGGAACTCTTGCTAAGTATCTGAGGAGATTTCCTGATTCAGGTTAAGGACAGAAGTCTAGCTTATAATGTATTTGAACAAGAAGTACACAAAAGTAAAAGTAGGGCTTATTTTTAAGGATTTTTTTTCTCCACAAAATTGTGGATTACTAAAGTACAATGAATAAGTACCACTTCAGTGATGTAAAACTTGTCATTAACGCAGAAGGCACACAAAGTGCTAAAAGTGGATACCAGGGGCACAAGAGCCTCAGCACAGTAATCTTGGAGATTTCAATGACTTACAAGTGGGAAGCAAAGGACAAGACATGTCAGAAAAGACAAGTAATGTGCCATTTGATTACAGTTACACATAGAAAGGTTCATGGGTACAAATATGTTCCTGGGTGAGCCCATTGTGTTATTCTTGTAACTGATGCTATTTCAGTGTAAATTAGTCTCTTGACAGAAAAGTTAAGCTTGCCTTTTTGTACACTTACTGGGAAGAGCATGGAGCTGGTTTGAAATCATTGCAGACTTTTATAGGCAGTCTCGTGACACTGTGTTTGTTCTTTTTGGGGCAGAACAAAAGATGAATTGACTACACTATATCTTCATTAGTGCATATCTATTTCTGCCTGTCTATATGTATGTATGTATATATTTTCCCTTTCAAGAACCAGGCACAGTGAAATCCTCACTCAACACCCCAGAGCAAGTACTTAACAATTAGCAGTGCTAGTCCTGTCGCAGTTAATACAGCGTCTCTACTGTACATGTTTATTTAGGAGTTTTTCTGTGTCACTGGCAAAAGGTCACTGTGTTACCAAGCAGATCATGGTTAAAAAGTACTTAGGAATAAAAACAAAACCTAAACCAGAAGTGCCAGTAGCCCAATACTGCTTTTGGCCAGCTCTTCAGAGCTACAGTCCTTTCTTCATGCAGGAGACTTTGGGGGTGCCCCTTGCCAGCCTTGGGACTCTAACCACCAGGTCAGCCAAGGGACGAAAAGCTTCCAGCCCATTAAATGGCTAAACTGTGCCACAGGACAGCTATGGGGATTTTGCTCCTCCTGTTGTCATTGATGAGATTTCTCACTGATGGATTTCCTGTGACAGACTAGGTAACAGGAAGAAAAAAACAGGAGATTTTTACTAGAAATGTTACCGTTTAAAAGTAAAGTGGGAAGAGGCAAAAGATACCAGAAAGGAAGAGCTGTAACTGACAAGCTGTGCTAGCTAAAGTTGCTAAGAGTTAGGAAAAAACCCAAATAATTAGGTGGAAAAGGAGAAGNAAAATTCCAGTTTTACCTACTTAATTAATTTATACTGATCTTCCAGGACATTTGGAGATCTAGTATTACAGTTAGGGAAAGAGGAAAAAAGACATCTATCAGTAACTTCATCCAGACTGTTTTGACCAGGACACAGACAAAAAAAATCCCATGGCAATGTCGAATCAGTCCTTTGAGAAAACCAATTAAAAAATTAGATTTGGATATCTTTTGAAAATGGCAAGCTTGGTTTACGTGTATATTTCTCCTCTAAGAGCTCTGTGAATGACAATTGCAGGGGCCAACTCTGCTCCTCTTCTGCTCCTCTAGAACATCAGGAGTGGAACAATAATAGGATATGTCTACTTTCAATACAAGCAAAACACATGCATGCTGTATGTATTTCTAATCCTTAATGCCAATTATACTTAGCAGTACTTGTTGAATGTTGCCTGAAACCTTAAAGAGTGTCCATCAGTGCAATCAGTATCCAATGCCTATAAAAGGAATAGCAACAAAAAAAGGAATGAAAAATATCGAAGTTAGGGTCATAGTGCTATATATTTATGCCTTTCCATTATCAGCCTTGAAATTTAATATCCATTATTTACACAATTAAAAAAACTCTCTAAAATGTGTAAATGCAGAGTGTCTGTTGCAGACAGTGTAGCATGTTAAAGGACAATGTAGAAATGCATAATGCTCTTAAAACCTTATGATCAATTTTCTGCATTTCTTGACTTTTCATCAATCTGACAATGTTACCTGAACATTCAGTCAAACTGACCAAGCAAGTCATTAATTACAGTATTACATCTAGTATCAAGGAAAACATATTTCCAAAATTCAATTTCCTGCAAAGGAGCACATTTGAGAAGTTTGAGCTATGCTAATTCTTGTGTTTAAAATATTTGCAAATGATTTTATGACCATTAATAACACTGCACTTCATCCACATGCAGATCACCCTCTGGAAAAAAAAATGCCATCTGTTCCTCTGAACTGTATTTTAATAGTATTTATATATGACTCTAAGGAGGTCCTGCTGTAAGATTAAAATCTTAGATTTGTCACAAAATGGATTAATTTTTGTTGCTGTTTTCAGATCTCATATTTTTGGCACAAAGTAAAATGATTTTGTGTCATTTTCTGTTCTTTTTACAATTTTGTCACTGATAATGCTTTGTAAAGATAAATTTACATCAAGTATTGAGCCTTGTGATAATTCACTCATACAGCAGGACAGTACTGATTAGAACTGCCAATTCCACAAAATTCCTTGACTCCTACTCATAAATATCACAGGAGGTGGCATAGGTATTTCTTGTTTCTCATGGTAAATTATAGGCAATTTTGAAAAAAAAAAACCCCAACTGTCTGTTATTTAACTTGAACAAGACCACATTTACTGATGCTTTAAATTCCTGAGATGGCTTCCATTGAAATAGAGTGCAGATATTAAAAAAAAATGCAACAATGCAGAAAAGTGTAATTTATGTCCTTTTGCAGTACTGAGCTGTGTAGCGTTTAGAAGCCTCATTACGCTTAATAAGAAATTATTACCCTAATTTTGCACAGAGAAATTTGGCCAGAGATGGTTGGAGTGACTGGGAGAACAGCTGTCTTTTGACCAAACTGTAACTCCCCCCATCCTCTTACCAGCCGTCACTGCCACTTCAGACCTGCTGAGGTGAACTGGCCACTGGAGAGCTCTTATCAACTAGCCTGTAAGTCAGAGCAAACCAGGTTATGGTTTTCATGGCAATGTGAATTTGGTTCATTTTAGGTGCAACGACCTGAACCTGGAAGTGCTTCAGCAACAAACAATATGGTAATGGGTTTGAATTTCAGGGCCAGTGGTTTATTTGTTTTTCCTGGTTTTGTATCCTTGGTTTATGGGTATAATGCATATTTCTGGCAAGTTTCAATAACTTCTGGCATCAGCAGTCCCTGTATGTGGTAATGTTTTAGCCCACTAAAAGCTGTAAACAGGTAAGGATGCCTATCCTTGCTGCAAACTCATGTTTGCTATGCCCAGACTGTACATCTACACGGCTGAAAGCACCATGTCCCCTTTTCCTTTGTACATGCAAGGTTCCTGGTGGACTCAAGACAAATCAAACCAGGCTGAAATATTCATAGCAAGCATGCTGAAACCTGGTAAGTAATGCATAGACATAGCTACAGACCAACTACTGCTCCACAGGACTGCTGACACTGCACAAGAGACCCATGTAGGTTATATTTCCTTACTGCATGGCTTTTCCAGTATTATGGCTAATTCCTTTTTTTCAGGGAATTGAATTCTGAAAGTGTTTTCCTTGATAATAGATTTAAAACCATAAATAATGAGTTTTTATGACATTTATGACAAGATGAGGTGGATGCTGAGAGATTGTATGGATCCATGGGGAACTTGGACACGTTCAAATTAAAATGCGATCCTGAAAGTCCTGCGCATCAAATGATGGGACCCTGGGAAAGTATTTGTGAGCGAGTTTCATATAAATTTTACTTGATTTTTTACCCTTTGTGAGTATTTCCATTTTAGCTGTACTTTGAGACACAATACAGGAGCAATGGTTGTGTCTGATCTAAAGCAGCTATTCTTACATTCTCATGTTCTCTTTTAGTCTCACTGTTTAGTGGTTATCATTCCTCAGATTCTTCCTGTTCATTACTTCTTTGTCTCACACACAAATCTGCTGAAAGAATAATTTTCAAATACTGCTTACTCCCATTTCTCACTTCCCTGGGGAAAAAGAAAGCAGAGTGGGAGTCAAACACACCTAGCACAGATGCTGTCATAACAGAAGCTAAGCCATTTTGCCCTTGATTAGAGATGAAGGGAAAAAAAAAGGACAGGAAAACAAAAAGGAAACCACTGAAAGACTTGCCTCTATTGAAAGGAAAAATAAGATCTAAAAGCAAAAATTGCCAATCAGTTTGAACAATTGAATGTAATAATTGAGAACCCCAAATAAAAGGTCTAACTTTTGAAAAATCTGTAACTCTCTCTGAGGACAACATATGGTGCTTAAAGCGCATCATGACTGAAGAAAGCCACTATAATTATTTGTGTAAAAACTCCTGTCAATGAAGTACTGAACCAAAAAAGCAATTGTTTGAGAAAAGCATTTGATGCTCTTCTTCATCATGACCTTGTTAAACCCCTGAATAATTTGATGTTGGTACATCTCTAGTCCAAATACAGTATTGCAAGGTACAGTGTAAAGCTATCAATGTAGATTGCCAGCACAATAAGATGACAGGCAAAAAACATTTGAAAAATGTTATACCTGGATTTAAAGTGTCACAACTCATTGCCTTATATATGCCTATAAAATACCAAATTAAAGGTACGTGTTTAAGGGGTAGGTTTTGGGATATTTGCAAAATCAGTCTATGACACAGAAAATAGCTACTTCTCCCCTCCCTTATTTCACAGCTGAAATAGTTTGCTTGAAAATTTTCCTATCTGTCCGTGCCAGTCTCTCTTTAACACACATACACACAAAATCCCAAACTTGATGACAGTAGTTAGTGGGCTCCACTGCATCCTTATGCATCTTACTGTCATAATTTCAGTACATATGTAATAATATTTCTATCTGAAATACTAAATATTGATCTATAAAGTAACATGAAGCTATCTACCTGAAGCTAATTAAACACTTTAAAAAAAAATTCTTCGCAAGATTGCCTAATGAGCAGAATACAGACATTATTGGAAAAATGTAAAATCAACACATTTGTTATTTTGTTTGTAACTGAAACTTTCTTATATACTTTTCTGCTTTATGAACTTAAAAATGCACCTTCCAGATACACTTTTGCTTTGATCAGGAAGAAATACTGGTAAAACTAAAAAACTCTATGTACAGAGTCGAGTTTAAAATAAACAAGTCTTATTCATGCTATATTTCTATAGCACATCTGTGGGGTTTTTTTCATCTAGTGTTGTAGCATCATGTAATGCAGCAATGTAAAAAGGTAAGAAAAATCAGTTTTATTTGGCTACCCAGCACGCTGAGCAGTGTTCATCCAGAAATCTGAAAAAAACTGGTATCCATAGTCATTGATAATCTTTCTTCTGTCACTCCCTACTTGTGGGTGGGAAGTGTGAGATACTGCAGAGGGACACAAAAAGGCCCTGACGAAACCTGGGAAGGAAAATTAGAGATCTGCATTCACCTGTTTTTCATCCAACCAGGCAATATTGTATGACAGTGGTACAAACTGCTTCGAGAACTTCTGGAACTGCTTTTTCACTACATTAATGAAGACTGCGGTGCTGCTTAAAAAAAAAATCCATAAAGTATAGTCTTACACTTAATACTTTAATCTTTACTACAACATTCCATTGGCCCTTGAAATAAAATGAAAAATTATTGATGTAGTATATAATAAAACTTTCAGTACAACATTGCAACAATATTTAGGTCTCATATATACACACAAAATGATTCATATTTTCAAATAATAATAATTTTTGCCTTAATAAAGTATAAACCTTAACGACTCTAAGAGGTCAGTTAGGCTGCATACCAGCTTGTACTTAGCACCAGCTTGATTACCTAGTTTTAAATAATAGGATTACATGAACACTGCAACAAAGTTACTTTCATATTTCATTTTATATGTTCATAGCATTATGAATTAATAACAATTGGCCCCTCTGTTTTTCTTCATGTCACTATGAAGGCAAGTTGGAACCACTCTTTCAAGATTTTTTTTAAGTATCAATTTTACAGCCAGTTCCTGAAATGGCATATGTATTTTTGCCATCAGAGTAATATACTGTAATAAGTTTGGGATTTTATTTGCAGGAAAGAGATCAGAAAGCTGGCATGAAAGTTCCTGTTTTGAATTATGTGCTGTAAGGGTGGTGTCCCTCCAGCCAGAATTTAAACTCCAAACCTCTTCCTAGACTTGAGTGCTTTAGTCTGTCACTTTGCATTATGGCAAAGAAGGATGTGTTACTGTTTATTGCTAGTTTATACTAATGGTTCTTTAAAGACCTGAAAGCCATAACTTTGTTCTTTACAGAACATTCACCTGAACACAATCTGAGTGCCTCACTCTTGCTTGACCTTGGAGATGCTGTTATCCAATGAGTATGTTCAAACAAAAGAGAACAGCTACAGCTAGAGGGACTGTAAGCATTATCTTCCCTAATCCTGAACACATCATTTTGTTGATACAGCCTTTAAAAAAAAAAAAAAGAGTTTCCATTTCTTCCCAGAAGGCAAAGTAATTGAGTAGAAATCTACAATAACTGTAACAGCTCACATTGATACATGAGTTTGGCAGATATGCTTGGAGAACTTCTCCCTGGGTTAAGTATGGACACATAATTGGTAAATGTTTTAAAAAGCTTTTGCATTCTTAGCAGGCCTGCAAACAGATCTTGAGATACTTAAGATGCATTACTTTTGAATATCTAGGCATCCACAAATATTGCATGCCTTGATGGATCTGGAAAGAAAGGTATGGGAATTTCAGTTATTAATTTTCTACCAAGATGGCTACGGATGCCCATGTTACATACTTCACATGTATTAACTCTTGGTCTATATACCTACCTAGCTAGCTAACTAGCTAGCTTTTTGTGGATCTAAGCATGTAATTGAGAATGCCAATTATTTCTAGTCTTTTGGGCTTCATACAAATAAAAGATGTTTAGCATCTTTTGGAATGGGCCTCCACATGTACATAAAATGTGCTACTGTAAAAATAAATCCATAGAAAGTTGTTACTTACATGATTTCTTCTAGCATTTGACAATTCTAATTAAAATAATGTTTGCAAGAAGATAATATTACTGAATTGTATGGATGTCTAATCTTGCATCCTCTGTATTAGTGTGGACAAGTGTCTCTGTAATCAAGCTCACGACAAATTTAACGGTTAAGACTTTCTCCTAAGTGTTTTGGTCTGTCTATGTGTTATGAACTGTTGAGGGTTTTTTTTAGTCTATGCTTTTTTTGTCCATGTGGTATATTTGACTGCTTTTTTCCCCCATTAATCTTTCAAGAATCCAGATAAATGCAGTTCTATGCCACTCCTAGTCTCTTGACCCTTAAACGCTGCCACTTTACAAAGCAGAATTATGGTCTGACTCCAAGGAATCCAGCTCTTCCTAAAGCAAGACATCAAGGGCAGTCATAGATGTTATATAGGTGAGTCCTTTACGAGGTTCAGATGGTAAATATTTAACAACGCCTCTTTATTGTCTTTCTTTCTGCCACTTCATGTAGCAATATTGTCATTATAGTAGTGGGCTGTGACTAGGCTGTACAATCTTTTCTTTTCTTTTTTCTGTTTTCTTTTCAATTTGAGGATACCGGCTCCAGCTTATTAAAATTATTTAATTATTTAAAATTAATTTAAATTATTATTTTTATTAATTGCTAAATTTCTTTGCCTAAGCTCTCATAAATTCCCCTTCCCTGTAAAGGTATCAGATTTATTTTGTCTTTTTGTACAAATAGCAACAAAGTTTACTAATAAATATAGTTTGTCTTCTTGTTTGGTTGGAAACATAGGGTTCTTAATATACTTTATGACATCATTGCATGAATGGACACTATGTCCTACCTCTCACTGAAATTAAATAAAACCTCTTTCCTGAGAGACAGGCTATGTAACTTAAACATTAAGGACAGCTCCTATGGAGAGTTTGGGAACTGTGACATTTGGGTGAAATTTAGGGAACTAGGTCTACATGCAAAATTGTACACCAAACAGACACTTAGAAATTGCAAAAGTCAGGAATGGAACCTCATTTTCTTTGCCATGAGTTAAATGCTGCTGCTGAAGAGCTGGGAGGATTTAGAAAAATGTAAGAGAGAAAATCTACATGATCCAAAAGAAGGACACAGCAAATATTGGCCCGGAAATAACAAGTTGCTTCAGCAGCTTGTTACAAGGTTTATAGCTCATACAAACCCTGAGCTACTTGCTCTGGAAATGTCCTAAGCCAAGGTACCCCTCATAATGACCAGCTCTCTTCGACAGTAATCCATCTTGTTGTTCATGCTTAATTCATATCGTCCCCTGCTGCACTATTTCTGCTCTTTTCCTTTTTTGTTCACATGAGCAATAAACGAACCTCATTTTCTATTGGTCTGTGCACTTCAAAAATTCCCTTTTGTACATTTTTATAATTAATCTATTTTCGTTATAATTTTCCTGATGAAAGAATGCAAGTTTAAAGTTTGTCCTTTGAGAGACTCAGGGTCTTTTGTTCCAGATGATGATGGACTGTTGTTTGTTGTCTGCTGCTGGTTCTATTTGCAATGATTGATGCCCAAAAGCTCCCCAAACAGAATAATTCAGAAGAAAAAAGAAAAGATTCTGCAGACAAACAGTTAAGCTAAAATCACAAACAGGAGGAGTACGGTTTGTACCAAAAAAAAAAAAAAAAGAAAGAAAAAAAGGAGAAGCAATATGAGCAGCTTTGTATTCTTTTGTATTATCTTTAACCTATCAACTTTAAGACTTTAAGTTTGATGTAGGTCCCATTCAATGATATAATTAAGCAGTACCAGATGTGCTTAAAGTAAGACACACACATGACTTGCTCAATGTTATAAAAATCTTGTCCTAAAAGATGAACAATTTTTGGCCTTTTTTTCTTCCCTCCTCAACGTTCTGTTTCAGACGAGTTACTGTCTAGCCTCCTCTTCCATCATCAGACACAATTATTACAGTACTATTTCTATGAAAAATAAATTACACAGAAGTAATGTGATAGCCTGGTGACCAAAGCAATGGCAAATCAAATGTATTCAAGAGTGACCATTCACTATAAATTCCACTTCTACTGTATGTTGTATATTAGGCCTTGTCAGTAAGTATATCAGAAATCTAATCATTGCAGAGTCCTTCTGAAGCCTTAGAGAAACTTATTATTAAAGGATTTATGGCAATTCTGCATTTCTTTCAGAAAGGTAGATCACATCTGCAGCTGGGACCCAGCATGTAGAACCGCTGTCCTGACAATGTGGTGGCATGCTGGCAGCTCTTTAAGAACTAAAAGCTTCTGGTTCGCATTTAATTTTTGTACTCAGATGACTTATCTACATTGCATTTTAGTGTAGGATTATTTCTTGTGCATAGATGTTCAAGGCGCAGCAACTTTATGTATGCCACAAAAACCCCACCCATGGTATGAGCTGTTTACAGGGCGACATATAGATGTACATTTTTGGTAAATCACTTCGGGTAGATTAAAAAACAAAAGCAGAGTTTTCTCTGTGAATTTACACAAAACCGATTGAGCAGATTAAATGTTTGAAAACAACTGCTTTTCATACTGGAAAAATGCCATTACTGTTCTACTACTGCTCTGACAACTTGCGGCATATATCTAAATTGAATGCATTGCTAAATCTGACATGCAAAGTCATTCCCTTCCCCTGTCATGGGCATAGTGTGATGCTAACAACAGCCAACGCATGTCAGCCTTGTTTTGTTAAAACCAAATGATCAGCACGAAACAATATAATTTCTTAATTTTATTTTTGAAGATGAGTGTCTGGTACCAGCTATGAAATTGGGAAAGAATGCATAAAAGCCTGTTGCCTCATCACCTGTTGCCTCATAAAGCTGAAGAACATTTCCAATTCCAGTTGTAAAGGAGAACGTATTTCAGATAAAGTAATTCCACGAGCAAAATGGTGATGTGACGGAATTTGAACTTTGTAAGTGCCTTTTGCATTATTTACAGATATTGACAATGCATCTGGTAGAAACCAGGATTTAGGGAACTAGCATTTCATCTTGTAGAAAACAGAAAAATCTTCAGTCAGCAGACTGGCTGAGGGGCAGCCTAAATATCGTAAATTCTTAACTAGCGACACCTCACAATCTTCTACATTTAAATCAGTCCTTGAAGAATCTTAAACAAATTCTTGTGTTAGTTTGCCACAGTAGCATAGCAAAAAGTTGGTTGTATAGCAGCATTATATTGATTTACCCATATTTCTGACAAGCACCTGTAAATTCCAGATATGCTACAGATACCAGTTTCCTAACATCTCCTGACACTATCAAAGATGATGACTATGTGCTTTCTGTCTTTTCCTCGTATTACTAAAAATCATTAGCAACACATAGAAGCCATAATTGCAAAACTGTTGCAAAACCACGGATGCATTTGCATTTTCCAAGTTTATGAAACTAGGTGTTTGTGTTCGGTCTTCATTCCAGAGAGAACACAGTTCAACAAAGTGAATCTAGAGGAACTGTTCCCTTTTTTGTCAGGTAGTACAGTAGTTTTGATGATTAAGATGAGTCCAAACAATTTTATTTTTTGTCTTTATTCAAATACAGAATTAAAATTAAATATAATTCATATAATTAAATATATTTTATATTTAATATACGATAAATAATTATTAAAAAATAAACACGGAAATTTATAATATATTCTTAAGATACACATTTCACATCCTAAGAACTAATATTTCAGGTTGTGTAAATGAAAAACAGTGTCTTGGATGTGGCATGCCTATTTGACCTCAGAGAATTCTGAAATTTGTGCTATATACCAGTCTCTGCCTTTCTGCTGCATTTCTGGGCAAATAACCGCCCTGTTTAGCTTCCTAGCTCTCATTTTGAACTTGGTTTTATTTGCTTTAAACAACAAAATATTTCTCATCTCATCTCTTCTGACATTTGTCCATTACTGGTCAACCATTCCCAATCTGAGATTAGAAATTTACTCACCTACAATTTTATTTTTAAAAGCATGTGAACTGTCTTCCATACTCCAATCTATCCAAGTTACAATTGTTCATTGAATAAAATAGTGGAGGAGAGTAACGAACTCTCTGAACCATAGATTGCAAACTGCATTGTTGTCCACAGAAGCATTTTTATTCATGGACTATTCAACCATTTTAGAAAGAATTTTAATTTTTTTCAGTTACAGAAATGTATTTTCTAAAATACTACATTAAAATTCACAGAATGCCTGAGTATAAATTTCAGGGAAATATATTTGCAGGAGTGTATATCTCTCCAGCTACATTGCTGGGAGAGATTAAGCTCAATACAGTGTTTTAAACAGGCACTTTAAAGTTTTCAGGGAAAACAATGCTTATGTTGGAAGAAAATATAACCTCAAGGTGCAAATCACAAATATCCTTCACTCAGCAGCATAAAGTGACTGACCAGAGCAGCAGAAGACCAAGATGAGATTTCCTGATGTCTTTGTATGATGCTGAAGCCCAGCATGACTTTTATTATTGAGTCATGAATCTGCTTCTCAAAGGACAAAGGTCTGTGTCCTTCCTCTCTTGAGGACAAATTGCCCACAGGGTTTTCTGGTTAGTTTATATTGGATGTAGGAAAATACAGGAAAATTTTTCACCTTTCTCCTTACCTTGAAATTTTTTTCATTTCTGAGCCACTGACAAGTTTTTCCAAGCCTCCTTGAATTAGCCCAGTTTATAAAAAAAATATGGATATATGAAGAGAAACAGAAATAGAGCTGCTACGGGAAAAAAAAAAGCTTCCAGTGACTGATGTTGTTGTTTTCCTTGTGTTGGCTCTTCTTCTGAGGCATCTATGTAGAGTGACACCGATGCTCTCCCTGGAACATACTGCTCCTTGTTTCATCTCTGCACTGATAAACCAGTGCTTAAATGGCTGCATAATCTTCTTCAGGGAAGAAAGAAACATTCTAACTAATTCTTCTCCAGAATAAAATAAAACAAACACAAAATGATTCACTCGTTGAAAGAGCTAAGTCTCTTCTGAACCTTTGGTGCACAATTGTTTGAAGGCCAAAGTGCTTGAAGTCAAAGCGGTAAAATTCCTGACTGGGGACGTTACAGTGGTTGTTAATTGCCAAAGGGCTTTGTATAGGCAGCCCTTTAGTAAAGATATACACGTGCAGTACCCCTGTTGCTGTCATGGCATGTACTGCACAAAATTTATTGACCCTTAGTTGTTAAAAGCCCCGTGATCCAGAGCCTGTTATCTGCGTGCAGACAGGAATAAAGCAGGGAGATGTGGCTATGCCTTTAGGCGGGTCAGCTGCAGAGAAGCTGGCAGCAGTTGGGGCCAGAGGGGGACACCTCCCCTGTGCTTGTGCATTGCTCCGCTGGCTGAGCAGAGTGCATTGGATGAAATCAGCATGGTCTGGATCCTTGGCAAGGAAAGAAAACATCTGATGGAGGAGCACGAATTGAAACAGACATACTACATTGGTATGAACTCTGGGATTGTGCACAATCTAGGATTACTTTTCTCCAGCAAAAGTGTAGATATTGCTTAATATTGAAAAAAATAGAGTTATGTATAGCTACTTTGGAATAAAATAGTTCCATAGCTCTTTGATAGCCATAATGGTAAGAACTAAAGGAAACACTAGAGATGTATAATTCATATTAAATCTGATATGCTATTGTTAATGATTTCCCTGCCATACCACTGCAGCTGCAGAACAGGTAATACAAATTTTCCAAAATTTACAGCTATTGCTATTTGTACCGGCCTCAGGAAAACAATCCAGATACATCAGTCGTACATCCCCACGCACACTAAATACAGGTACTTAGACAATTCAACTTTCCCTAAAATAAACACCTACCTTAGGCAGTTAAACCTAGATTTTGACTAAGCAAGTAAGCCTAACATCAGTCAGAAGTTAAAAATGTTAAAAACTTAGGTAAACTCGAAGTCTATTTTATTCAGGTCTTGAATTTTAAGCAATTTCCTTTGTTATTTTAAAAACATATATCCTTCATCAGCTGTTGGTAACATTCATACTATGGTGATACACTGGTTGTTTTATGTGCCCTCTATTTGGGATTGGAATTACCCTACTGTCTGGTTACCCACTTCAAAGACTGAAAGCTCTTCCTGACTTAGCTCCTACCATGATGCCACTGAGACGGACTTGCCTAGCTTCTGCGCTACACAGGGGAAGAAGTCTTGTTGCAAATCAACTTTGTTAGAAAGTACTGCAGAGCTAATAAATTCCATAATTTCTCACAACTAGCAAAGCTAGTTAGTTCAAAGTTTCAAACAAAAGAAAGACAAAAATGAGGATTTTTTTTCCCAGATTTCAGTGATTTTGTAGTTTCTTGGAGCTATTTCAGTGACATGATAAAAGAGAGAACCTTAGGTATGTTCATTTGGGTTTTCTTATTCTGGTCCATACTTCCCCTCTACATGGCCATGATCTTTGGCCATCTTTGGAGAGTCGGATCTGGAAAGCTGGTGGCTGGTGCTGTGCTTTGTGAAGCTTCACAGCGAAATGTGCAGCGCTTCAAGGGCTATGAGAAGTTAAACATTAGCACAAGTCTTTGCAAGACCCAGGCCTTACTTCACTTTCCTGATTGTGCCCTGTCATAACATGTCATGAAGAGTGAGTGCAGTGCAGTTCCTGAGACGGAGGCGCCTAATGCCATCACAGATATCCCTGGGCATCCCACCTGGCTTCCCCATCATGTTCTGGTGGTGTGTGAATCTGCCTCGAGGTCCATGTCAGTGTTCTACAGTGGATGTCTCAGATACAGAAAGTGATCTGAAATGGTACTAGACATCTTGTTTTTAGGCAACTCAATCATGCCCCTAAAGTTTGTTGTTTTATTGCATGAATCAGTAACATAACAGTGCCACACTTAAAAAACTTGTTATGGATGAAAGGCAACATGAATTTTATGTAGATCCAAGTACTTACTGCTACCTTAACCTAGGTCTTGATAGTCTAATCAAAATGCAGTGAGCATTTTCTATTAGCCCAGTTACAGTGCTGACAATACTCACAGTCCAAATGGATACAGAAGAAACTCATTAATGATATATTTTAAATTATTTAGGAATACATTCACTTTCTAGTATCTACCTCTTTTCTTCAGTGTTACGCCCATCCCTGTGGGTGTCTCTTTGAGTCTCAAGGTCCACAGTGTCCATCAAGAAATTCAGAGGGTATTACATCAACTTGCTAGTAGCATCACAAGCACTTCGCTTGGAGGAGTGTGGCATTCATGGTGGGGTTTCTTTCTCTCCAGTCTTGGATCTGCCTAGGGCTATTATTTCATGCTTTCTTAAGGCAGTCTGATCACTTGTACTCTTTTCCCCACTGGATCCCAACCACAGCTTTAACAGCAAAGAGGTGAACATTGTCAAGACACATAACAGCCTCCCACAGCCTCAGTTATGGGAAAACATCTTTTGCTTGTTATGCAGGGACTGCGCAGGTTTGCTAGATTTTTACCGCATTTGCTATGCACACAGATAAGCTTAAACAAGGTAGGTAATAGTCTTCTGACAGACCAACAATTTCATTTGCAGCTGGAAACCAGCTAAAATGAACTCCAGCCAAGGCGAGTCCAGGAGAGTCCCGAGGCCAGCATTGGTGAGTTAATACACAGCACACAGCCTTTAGTAAAATCAGAAACAGTCCTATTTGTTAAATTGCAGTCGCAGCTAGCACCCCAGTTTTGATCCGCTTCCGTTTTGCCAGATCTCTCTATGGTATTTAAAGCCAGACAACGAGGCTTTTGGTGCTATAAGAACACTGGCATATGGAGAAACAGATGTAAAAGTGGTCAAAGGCAGAAACAAATCAGGAGTTAAATGAAGGGAGAAGCACATTAAAGGGATTTTTGACACTTGAAAAGCATAAGAAAGATTTGGGTGTTTATCTAGTTTAGTCCCTGAGTCCTGTGGGTACATATTTATAGCTGTTAGACTTAAAAACTAAATGCATACATCGGGGAGTTTGCTACAAACATACTGCATATGCTTCCTGGAAGAAAAAAAAATGAGTTTATTTTCCTCTGAATTGGAGGACTGCAGCACTTGCTCATGACCCAGATGGATTTTCCTGAATTAGAACCACAAAGAAACTAAAACCATAAAACCACACAGTGAACAGCAGACGTGAACGCAGAGAAGGCAGGTGGGAAACATGGCCAGTTATCTCCAACTCAGGATTTAGTTTGCTGTGAATTCTGGAATTTTTGAAAATAAATAAATAGGACCAGAGTATTTGGAAGGAGACATCATGATCTACTGAAGACACTTCATGTTAGTCTGTCATTAAAACAACGATAGTGGATACTACTCCTGTTCACTTTTCCTCTGTTCTAAGAATATTCTATTTTGTGTCTTAGAACTGGCTAAAATGCCCATCTTTCTGCTACTAAATATATATATACAGCTCCTACAGAATACCCTACAGTAGCTGCAGGCTCGTATACTAATACTTCACCAATGTTAGGCAATGTTATACTGCACCATTGAATTGAAGGGATGAATCTGAGACAAATAGAAATAAATTTTAAAACTGCCTTTTACTAGGAGGTTTTCACTGGCGTGTTTACAGAAAAAAAAGAACAATATATTCAAAAAATGTGAATTAAAATCTCTTTTCCAAATAATTGTGCCTCCCAGCTTGGTTACAACAACCAACTCTTTACATACTAAGGCACACAAGATTTACAAAGGATGGAAGATACTGTAACATCCAGAGGAAAGGCATTAGGCGCTCTCAGAGAAATTATAGGGAATTTATGTGGAAGTGGATCTCAGGCAGGAACAGCTTTGACCAAATGCAGCATTCTTGTTGGGCCAGAGCCGGTTACACTGATTGATCTGGTCGTTACTACAGGAAACTCTCTCCTATAGTCCTCCCTACTCAGTGCATCACAAGTTTTCATCCCTGTTTCCAAAATGAAATTATGCCATTGTATTCATGGGCAGAGCCTGTATTAAAGATGACAGGAGTCATACGAGATTATGAAACAGCATAATTAAGGTCCTGGACAGTGATGTGTAATTTTAAAGAAAAACAAAGATCTCGGAAATAAATTTCTAAGTAATTTTTGTGGGCTTGTTTTCTTAAGTGCTAATGCATTTTTTTTTCCTTCAAATTTTTTGAATGAATTCTTTTTCCCCACAATTCCTCCAGCACATATACTGGCAAATAAATGTTTCATATGAGCTGGTTTACCTAGAAACTAAAATTTCTTCTATTGGCAGATGAAAGACCTTTATTTACAGAAAACCAACATATATAACACTATAGCTAGTATTTTATCTGTAAAGTTTACAAGACAAGATAATGAAGCTAATTTTATGTGAATTACACTTTTAGAATAGATTTTAATACTAAAAATATTTAGTGCGTTTGATATTCTGTGAGGATAAACTAAAACCAAAATTTATCATGACTTAGACATCCCTAAGGAGCCCTTCTAAGAGTGCGTAACTAAAGAGATATGACGCGCGTCAGTCAGAGATTGACAATACTTCTTGACAGCCCAAATTTTCATGAAATTCTTTTCCAAGGCCTTCCCAGTTATTATTAAAAGACTGTTTCACATACTATGTTATTAAAAAATGCCGTTTTAACAGGAAGAAGACAGTAATTATGCTAATACTTTATAGAGAAACTTCTCAACATTAATTATCAAGAAATGTGTAAACCAGAGTAAAGTACATGTAAAAAGAATATCAGGTCCCAGAAGATTACAAATTTCTCATAAATAAAGCTCTTTTTTCTGTGCTTTGTTCAACCAAAGCCCCTGTAGAAATTTGGGGTTGAGTTGTGGAGGGCGTTCTTTTATGATTCCCTTGTTGGATTTGTGATGATATCTGGCTTTTTTTGTACAAACCATCACAGGGAGTTTAACTGCAACAAGAACTGTGGAGTTGATCAAAACTTCTTACATCAAAGTCAGTGAAAAAGGAAAACAGAACACGGGAAATCCATGCAAAAAAAAGAAACGATTTGCACCCTCAGAGTCTTTTGAAATGGCTATGCCACTAGGACTGTCTATCACATTTTCATTAAGTGGACTCAAACAGTTTCCTAAGTAACTAATTCTTACAAAAATATGTCTCCCCACTCCTTCTTATGAAAGATATTACTTAAGAAATTTGAGAAAGCAGTGTGAGAGCAAAATACCTTGGTTTTCTCCTTCGAGTTCCTTGTTCTGTTAAAATTACTCCCACAAGTTATTTCAAAACCTTTCTTTCTCTTCCTCCAAGAAGCCCTTTATTTCAGTCTTCTGCCACTTATATGACCACATACCTGCAGTCCAGGTGCCACCTCAATGGTTGGGAATAGGACTAGACTCTGCTCAATGTATGAAAACAGGGCTTGGGATGTCACAGAAGATTGTTGATGGACATTGAAAAATGAAGGAAAATTTATTTTAATATCACTTGAAATTAAAAGGAGCAGGTTGTAACTTTTACACTGAATGGGTATGTTTTTCATCAATTTTGAGATATTTTCTCAGATCCATATTAGTGGAAGAATATTTTTTGCTGTTTTAACATTCCTGGAATTTTAAGGCAATTTTATGTACTTTTCTCCATGCTATAATCTTTGACTTAGCATGTGTGACAATGTTCAGAGTATATCAGGACTAAATCATCAAAACAGAGGCTGTCTTATTTCTCCCATTTACCTACAAAGACATTTATACCTCAGTCATTATTAAGGTAACCGAGCCTTTCAGGATACTATTAAATAAGAAGCAAACATAGCTGACAGACCTAAGCTTAGAGGGACAGAGGGTTCTGTGCTCAGTAATAGTGAGCAGACAGAAAATCCTGAATTATTTTTGTAAACTCTATTTTGAAATACACGGAACCAAGCTCTGTCCTTCATTATGTATGCCTAACTCCCAGAAATTTCACTTCTATTTGTATGTCTGAATATATCAGGACAGAACAGGACTTTACATTCTCAGCTAGAAAAACTGTAACATTTTTCTTACAGAGAAACTGAGACTAATCTGTTGCCTTAAATGAATTTGTCTGTTGGTTTTATGAAGAAATCTTGAGAGAAAGAAAATCAGATAGTAATTCCACTAATGACAAATCCTGGTGATATTAGCTTTCAAAGAGCCGGGCAACTAAATTACTTAGTCAAAGAACTACTCCAGAAATGGCAAAATCCTGTTTTAAAATGTTAAACATGGAGGTGAATTTCACCAGGAAAATAAAAAATGCCCAGCTAATCTGTATTTCCTTGCATTTAAGGTAACCACGAAAAGTGTCTTCTATCAGGTCTAAGGAGATGCCACTTTGCTGTTCAAATCATATTCCACGTATTTTGGCAGAGATCTGCTTTGCATTGCAAACAATGTTGTAACCACTGAAACTACAGTTCCCCACAGTGGTAAGGTATAAGCAAGGTATTCTGTGAGTGCAGGAAGATGTTACTATACCTTTTTTTTTTTTAATCAATTCTAAAAGCATTAAAAAAGTACTAATTGTAAGGCAGATAACCTGGCATCAGGATCACTGTAATTACATAGGCTGGTGTGTAGAACCATTACTGAAAATTAATGGCAAGGATGAACCTAAGCATGCAGCATGTTTATATCTAATACTTCAGTATATATCCATGGTATTACTGTTCTGGTTATCTCTACTGACTTCCCAGCACGAGCCCACTTCTTTATCTTCCAGCTGAGACACCTGGGAAAAAAACACCAAAACAAAAAACCAAACAACACACACAAAAAAAGAGATGAGAGGTCTAGTATTCATAATTAATACCACTATGCTGCAATAAATACTGTCTTTTGATCATCCTCTTTCATCACATATGAAGCACAAAGCACTATAAGCCTTTGCTCAGCAACTGAATATCTTCCTGCTCTTCTGAATAGGAAATACAAATCACACACATTGCAGAAAAGGCTAGATGTCTTAGTGTGGTTTGCTAAACATAAAGCAGACCCACAGCTATCATACTTTTATGAATATACCTGGAAAGATGAGTGCTGGAGTCTACACTGTTTCTGTATAACACAGTAGCTTGTTATTGTGAGTAATATTGTACCTTTATTCTTCTATATCCTGGAGGAAAACAAGAAAAAGGAAATTACTTATAATTGTGATATACAAATTATATACACTTCAAAAATATTTAAAACACACTGCAGTTCTAAAATACCTGAAATAAAATTCTTAGCAAAAATGTGCGTGACTTTGTATCTGTATAGAGAATCTTATATTAGCCTATATTGTGGAGATTGTATAAGAAAGAAAATTAAGAGCAGAAACATATCAGAAACAACTACATTCCAGTAGATTAGTATCTGGTGGCAGATTACTAAGCAAAGAATTATCTTACCAAATGGTATTTTTCAATATATATATGCAATATATATGTATATACATATATATACTTTTATATGTGAACATTGCTTATATTTATTTGTTCATGGAGAGAGTCCAATCACTGGAGCACTTTAATAAAACGGGGACATAACTGGCAATGGAAGCTTTTAATTAACAGAGCAAGCAGCAGTTTAACAAGCATTCCAAAATCTGTAGAGCTACATGTTCTTAAAACTAATTTACGTAACCATTTAAGTATATGCCCTTTTACATACCCTTTGTGTGCTTAACTGCTTAAAACATTATGAACAGGCTGTAGAAGCGTTTTGCCAAATACATTAGCTGTAGGCAGTGTTATGTATCCAGACTTCCACCATTTGATTAAATGAACTAAATGACACTAGAACAGTGGAGATTAAAATAGGTCTGGTGTGTTTTTCCAGAATGGTGCCGCTGAGTCCCAGCATGGCAGTGTTCATACTTATATTTGTCTTCCCTTAATGACAGCAGCAAGAGATTCACTGTTAGGAGCTGCTTTTATAATGTGACAAACAAAACAAAATCAGTGCTTTTTCTCCCATAAAACAATGCTTTCCTTGAAAAAAAAATCAGAATATATTCTCTTTAAAAAAGATCAGTAGGTTTCCTTTTCCTCTGGAAAGTGAAGGCAGAGTATATTTACTCTGAATCAAATATCTGCTGCCAAAGTTACATGGCTTCTTGGAGTGGCTCTGTCTCACAGCTGGCTTGCAGAGCTGGAGTCATGTAGATGTATCTGCACATCTGTGCAATGTGCAGAACAACTGCACGTCAATATGCAACAGTGACCCTGCATTTGCTTATTTTGTTTAGAAAACACTGTCCTTTGAAAAGACATTGTCTCTCCTTGCCTCCTCAAAAGCTCATTGATTGCAAAGAATACCAATATACACAAGACAGGCAAGCAAGACTTCTGTCATGAATACTAGGATATAAGAGGAAAAAAACATTCCCCTGGACACGAATATGTGTTTATGTAAACAAAAAAAACCCTAAGTCTGAGATGTACCTCCCGAGCGTGCCAGGCGCTGAATGCCAAGTGCTGAGCAGTGCTTTCAAACTATTAGCCAATATTTTCATGTGGAAGGCTATGCTGCCAGCTCACCAATACTACTTAGGAACTGTCCATGCACCTATTTCTGTCACCTGTGCACGAGTTACGTATACATCCTCTATATATGTCTGTGTATTTACATGTAGGTATGTAAGTACAGACGTGCAAGTATCTACATGCATACCAAGCATGCACATCGAGATCATTGAAGGATTTCTTATGGCAACATCTACCCCATTGTGACACAGAATCTGAGCTTGACTTTACCTTGCTCCTGTAAACTTGTTTTGACTCATCTTTTACCTGTCATTTACATCCAATTATTTTTACATGTCTGCAACCTGCAATTAAAAGGAGTGAGTGGAAGCGGAACTCTAGAATATCTGTGATTTATTCGCTTACAGATTAAAAGATTTAATAAAAGATTTAGCCCATTATTAAACAAAAGTATTAGCCACAGGTAGCACATAGAACTAAAATTCTTGGGTCAAAATCTTATCCTAGAAATGCTGTGTGATTCTGATGATTGTTCCATACCTGATTTAAAACACTACTGAAATGCATACCCTCTATTAAGCAGCTCGGTAACCGTTAATTTATCCCTTAAAAGTGAAGACTGTTAATCCTCAAATAAGCTACAGACAGACTGGGGGGGTGAAAACCCCAAAACAGTGAAAATAAAGTGAGTCAGGCTACACCAAGTGTATGTCTGTAATTCAGACCTGATTTCATATAATGGACTTTTCCACCACAGTTTCTGTAAGGCTAAATAGGATAATTCCTGATCAGAGCTTTTGTAAGCCACAAAAGCCAGCATTCTTCCTCTGGTCCCACTGAACCTTGTCCCCATCATGGCTAGCGCATGCATTAGGACTAAAAATTGATTAATTGGAAGTCACAGAGGGACAGAGTCAAGCAACGGAAAACCAAATTCGGATGATATTCAGATCAGAAAGCGTACGGTTTCCCAGACAGTGTATAAGCTTTAGTGCTCCTTAGAAAGCTCATCTGAGTAGTCCCAGCTTAAAGTCAGGGAAAGGCTTAAGGCATCATTTCAGGAACACAACCTGTGTGCACCGAGCCCAACGCTGATGGAGAGAAGGGAAAAGCTGACAATAAAGACATGTGATACTACATTTCATAGTGAAAATATGAAATGCCATTCACTGGATAATAGAATCCTAAACTGGGATGAGGACAAGGGCAAGGGCTGACCTTGACCACGTAACAGCAAAATTGAGAAAGGAAAGCGAACATTGATGAAAGCTTTGTGTATTCTATAAAGGGATTCCAGCTGTTAACACGAGCAGTAACTTCCACTAAGGGTTACAATACATCCAAAAGCAGAGCAAATGAAGATGCAAACCCCCAATCATCAAGCTGGTTTTGAAGTCATTTCAATTCCTTTCTCCACACAGATTTCTTCCACAACCCATACTTTCATATGGAGCTGCTGCTGTGTTTTCAGTATCTCAGGGGACACAGTACAGTATCTGAGATCACTTAAAAAGGTATTTTTGTATTGATATAAGCTGGTGTAACTGCAGTAAGTGCCTTTTCCTTCTCCTATCATAAACCCAATGGGAACCAGGGCCACAAAGCATCATTTTGTCACTGAAAACGTGCCTCGGGGAACTGCCGCGCTGCCACCCGCAGCCTCCATGGTAGGCTTTGAGATCCAGAAACCAGCGTCATAAATATTGTGCCTTTGCATTTAGGACTTCAGAAGCAGGTGTTCGCGTATTTCATAGGGAATTGATTTAGCTCTGAAGACGAGTACTGAAGATCTGCTTGCTTTAAAGGCTGAGGCAAGCAGACATGTCGTGGTTCACCCTGGAGTGTCACTACCTGTGACTCCATTGTGATTACAGTATTAACTATTTTTTTCCATTGTGGATTCCTTGCTGGGAAGCTTTTCTTCAAAACCTTAGGGAAGTACATCCTACTATTCTATAATGTAATTGCTAAGGTAACTTGGCTTATGACATAGCTACAATACTCTCCATGTCTGAAAAATAACACTTCTCGCTAAAAAGATTAACCTGAGTTGAACCAAGCTTGTGAAAACTACTAGATTTTTTTTTTCCCAAATAGAAAAATTTCTTTCCTCCTTAGGATAAAGTTTTGTTAACTAAATGCAAGTATATTTCCCAAAGAGCGCAGCTATACTGCTTTCTTTTTTAAATTTTTTTATTGCTCATTAAATATTAAAAGTATTGTCTCTTTTAATATCTCTGGAAATATTACTTTCTCCTGCAAAGACTCTGATACTTTTGTTAGTATTTTACCACCTTACAAAATGACATAATAGGATAATAATTTCATGATACTATGCTGCTTTCGCACAGTAACCCAAATTTCATAGCTTAGCAGAACTGGCAGGGTCAACATTGTCAAGTGTGATCCATCCCAGTTAACCCAATATAATGTGAAATTCCATCACAGAAGAATGCAACCTGAAGAGAGGACATCTAAATCACAGTCGGGGCCTCTAACACAAGTCATTTGTGACATTCTGGCTTAGCAAAGGCTCTTTTGAACACCCATGAACAGGCTGGGGTTTTTTGTAGGATTTTGTCCAGTCAAAGGAATAGATTTAAAGCTATCCAGATAGGAAAGCAAAGTTTGTAGGTTTTGCAAAGAGCTTTCTGAGAGGAAAAGAATTTACCTTTGTAACTGGATTTTTTCCTTTTTTCTTTTTTTAATTTTATTCTGTTTGAAGGTCCTGAAGGAGGAAGTGCTTATCTTGAAGCGTTCATGCACACACTCCTGGAAATCCCTCTCACAGGTAATTATTCTTTCCAAGTGCTATATCTTTGCAGAAATATATTAACTTCCCTTATTCTTTTCGTGTTGCAACTTGGATTGGCTTAGTCAAAAATATCTTCTGCTGGGTTTTAACATTTGAAAACCTGTATTCCCCAAAACAATTATAATCTGGCAATTCATTAGAAAATTTTATAAATGTAGACTTGTAAACTATACTCAGGAACAGAAGGTCTACAGAGTCTTTAATCCATCCATTTCTAAAATTGAAGTGATCTTCATTCATACTACAATACACCAGTTAAGAATCAAACAATTTTGCATTGTATACCACAGAAGTTTTCCAATTATTTTTTATTACTTAAAATGTTTCCAGAATGTTTACCGGCATGGGAAAATTTCAAAGAAATCTAACTACAGATTTGTATGTGTGTACTTGATCACGCTTGGTGACGGTTATGAGAAGGTAACGGGAAAAGAAGTAAGCTTTAACCAACATTATAAAATTATTTTTTTTTAAATTTGAAAATTAAAAAATTAATTGCCTCTTGATATGCATTTTTGGAACATCCTCAGTAAACTAAGTACTAGATATTTTTTCCAATATCTTGGCATTAAAGAAAAGAAGATGAAACATAAATAATAATATCTATCCTCCTGATACGCTATATTGTTCTGATATGCTATGTTGTTATACATCAGTTCTTCTCAGTCTGATTAGTGGAGTCGGAATAGAAATCTATTTAAACTTTTTTCAGTATTGTGTTGGACTTCGCCATTTAAAAATTTTATATGGATCTGACTGCTCTGCTTAGCAGCTCCATCCACAGCAGAGTAAATACAAGCAGTGACAAATATTGTGGCTACACTGCATCACGCAGCCTCACTAGCAGGCTGCTGTCTGCTCTGCAATGGGCTCTGAGTAGTGTCCAGTGAAGGAAGGCTGATTGTGCAGTCTTAAGACTAAGTCCATGTACACAAATGGATCTCTAGAGTAAAAAAGTTATTGTGCAAGGAGCTGATGGCCTCACTCTAAGCTTTTTGGCAGATTTTTCTTCTGGCCAGCCTAGTTATGCAGAACGGCTGCCTGGTATCAGCCGACAGTTGTAAGGTGCACGCACTTGTGGAGCACATCATTTATTTTACTCCCCTATGCCAAGAATACAGCCTGTGCTCTCCAACGCCACTCCCAGATATTTAACAAAGCATGCTTAAGTGGATGTGACCGAGATAGCCCATAAGAGTGCACCACTAAGCTGAACCAGAGCATTGGTAGCGACATATCCTAAACTGATACTACTGCCAGATGATAAAATCAACTTGGACTCCACAAATATTTTTGGAAACCAGCTCTATCTGTGATCCAAATACATCCTGACTTTCTGTTAATCAGCCTACCTTGCTCTCTGGCAGACTATATAGAGAATTGCATGGACCCACTCCCTTTCAAGGCAGTTTTTGCATAGAATTTCAGGATTTTTTAAAGATCTATTTCTGAACTGAAGTGCTGAAATCCTCCATGACATTTAATTTCTGATCACCATCCAGATATCCTCAATGCCACATTACAATCCAGAGCTACAGAGACCAAACTCTTCCCTTCTACTTTGTAAGACAGATCTTGAAACAAATATTAAATAGAATACTAAATCTTTCAGCACTATTTCATTGGAGCAAATACATGTTCATTATCCACATATTGGCTAATAATAAGCAGTATCTTAACAGTTCCTGACAGATCTTAATTGGAACATACACATGTATTTCTTGCCATACTTAATTTGAGATTCTTTTTCTTTGTTTTTCACACAGTAATTAAGAAACGAACCACTGAATAAAAATGCATTCCACAGAACATTAATATATTTTAAATACAATGATCTGCACATAATATGGATAATTCAGATGGAGAACAGCTGATATTTATCTATCTCATCTTGGATTTACTTTGTTGTTTATGGACAAAGCTCGGCTGGGTACTGGCACAGAATATATACAGACCACTGGGAAATCATCCATAGAGAGGTCCAGAAAGGAGCAGAGAATGAGGTGATAAAGAATACTAGAACATATATTTTGTGCATGGATGATGTCTTAAAATGGTATACAAACAATTTGAACAGTCTGAGAGATGCATGTTGCAGAGATTACCTAGATACAGCTACCAAATGTGGTTGACAGGGAAGGGTTGTTTTTGAAAATTATTACTATGATTAGTGATGTCACTCTTTATCTTAAGTCTTTATTAAGCTTCTAAGAGCAAATTCGTACTGATTGAAGGAAAAATCCCCCTGTGGCATAATCTCAAAGTTGTCTCGATTTCTTAAGAATCATATGACACAGACATCCATTTGCTGGGAAGATCTTCTCAGGGTACTGGGATGAATACCTTAAAAGCTTTGATTGTAACTGGTGGTTCAGATGACAGCAGCAGTTATCTACACAGCCTCAGTATCTGCTGCTTTACTCTCATTTCTCAGGATCCACTGCTTTACATGTCATTGCATATATTCCACCAAGACAATAAAAAGCTCAGTTCCTTCATCTGTCTGGTGGATTATTTCCAAAGTGGGATAGGTGTTGGGATACCAGGCATCTCCAAGCATCATATCCTAACCTGGCAGGAATGCAGAGAGCTTGTAGCTATAGTATTTGCCTTACAAATATCTTCTGAGGATTCCCACTGACTAAACCACTAGCCACTGCAGCTGCTGCAAAACAATGACAGACTCAGACACAAAATATTGATCATATTCCTATTAAAGAAGAAGACTAGGCTAATTTCAGAGGGTCATTGCAAACTAAATCATACTAGTGTATATAGAATGCAGGTATCTGGCTTTCTCTCTAGGAATACATACTAGACACATACCAGACTTCTAGTTTCGGCAGCCATACTTCCTTCAAAACATCCACACATCAACATAGACACATAGGTACACACAAACCACATGCTTTTCTTCTTCAATAATACTAATATCACATCCTTCTGTAATAATAATTATCTCATCTACAGCCCTTCTGATTCATCTGAAAGGTCACATAGGTTAACACCAGAAGTAGGGTGTTTTTCGCCTTCAAATTCACAAGCATTGGATAATTGCCCCATGTATCCAGAAATCTTGCAGTCTGCAGACCCTGACCCAAAGAAGACATCATATAATCTTTTTGGTAACCAGTGAAACAAAAATAGGAAAAATTACCTCATGGGAACAATCTTCAGCAACACTTTATTATATATGACACATACTTACTTAAAGCAGTCATCTGTACAAAAGAATAACTGTCAGTGACTTATAGTAAGAGTTTTCTTATGTTAATAAAAGATAGTATATCAGATGATTTTCTAAGAAAGGCTCTTAGCTTGACAGAGTCAAATATTGGAGCTTTATGTACTTTGACAAACAATAAAACACAAATATCTGAGCACTGGGATATCAATTTATGACCAGATAAAAGTTATTTTCCACTCTTGCTATGAAAATATGATCTATTGTCTGTGCCAGGGACCCATGCAAGTGGTGCAGTCTATTCTTTGCAAACAACAGAGCTAACTCCTTTCTTTCTCTCTGGATTGCAGATACAGACTGTTCTCTTGAAATAAGGTACTCTGCTAACTCTATATGATGCTGGAAAGACTTTCACTGAAGTGTGTAGCTCTTGTACTACGATTTACAGAGCTGCTTGCTTGAGCAGCCAGTTCAATTCAGTATGTGATTCTTGGACTGGCTCATTGATCTGATTAGCTCTTGAACAGCTCATACTGAGATCCTTTCTCCAGCCTACAAACATAAGCAAGCTCTTTGTGATATCCACAAAGTAAAATTATTTCAAAAAAATGTACTTCTTTCTCCAGACACTCTGTTCTACTGCTTTTGCTGACTCCTCTGCTCTCTCTCACTGTGGAGACACAGGCCAGGTAGCCACTGTCTAAACTGCTCTTTTAAACAATTTCTCCAAATGCTTTATTTCCATTTTGAGTCTTGCACTATTACAGCTCTGCATTAGGATATACACTTCATACTCATTCTAAAATTCTTTACTATTTTTTTTTTTTTTTTTTTT
>Ga0065711_1030047_pt1 | contig 33921 bp, 25 predicted proteins | sample Hoacrofraction12_FD_59098 | JGI IMG/M metagenome (GOLD analysis project Ga0065711, IMG submission 59098) | Hoatzin crop microbial communities from Cojedes, Venezuela - Epithelial fraction 12 v2 (version 2) | ecosystem: Host-associated > Birds > Digestive system > Esophagus > Crop | place...
AAAAAAAAAAAAAAAAAAGAGGTGTGGGTAATGGTCCTTTTTCCTGAGGCCAAGTTGGATAGACAGGTTTCCATCCACACTGCTTAACTCTAGCTACACTTTGTAGCCCCTTGCCCTGGCTCTTCTCTAAATCCCATGTGGCCCTATGTTGTATAGCTCCTGTGTGTGTGATTCTAGCTCACAGTGTCCAAATACACAAGGACTGACCTGAGGCCACCACAGCAGTATTTTATAGTTTATAGTGTAATACTGAGATAACATGGTCCAGCCCCTGGGCTGTGACACCAGGGTGTATTTGAGGGAACAAAGCATACTTGGAGGACTGTGCCGTGCTATGGAGTCCAAACCTTGTGCTGTCGCACTCCTATGCAGTGCTGTCTTTCCAGTATGCTCCAGGGAGATAAGTGTCCCCAGAACCAGGGCTGGGCTTGGTCAACACCAAACCAGGGAGCATTCTAACCACGAAGCCATGTAGCTGATCAATTGTCCAGGGTGTGAGTTTGTCACACAACCTTGTGTTATTTAGCAGTGCGCATATAGTCCATGATCAACTTGTATTCATGTACGAAACCCCTGGTAGAGTGAGGACATGAGCCCACCTCTCTGGAGCCCTAAGAGTCTACATCATTTCCTTCACCTGGTTTTATTTGTTCAGTACTTGGCTTTTGTTTAGCATGGAGATACCTTTCTGCAGTCCTGGGATGGAAATGCTAATTGCCCCGCTGTTGGAAGGAGCTAATAGTGACCCAATACCTCCTGACAATATGAGACCATTCCAGCAGTGTACCCCTGCGAAGGGGAAAGTGGAGGTCAAGCTGCCCTGGGCCACATCTGGCCACTGCCTACCTTGCCTCTGGCCAAAGCTGGACTTCAATGGTGCTACTGGAAGCACAGCCTGTGGAAAGCACAGCCCAAGGAAAGCTTTTCTAAGCCCAGGTGATGGTCACACATAGCTGGGTGCAAGCAGAGGAGAGTGTTCAGGTGATTGCAGGTGGCTCTGAATGATCTTCTTTCAAAAAAACCATAGTCCACAGCTTGGCCACTGGCTCCCATGGAAAAAAGTCCTTCTCCTCTTTGAGACCTCCCCTCTGCCTATGCAACCCCAAAGAGCAGAAATTCATCCCTCCTGAATCCTGCAAAAGCCCAAGCCCATGCGACGAGCTGAAGTTAGACCCTGGCTGTAAAACACCACCCCAGCCTGGAATTATCTTGAAGTTCAGTGGATTCAATGCTGGGAATTTGCTTCCACCCATGCCAGAGGTAAAGGGATTAGCTGTGAAGCCCTGATCCCACTCCACACTCTTCCCAAAGCTCAGGGCAGCCTGGGCTCCCGGGCTGAGGTTCAGGCCACTGCAGCTGAAAGTGTTCAAATAGGAATGTCCATCACTCAGCGTGAATAAAAGAGAAAGTGGCCTTTTTAAAGGAGAGCAATGACTTGATCAAAATGCTGCTTTGTCATATCGGTTTCATAAAAATTTGCCCCCTCCAGGCCAATCCGGCTTGATGTCAATGGTGAACGCCAACCACAGCCTTGTCTTGGTGAGTGCTGCACAAAGCCTTAATTTCACAGCCTTCAAACAACAGTGAAAAATCACCAGGAACTTTCTCCTCGGCTCTGGGATCTCCCTAGCAACCGCAGGCCAAGCATACTGTAATTCAATTTATGCCTTGAACTCCTTCAGGAGTCTCTTCTTTAAAATCTGTCACAGTCAACGTGCCTTGGGAAACTATTATAAGCGCCTGAACCTTTGACCAGCCAGAGAAAGTAAGCGTTAGTATAAATCTCGTAAGCATGTTTGGTCTGTTTTTATGTTGGGCGTGTGGTACATTTAACATTCAGCCCGTAGCCTCCATCTCTTTTCTGCTTGGGAAATGCACCCCGCATCTGTCATACTGTCTGCACTGAAACCGGGCTACCAGCCCCGAAAAGAGGCGCGGGGGAAATGCCTCCGCTCAGCCAGAAGAATTGCTTTATGTGGAAATGCACTGACATGGCCCTCTGCTCGTTGAGAAACGGGGGGGTGTCATGGGAAAGATAAGCAGGAGTGACCTGGCAGGTTTGTGAATGTCTCAATCCGGGACTGAAGTGGGTTTAACAAAAGAGTGAAAGCTTAGCAGGAAAACACAAATGATAATGAACTGCTCGCTGTGTTTAAATAGCCATCCCCAAATAGTTCTGCAGCGAACATTGTCAAGTTACTTGAGTCAAAGTGAGGTTTATAGGTCTGTAATTTTCAGGGTTATTTGCTCAGGAGCCCTCTGTGAGCATCTTGAAAAAATTACTACTTTTGCTGACAAACAAAATTTTTAAATTAGCCATATGACACAATGTCTTATAAATAGAATCCCTTAGAATCTGTGCGTTAGCTCCGTGTCTTGAGCTTGGTCAGAAAGAGAAGGGACAAGCCCTTAATGAGTAATGCTTGACTGGAAACTTGTTGGCACTGCGAATCTGGGGGCAGATTTGACACCAACTGGGGGGTTTACACCCAGGGAGAAGGAGGGGATCTGCTCCCCTCGGCCTGCCGAGAGCCTCCCTGCACTCTGGCTCTGATAGGATGGGCAGGTGTTCTGGTTGCTAAAGATAATTATCAGGTAATTATCAGCTGGCCGTATTCCAACTCAATTCGAGTATTTTATCCCAGGAGCCTCACCCCATCACACTGTATGAGCTGGGAATAGTAACTCTGTGCAGTGAGAGGGGAATTTCCAGCTGGATCAAAAATAGATGTACATTTCTACCCTGCTATCTCACTTGGCTACATGACAGCATCCTAAATAAAGTGATGTAGCATAGTAACTCCAGGATGCACCTAGGCAGTGGTTATTATGGATACCTGGTACAAGTTGAAATTGCTGCTTTCAGAGCACCACGGTGCAGCTCCGAAGCAAGATGCTGTGCTCAGCCCATGCAGCCTCTGCTCACAGAGCAGCTCCAGCTCCAGCCATGTTGCAAGACCTGCAGGAGCAGTCAGCAGCTAGCAGAGTACCTCCGTGAAATCCCATCAACCCATGAACAGGGAGGGTTTCATTCCCTGTGCAGGGCTAGATTTTATCTCAGTAGTCTTTCCTCACATTGCTTAATATGAACGTATTTATATTTTCAGTTCTGCTGTTTGCTTTGATCTCAAGTAAACTTTGTAACAGAGGCTGGGGATGGTGTTTGGCCAGGGCTGGGGACACTTTTTGGCCAGGAGGTACCTCCATCTCTCTTCAGAGAACAACAACCTGCAGCTTTTCCCAGCACTTGGAGAAGTACTGAGATAAGGACAGTTTAAAATCAATAAGGGTCTGAATCCCTGTCTGCAGCTGAGTAGAGACTTGGCATCACTTTATGCTGGAAGAATCCGCTTTGATTTTTGTACAGCTTACAGGGATTTGGCATTGCAAAGCAAGTGGCTGCTGAGAGGTGGACAAGGCTATGGCACGCAACATGCGTCAAGAAATGACACGGCAACATGCAAAGCCATGCAACTGCAGTGATACGATTCAGCACAGCAAGCTGGAGCAAATGCCAGCTCAGGGCAAATCCAAATCTGTTCTGAGTTTCACCTTTCCCCCAGCATTTCTGCTTTTCCCATATAGTTCTGCTCTTTGGCCGTGCAGATCTGAGTCACGGCCCTTTTGTTGTGTTTCTTTGTACAGTGGCTGGTACAGGGAGGGTTTAGGTGTAATAACACCCCGTCACTATTCATTACGAGCACAAAATCACTGCTGGAATACCCACAGGTTCCCACGAAAGCAGGGCTGTCTTTCATTTTGTAGTCTCTGATTTAAATGATTCCTTACTGTTCAGTCAAACTGAGCAAACAGGTGGAGAAAAACCACACATATTACTAATTAACCAGAGATCATTGTTGTACACCAAACAATAATATCAAAACTCATCAGCTTCAGTGGAGTGGGACTGTTTAGAGAGGCATCAATGAGTGAAACATCAGCAACATCCCTTTAACTGTTTGTGTCCCTAGAAGAAGCCTGGTTGTTAGATAAAAGACAGGGATAGTTCTCATTCCCAGAGAGGTGTAGAAGCAGGTTACTCCATTGAGCTTAAAGTTGGGCTCCCATATACGTAAGATACGTTGTGCATGAGCAGCTGCTGGCGTTGGGGAACTTTGCGAGCTGCCTGTAGTGAAAACGGCACAGGGCTGCCAGGGCTGCTGTCCCCCGCTGTTCAGTAGCCAGCCAGGTCATGGGGAATGCCTGGATGTTTCAGACCAAAACCCAAGGCATTTTCAGGGCCAGGGAAGCAGATTATAATAGCCACTTTGCACCAGGGGCACGTTGCTGGCTCTACATCAAGAGAAAAAGAAAAATTAAACATAATTTATCTTTCTCTGGGGAGTTTACAGGCCAAGTTTTGAGGGAATTATCTTTTTTGCATCTCCTGTTCGCTTGACTGTATAAATACAATACCTGCTTGAGAAGGGAACAACAGTGCTCCTTTCAGCCTTGCAGGATTTCAATTCACAGTAAGTTTATCTGACATCTCTCATGATTAGCTGTGAACTTATCTCAAGCAAGGAAGAGGACTGGAGAGAGCACAAGAGCAAAGAAGATAAGCACCAAACAAAAGATGTTTGTCTCTCTCTGGGTGCTGCTTTAAACAAGCCCAGTCTGCCAGGTACTGAAATACGAAGTAGCACGTAAATTTTGCAGCAGGGAGCAGGAGGAAAGCACGGGATATAAACCCACTTTAGGCAACAAATACATCTTACTATTATTTATGTTCCTTGACAAATTGTACAGCTAATTCCATGCACTTAGTGGGAAAAATTCTGTTAGTAGGTAAGAGTTTTCTTTCGAGTGCAGTAAAAGAATCCTAGAGATTACAGGTAAGTCTGGGTCAGAGGAGAATTGATGCCATTTCCAGCTGAGTCTTGATGCTTGCAGGCATGAGAACACAAGGTAGAGGTTTAGCTTTGGAGGCTGCAGGAATCTGTCTGTGATCAGTTTTAGAGCGTGCTCCACTTCCCAGTGAAGGTGATGAGAAAGGTCTGGTTTACCTGAGTAGTTTGAGGAGAGAACTGGCATTTTTACCCAGTCTCCACCACCTACAAACCAGAGGACATCAAGGAAGTGATGATGCAAACACTGTGGTTCTCACCACCATGACGTGTTATGCCAAAAGTATAAAATTATTCAGAGGTGTTTTAACAAAGCTGTGAAGGAAAATTCCAAAGATGCAAAAAAAGTTGTCTTCAGGAGGGCAGGAAATTCAAGAGCTACGGGCAGAAGGATCTTCAGGCAAGTGCCGTGGGAGATGTCATGCCCATCTTCTTGAGGCTTCTTCTCTTGGTGTCTGTGCCTGGCGAGCTCCGAAGCAGGATACCAGATGAGCTCCACATTTGTTCTGTCTCCACTCTTACAGAATACAAAATAGAAGCTGAAACTCTGTTGCAAAATTGGCCATGATTTTTCGATAGAGAAGAAAAATAGCCATATTTTCAATAAAATGGAGCACAATGTTCACTGCTGGCTAGATGCCTGCAAGACAGCTGTTTTCAGGATGCTCTGCACTGCGGTGGCTTACATTAATCAGGGGCTTCCCCCTGCTGTAGACATGAAGTTATTCCAGAATAGCCCTGAAGGAGTAGTTGTTCCTGAAATAACTATCCCTGAGTAACTCCGTGTGTGGACATTGTTATTCTCAGTTACCAGAATCTTCTGCTGGTGGACTAGTCTAAAATGTCTCTCTTTTTACCAAATAAGTTTTCACCTATGTGTTATTTGATAACTATTGCCCTCTGAATTCACCTCACCTTTAACTTGACAGACCTATCAAGTATAAAGGGGCCCAAGGACACAAGTTCATGTGGTAACAGCTGGCATATGTTGATTATTCATTGTTTCACAATATTAATAATGTTTTGTTCGCAAATGGCCTTTGCTGGAGTCACTCAAAGTACTTTGAGAAATCACGGTGGAGTAAGCAGTCTTATTTCCATTGCACAATCAGGAAAAACTGAGGAACAAACACAATAAGGCAAGATTTTCTAAAATTATTAGAAATGTTCCATCTTGGGCAAAACCTAAGTGGAGGACAAGAAGAGTCTCACTTTTAGATAACGGTGAACATCCATACTTGGAAACCAGACCTTCTGAAGGGTCCCCTATTGGTACCCAAGACTGGAGACAAGTAAAGTTTTTTGTCAGTCTGGAAGGTGCTGGCTTATAAACTGGTAGTGCAGACATTATTATTAGCATCATTATTGCAGTTACACACAAATATAGATTTGGATGTTCTCATTGCTCTACATACTTGTCAAACATACAGTAAATAGTGGTCCCTGGCCCCAAAAGCTTGCTCTGCAATCAGCAACCCATAATCAGTGGGAGACACACTGGTCTGAAAGTGAGGAGAAGACAAATAAGATTTGTCCAGCTCTGAGATGCTCAGGAAAACATCAGCATGCTACCTGCTCAGCTGCTGTTGGGCTGAAATTTCTTGTCTCCTTTAGAGAAGACGAGGGAGCTGGCAGGAAACAGAGGGCAGACTTCGCAGTGATTTGGTGGGAACTCTTCCTTTCTGCCCGTTTGGCAGGAAAAACAGTCTGAAAGGCGCTTGTTGGAAAGAGCAGGGCTGGCCTCGTCTCCCCCGCCTGCCTAGCAACTTCAGGGAAGGTTTGGGAAGGAACACTACACCATTTTCTTTCTCCCTCAGCCTTTCCCCCTTCTCCTGGGCCATAGCCTGCACTGAATTTTGTCTCCTTCCCACTTTCTTTTTTCTGTTGCAAGTCCAGTGGTGTATCCTGGCACTTTCTGAAGTGAAGTCAGATTTTGGCACTGTCCCTTCAGCTATGATGAAAGTTACAACAGGGAGGGTAAGTGGAATTTGATAACAGAAAACCTCTTGAGGCCTTTTCATCTTTGAACCACTGGCAGACCCAACAAAGTCCTGTTTCTGTCTCTACATCAACATTCACAATTCTGCAAAAAAAGAAAATGGAAGATAAAATAAATAGGAATTACCACAGCAGATCCATTAAAAGATTTTCCTTTTACTATACTCCAAAAAATGGCTTAAAACACATCTTAAACTGCCTGAATGTTCAGGAATGTAAATACATTGAAGGACAGATTATACAGTCACAGCTCTCAGGGCCAGCATGTCAGGAGTACTGAAGACAGAGTCATAATCCTCCCCCTTATTCTTCCTGGCTAAATATTCTTATGTGGTCAGAGTGACCTACTGTGCAGTCATGTCAGCTCCTAAGTGGTTTGAGATAAGTGTCCCTTGATCACAATGGAAAGTTTGTGGAACTTTTCTGAGAAATAAGCATTTTGAAAAACCATCAACAGCTGGCAATGAAGGAAATATGCTCTCCTCCCCTGCTCATGCTGAAATTCTATGCTCAAATATAAATACAATTTGAGCATAAAGCAGTAAATTTTTTCAAGCACCAATCTAAATAGCTGCAAGAAAACAGAAGAAATCAGACTGAACTCTAATGACCTTTGTGTACGTGTATTTGACAACATAGCATCTCTAGCCAAGGTTTAAAAATGGTGCAGTCTTGCATCAGAGGGTAGACGACCATATTTCTAAACTGTGCTGCAGTATTAGACATACTCATTTATCTTCTCTTTCTTCAGTTGGATTTCACAGAAATAAAGAGGACGTCCTTGCCAAAGCACATGTTTCAGAGTAAATAATGATGAAAAAAATGTGGTGGTTTGTTTGCCAAAGTGCAGTATTTTGCATTATCGCACAGAGAACCTCTGTGGTGGGAACGTCCAAACCAGGAGGATCTCCTGGGTCAGGGACACTAGGTGGTGGGGCTCTTTAGAGGAGCTCAAAAGGTCCAACACCAGCCTGGAAAGCGGAGGCACTGGGCTGGCAGGAGCTCTCATTTTGCTCCTGGGATGAGGTCCCTTTGCACTACACTGGTGCGAGGGCACAGCCCCCCACTGCCACAGTCTGCAAGGACTAAGGCATAGCTGAGGTTACAGGGACAGCCTTCCTTGGAAAAGTAACTAGAAATGTAACTTTGCTGGATTGGAACATAAATGTTTTTCATTTGTTGTATTTTGATTTTAGTCCATATCCTTCTTCAATAGTGCTATGCTGGCTGCCTGGGGAGATCAGGAAGTTCTCCACATTGAGTCTTCCACGCTGCTCCTGCAGGCCTCCAGCTAAAACCAGAGGGAGAAGCCTATGAGTGAGATAACTGCTCCGCATGGACATTGCCATGGTGTCCTCTCGGTGATGCCCAGAGCATTTGCCATCAGTTGCTAGAACAGTGTCTGAACACTGGGAGCAGGAGAGGCTTAGCCAGCCAGTGCTGTATGCCCTGCTAAACACCCATGGCTCTGGTTACGTCAGCTTGAGCCAAACTTGCGAGCAGTAAATGAGAAAAATGCTTTCTCAGCCACCGCTGGAGACTTGTTATCCATTGGCCTTTTGAGTGTAAGGATCTCCAGGAATACACCCTCCAGGATTGCAGGAGCATGTCCTGTTCCTCTATAGTGTACTTACCTCCTCCCATCTCAGAAAGAGGAGTGAAGAAAACTTTGCCAAGCTACTTCAGCCATTTTTGTTCACGGTTGTTTGGCCGCTGAAGGGTTAGATATATCTCATCATTATTCCAGGGGCAAATAAAATCTGGCATCTGTTAATATGAACATATTGTATGTGAATCCCATTCGGTCTGGAGTATATAAAACTGCTCTACTGCAAAAGATTGTGCTGATTTTATTTTTTTAAATAATACAAGAATCCAAGAGGGAGAATGAATTTTCCACTGAGTATTGATTGCATTGTGATAGTGATAGTGATAGTGATATAGTGATAGTGATAGTGATAGTGATAGTGATAGTGATAGTGATAGTGATAGTGGTCTCTCCATTTTACTCATGAGCTTTGTTAGCACTGCACAACAAAGGATGGATTCAGTGGCTGGTAGATTTTGCCCTGTAGTTTTCTTGGGCATCAAGTTTCTTTGCAGAAGTCTCTGACATGAGTGATACACAGACAATACAGTGACATCAGCCCAGGTTTGAGGGGGGAGGAAATGCTCTCTGACCTTCCATGTTTATAAGACAGGCAATAAGCCAGATTTCACCCTGGTCTACATCAAATTCAAGGTTAGGTGACGCAATGTCCGTCAGGATTCAGCTGTGCAAAGCCTGCAAGAGGACAGAAAAGACTGTACTGGCTTCCAAATGCCTTAATAAGGGCATCTTCTTTTAAAGAGAGGGTTAGTCTGAAGTAACTACTCTTATGGTAACAGTTATGACTAGGCAACTGTGAGTGTTTAAATCAAGTGGGATTTTCTCTTCAAGGCGCTGCTAAAGACCATAGTTTTCAACTGCTTAATCTGGTAGCCCATGCCTGTTCAGGAGTGTCATTTGTTAGGATGAGGAAGATTTAAAGTAGAGAAATGTACATAAATGGTGTTAGTCATAAAAACCAGCCCAGATAGTTCATGACTATCTTAACGTGAAACTATAAATTACTAAACCCACAGCTACACTTTAAAGGAAAAAAAAATTTGAAGCTTTAATTCAGCAAGGCCTGCGAAGCTTCATACTTTATGCAATTATCTAAGCAGCTTCAGAAAGACTTCATGAACACAGCGCACAAGCGCACGCACTCACACACACGCGCTCACGGAAAATCTCCAGTAATGGGTGTTTCAAACTTCTGTAGCATCACTAAACCCCACAGAGCCCTTCACACAATGGGGCTTGAAATGCTCCTCCAGCATTGCTCCTGCCGGTTTGTGACTGCACATCCAGGCATTACAATGCCAGTGCCAGTCTGATGAGACTTGAAAGGCTGGGCAGGGTCTTGGTGAGGCTTGGCCAAATTTAGCACTTTGCCCAAAATGTGCATTTCCCTGCAGCTTTGCTCCATGGCTGCCAATAGAAGGTAGAATGAAGTAAATAAAGGAATAAAGGAAAAAATCAGGGCAAGATGCTGGCTGGCTGGGACTCGCCCTTCATTTTCAGCTGAGACAGGCGTAGGTGTGTTGGCAAAGGTTTATTTCGGTTAAAAGTGAATATGCAAAGCCTGCTTCTGCTCTTTTACAAGGCAGCCTGCCCACAAGAGGAGAGTCGATTCAGCGGACTCATTTGCCAGTCCTGCTCCAGCACAATATTAGTAGGTCTGAAGAGAGATTTGCCCTGACACCTTTGTTTCATGGCTTGCAGACACCATTGTCTGTGGTGCATAATTTGATTTAGCCTAATCCAGCCCTACCGGGAACTCCCACCTAGGAGCTGGAAGATCAGGAGATATTGCAAGATTTCCAGTAGGTCATGGTGGTCTGTTTTGTTTTCATTGTTTGCTCCTCAATTAAATAAAAAAAAAAATAGAAGCATAACCTGAGCTCCGCTTGGAGTGGATGAAGAGAGGAAGGCACCTCCAGAAGGTGGTGAACTGGTCTCCATATAAACCAGGTCTGAGAATTTAACACCATGACTCTGTGTGTCTTTGTGTGTGCATGTTTGTATACTATTCTTTTGGATCACAGAAGTGAACATTATCAGAACCTGAACTAAAGCATCTTTGCAAAGACCATCTAATCTCCATGGAAAACTCCTTCTGTAGGACACTGTGGTTTATGCCAAACTGGAAACCCTGAAATGGTTCCTGAAAATCCAGAATATACTGCAATACCTTGCTGAATTGGGCCCTTCCAGAGTATAGAGACGATGCATTTCTGTGCAGTCTTAATTGTTTTGCTTCGATCTTATTCTGATTCTCTCCTTGTTTTGTCCTTGACAGAATGAAGAAATCCCTGAGGCTCCCTTTTATCTGCTTCCTCTGTAAATAATTTTAGCCTAAGAGAGGCCTCCTTTTTAAATTAAAAAAAGATAACATTTAGTACTGTTTACTACATCATGCTGATTCTGAGAAAAATATCAATAAAAAACTTGCACAAATTAAAACCCTGGCTAACACTGAAGATCTTTATCACTAGACTACTAACAGTTGTAGAGCTAAATAAATAAGTGAACATGTATTACATTAAAATTAATTCCAGAAGCAAAAGTGAATCTTCTCTCTGTGGAAACAAACTGTTTTTCTTAGAGATTATGTTTACGTGCCCAAATGTTAATAATTTGTTCTCTGCTTTTATTCCCCCCTCCTCCCCGGTCAATCAGTCGGGCTTCCTTATCAGTCATGATATTTGTGTTTCTCTCAGAGGCAGATGTATGCCCCTAAGTATGGACCCAGATGAGGCTGAGACAGAAGATTGATAGAGGAATTGAGTAAAATATCACTTTTTCCTCTGAGAGTGCCTTCCCTGGGAGAGAGCAATAGAGGAAGCTTCTTCCCTGAGAGCATCTCAGATTTGTAGCTGTCTGCTCCCAACACCGAGGCTTTGATCTAGCAAAACTCTTAAGTATCCACTTACCTCTGGATACAGGATTAAGTGCTATGAACTTCTCAGGGTCTCAAGCACCTACTTAAAACACGGCACATGCCAAAGTACTCAGCTGAACTGGAATCCAAGGCCTTGATCCAGCCTGACGCACTTGGGAACTGAAATAGGTCTCCCTATATAGTCAAAGAAGGGAAGAAAGTGCTTCTCCAGAACCTTTCGGGGATAATCCAGCCTGTCACCTGAACGAGATGTATTGCAGAGGAGTCTGATTTTTTTACACTTGCTCCTGTTTTGCAGATTGTTGGCTAGTCAAACACTGCTGAGAAGAAATGCCTAAAAATACTTATCCAGAAGTACTGTAGCCGTCAGCAAGGGTGTGTGGGGAAGGACTGTCCTGCTACTGAAGGCAGGATGGTGGCAACCCGCAAAAGGATGGCCACCTTCCCACCCCTGCACCCACTTCTAGCCGAGCATGCCCTTTCTCCCTGTGCTTTCCACTGCTCCAGCGCTGCTCCCCTGGGAGAGTGCCAGCCATGGAGCAAGACACCTGGGGACAGGGCAGGGGTAACAAGGAGGAAGAGAGGTCACCATCACCTTCCCTAAGGCTGCTGTCTCTCCCACCCATCATTTGGAAGGGGAGGAAGAGGAGCATGGTCCATGAGCCCTGTACTCCTCGTGAAATGGATGCGGAAGGGAGTATGGAGCCATTGTGACCCCGGGAGATGACTGCCTGATCCCAGCGGGTTCAGCGATCTCCCCAGCCTCTCCCCTCTAAGCTCCCCTTGCCCCCTGCTCAGTTTGGTTCGAAGAAGAAGAGGAGGAAGGTGTTCGAGGTCCTCATTGCTCTCCAGGAGCCCCTCTGTTTGGCTCCGTGTCCTTTCGCTCCACACTTAGCAGAAAGTGACAACAACAACAGAATAAACTTTCAGCAGTACCAATTAAAAGAAAAAAGAGTCCAGTGTTTCCTCTCTCAGGAGCACAGAGAGCTAAAACGTCAGCCGGCTATCAGCGATACCTGGAAAACACTGCAAGTGGTGCCAGCAAAGCTGATGAGGGCTTTTTATTTTAATGGCTGTGCTCTGAAAGAGCTAGTTGTTAGGTACATTGTACACCATGGGAATGAGGTGTGCGGTATTTTTGGTCCTGGCATTCTGCACTTTTTTTTTTCACATATCCCAGCAATCTCCAAGGGGGGAATGAGGCAGTGAGTGCCCTGAGTTAGTCTGAGGCTCTCTGTCTGCTGTTCCCATCGTACCGACGCTGCTGGAGGGATGAAGAACATTTCTTATGCACATCTGTGTTTCACGATGTGATTAAATCAAGTGTTTTGTGCCAACACAATTGTTGCAGTAGAAAGAGGTGTGAAGATTACCACACCACGTAATCGGAGAGAGTTTACAGCAAAGTAAGATGCAACCAGTAAAAGACAGCATTGTGTCCTGTGTCCCACGGGGTGGGAGTTTGGGTTAGATTAGGTGCCCTGGACTGTTAGAGGAGAGGACAGTATAGCATTGCTTGGCATAAATATCAGCTATTCTAGAAAATTCAGCCTCTTGCTGTAAACCTACTCCCTGGCAGGAGAGCTGGAAAGCTGTAGAGTGCATCTGCTTACAGGACAGCAGGGTCCAAATATTGATACTCACTGGAAAGCTTCCCCCCCACACACCTAAAACATGAAAAAAGAAAAAGAAAAATACTGCTGTAACCCCTTAGGCCATGCTGAACCACATCCTTTTGATCTCCTGTCACACATACTGGCTACCCACCAACCCAGGGTAATTCCATGGGCATTGCTGAGTGCCTTGAAAGCATATCCTGGGAGTCAAATGCTCCTACATTAGAGGGAAACTTTTTCTAGCAGTACTTTCTTCCTCTAAAACAACCTGCACCCAATTTGGCGGCTGTACAAGCCCAGATATTGGTGCCGTAATTTTCTATTGTCCCTATTTGCTAAGTCCTGAGTCATGAGGTCAGTAGAAACAGGGATAAATCATCATAAAGTCTCAAACGCAGTGGAAATCCTGCATTAACAGTGGGGGAAGACCAGGCTTTCATTTGTCCCTGGAGGGAAACATTTGCCATCTGCACTGCCCCTTCCGCAGAGACAAATGGGGGATATGGGCTGCTGAAACAGGACTGATCCTGCCTGAGCTCGGTCCAGTGCAGACCCACTAACGCAGCTCTCCAGGAAAGCTGTCTCCATCCATATCTGTTTCCTCTCTTGAAAGGCAAGCAGGTGCTGATACTTCTGCTTGCTTTTCTTACTGCTTTGTGCTAGGGTTTCTCTTGACCAAGCAAAGCAGTGATTTACCCTCAGATACAGCCTTTAGCTTTTAAGCATCTATATAATGTGCTCTGTTATTTCTGCTTTTGTGCTTGTATTCCGAGATAGACCATGAGATCCCTCAAGTACTGAGGTCACTGCCATGCACCGTTCACCAATTACAGGGTTAAGGATCTCACAGAAACCTCTGGACAGCTTCAGGTAGAAGATGATGGCTTTATCTACCCTTAGTTATGTGTTTCAGGGCAGCATAAGGTGAGCCAAACCTTTTCAGAGCTCTGCACCGAAATGAGTCCTGCTGGTGAGTGAAATGCTTTGCAGAGCAATGCACGTGAGTCAGGGCTGAGTTAAGCCTTAAATAATTAGAAAAATTCCAAACAAATCCCCCCTCCCGACTTCTCAGCCACATCCTGCCTTTCCAAGGCTTGACACACAGAGTCAAGTCCTGGGAGACGGCACCATCTCTATTATAGCATCCTGGTCAGGACTGAGCAGCCTGCCAGCATTTGACTAAACGTGAGACACCTCTTGCTGTAACAGCTCCCACAGTACAGCCCCATCCCACGTGGATATAGATTTATTCATGGTATGCCCCATCCTTTGCAAGCAGCAGGCTACTGCGTGGCTGTATTTAGTAGTGCTGCAGTCTCAGAGATGTGAGCATTGATGGTCCCACAGCACACGATGCATTATTTTACGAGGAGTTTTTACTCTCACATATACCTAAGCCTTTCTCCATTAGGCTGACGCTCTTGCTGATGAACTTGAACAGTTCAAGGATTAGAAAAGTGCCTATTTCTCACAAAGTGCTTCTGCTAGAATGACTTTGTGAGGCAAAGCCACTGCTTGAGACTCCTTTTGAAAACTGATTATTTTGAGTTACCCAGAAATAACCCTTTTTCTTTGACCCAATTTGACTTTCTTCAGAAGTTGCTTCTGTGGATTTTTTTCAGAAATGTTTTCTTTTTTTTCCTGAGAGTTTTAACAAAAGTGGAAGCAATGCTGTTTTCGTAAGTATTTTCCACAGAAAAGTTTAAGCTTTTCTCAATAAAGGGCAAAATTTTCTGCAGCTGAAAGCTGGGTTCTTTCTTCTTTTTTTAAGTTAGAAATGTTAATGTGCTACTGTGCAGGAATTGCCATTTAAATGTCTTATACTCATATTTGCCTCTCTTGCCTGTGATCTACCACAGCCTTCTCTCATGATGTGAAAAAATAGTTGTGTTCTGGGAGATAAAACTTGGCCAAGCCCATAAAAGAAAACAGGGATATAAAGAGATCTGAAACCCCCACCACGTGCTGTGGAAAGCAAGCTGAATCTAAACATTTTATTTTCAAAGTAAGTATTTGAATTATGAAGGAATACTTGGCATTTTCCTCAAAAAGCAGAACTTTCACAAAAAAAATTAATTCTGAAAAAAAACAATATCACCCCTTGCCCCGAAATACCTAACAGCTAATTTTCTACTGGAAAACATCTTTTGTGGAAAGTTTTGATGATCTCCATATTTGTATACTTCAAACTACATATGCGCTAAAGTGGCTTTGCTGATCTGTACCTCAAAATTTTGCATGTTGTAGAATTTATACATTTGTTCCCAGCCAAACCATACCATATAAAAGCTGGCTTATTAGTAGTAAAATTTAAAAAGCTGGCTAACAAGACATCCTGGATACTGTGCACATACTGATGCTCTTTATAGAATAAATGCTCTGTGCTCTGATGTGGCAAATGAGGTCATTTGAGTGCACTAACTCTGGTCTTCCTCTCCCTGTTCTGCTTGAAAGAGATTTGAATGTGAAAAGCTTTTGGCACTCGGGGCTTCATGGTTTGGAACAGCTTTCAGAATTGGAGACTTAAAGGTCACTTTTCTCTGAAGAAGTGAGGGACCCAACCCCAGTACCAGCCATCAAAGAAACTCTAAAAAAAGAGATGTTTTCAAAAACACATTGAGTAGGCTAGGCATATAGCTGTTCCCAATAAACATGTGAGACCTCAGCAATGAAAGTATATTGTTTTATCCTTGCAGCACGACCCTGTCTGTCAGATAAGGAGAAGCCATAAAACAGGGAGGATGTGGTCGCTGTCCTGGAAGTTGGAAAACAAACTCAAGCTTAGGAGAGTTGTTTTTTCTCCACTAAAATTAAAACCAGTGCTCCTGTTAGCTTTCTAAACTCCATCCGAATTCAGCTGCTGCTCTGACAGGCAAAAACAGGATTTCAAAAGCTATTTCATTTTTACTAGCAGTGACAACTGGCAGGGAAATGGGGTGAAGGCATTGGAGAGTAAGATATGCTCATACCACCTTTCCCCCCTCCCCATAACAAAATAAGAGATGTGTTTGCCCCAGGAACAAGCATAAGGCACTGAGAGCCCTTGGTACCTTAAAACAAGGGCCACGGTGCAATTTTGCTGGACAGAGAGCTGCCTGAGTCAGCCATAGGATGTGTTGGTGGCCTTGGTGTGGTGCCACCACTGTCCTCCTCAGGGAGCCAAAGTGCTTAAGTCTGGGCTGGAGGGAGATATCCGACAGCACCTGAAATCCACAGCAGCACATCTTTTTGGGGGGGGCCTGAATATACCCTTTCTCACCCCAGCAGAAGCAGGAAGATGTGTTCCCTGCCATGTTGTCTCACCACTTGCGTTACACTTAGCAGTCTGGTGATTCCCATGGTTTTGGATTCAGAACCAAATCCTTCTTCTGGCAGACACAGAACAGGATTTGTGCTGTACTCTCCTGTCTGTCTGTGACCACGCAAGTCAGAGGCATTCTCGTCTCTCTTCACTAGCTCTTCACTGTGGACTGTCAGATCTAGCAGAACATGTTAAGAAAATAACTCCCAGGTTAGGAGAACTCTCTTGTTTATCAAGCAGGCTGGGGTCAGCTCTCCAACAGCCCCCTACCAGCACCCATGTCCATGTCTAATGCATGGATAGACATCCCTTTGAAGACCCAGCTCCTATACATCGTCCTTCATCCACCACTGCTCAGCTCTGTGACTTGACTCTATGCCCTCAGCTCTACGACTTGTTGAGGCTAGTCCTTCAAGAGTAACATGTTGGGCCTGAATGGGGAGGCCTGATGAATATATTAGATAACACAAGTTTTAAAAAATACCGGTTTATTTGATACATATCATAAATGCTGCAGTTTTCCTATTCAAGCAATCATAACCAATAATTTCTCTCTCACCATAATGCTGCATTTTAATTGTACTTCCTGAGCCTGTAGTAGCATCTCAGCTGTTTGGGGGACTGCTGAATTGTTTGACAGGCTTTCACCCACAGTCAGGCACAGGCACTGAGGTCTCTGCTCTTTAAGGAGTAAATCGGCAGTATAACGAGGAAAGCATTTTTGAAGCCCCCAAACTGCCTTTTCTATCACTCACCAGCCTGCACCCTAGTTGGGTGGGCTGACAGCACATCACTGCATTCAAGCCCATGATACACTGAGCAGGTTTTAAATTTCCTGCTCTCTAAACCATGCTGCAAGCTGAATCAAAACACTTTCATTAAAGGGATAAAAACAAATCCCAATGAAGCTGGATTTTATCATACGGCTCTACCAGAGACTAGCAGTCTGGGTTATGTGGGGTTCAAGGATGTGGCCATCGAAGCCATATGTGAAGCTGTGGAGAATCTCTGCTGCATGCCCACATACTAGACTCAGCAACCAGTGTCACCACCTAGGAGAGCTAAAACTGGCACGCTGTCACTCCTCCATTCAGTTTTCGGGAAACCTTAATTTCCATCAATGGAAATGGGGCTGGCAGCATCATAAAACTGGCTTTGAATTATGCTGAATTTCCAGAACTAAAGCAACATTTTGATGGCATTTCTTCTTGTGATTACCATCCAAATACAAACATAAGACTTGCAGCACATGTTTGAGAAGGGGGGTGGGCTCTTTCAGGCATGTCTTTATGTCAGCATTAGTACAAGGCCTATCTCAGGAGCTGCTCCAAACCTTTTCCTTGACCCCACTGAGAACACTGTCCCTGTTAGCTGGTGCTCCCAGCTGGGACAAGCTGCTCCAGCAGGATGCACTGCCTGAAGCATTTCTTTTGCTTTCACTTAGCAATCTGCCACCACTCCTGGGAAGATTTGGATTACATTACTCAGTTGCTAATAACTCTCTCACCCCTTCCTGGCCTCCATCCTGCACCCAGGAGAATAGTCCCAGTTCAGCATGTGGCACACACTGCAGCGTGAAGGCAGTGCATCCGAAGAAATAACCACTCAGTTCTGGGTTTGTAGCCCCAGAGCTAACCCAGGGCCTGACTTGACCAACAACCTAGGTGGAAATGCTTCTACCTGGAGACAGGTCTTTCTGGGAGGGAGGTGAAGGTGTCTTTAGCAGAACACAGCTCTCCTGACCTTGCAAGCACTGGCTGTTTGCAAGAACTGTTTCAAGACACAGTGTAATGTACATAAGTCATTGACTGTACTCTCAGCTACAACAGCAAAAATGCACAAGCCTGCAGACACAATGTACACAAATGTATACTATCATGATTTACAGCTGTCAGAGCAGTTCCTATCACTGAAAAAACTAAACTTAATTACCAATCTGGAACGAATCATGATCTTAAAATAAAAAAAAAAGAGCAAGCTGCCTAAGTGTATCCATATTTTTTCTTTGTAAATCTCTTGCCAAGAATAGAGGGCCAAATCCTCAGTTGGTGTAGGCTGGTGTCAGATTTTGACAGTTAAGTCAAAAGCAGCTCGCTTTCCTGAAGGATGTTAGATGCAGATCTGATTCTGCACATTTTCAAATCTATTTACCAAGAGAGCATTCAAATGCTATGAGGATGTCACGAGGGTGATATTTATTAGGGACTACCTGCACAATTCAGCGCTGATTTGCCTTGGCACCTAGATGGGACTGAGGAAGTCTGGGTTTTATTCCTGACCAAACCTCTAAAGTTCTGTGTGGTCCTGAGTGTGTCCTTCATCACCTTTGTCACCATTGGTCATAACGTTGAGGCCAGAGACATCAAAATTCAGATCACTAAAAGGAGCAGAAAATGCCCTAGTTGAAGACAAACCATTGTACACATACAAGACTGTGCCCAATCCTATCTGTCCCTGCCACATATATCATAGCCTCCAAATGCAGACTCCTGACCGATGCCTCCAAGCGCTTTCCCCCCTTCATTCCCTCTCACTGGCACCCTGATTTGTCATTGTGGCGGGGATTTCTTGGCTGCACAAGGAAGTGTCTCTTCCAGATTGCAGAGAGATGCTCCTGTATATCTCCTGGAGATGGTCTGCATACCACTAACCATACATGAGAAGCACTTCACAGCCCACTTTTACAGACTGCGAGTCCTTGGCCCAGGCTGTCCTTGCTGTGTATTTGCACAAGACCTCATGCACCAAAGTTCTGTCTCAGATGGGGCCTCAAAAATATGGCTATAAACCCAGCTGTAAATAATAGCAGCACAGGACAGGGTGTTAAAATCACTCATGGCATCTGAGTCATCACTTCTGCCTCTCGATGGCGTGACCTTGGAGGCAGGCTGTTACGTCTGTGAAAAATGTTTAGAAAAATAATAAAAAAAAGTCTCTCAAGTCCTGTGTCTTGCTCCAGTGATAGCAAAAAGGGTAACAGGAGACTGTTGTTTTAATGCTGTGCCGCCTTTTCAGGTCTTGTTTTTGTTTTCCTGCAAGGAGCAGGACTTTATTGGTTTGTTTCTGAGTGCACACATGAAGCCTTTCATCAGTGTGTGTTTCAGTAATGGGCCCCTGGATATCAGCGCCATTGACACGTTCATACAATATCCCACTCCATGATTTGTGGTGCTCCTACAGCTCCGCACTATTAATGTATGAGTGACTCTTTTCATTAACTTGCCATAGATCAAGTGCTGGCCTCTGATTTTGACAGATGATTCAAATACATCTGGTTTTCCTAACTTGAGCCTGTTCAGCTCCTCTAACTAGTGCTAAATGATGTTGATTGCCAGAGAAGAATTCACTATTTTGAAGGGATGTACAAAAGGCACTTTGATGGCTGAACTGCGGTCCAGGCTGGGAGCAAGCATGGCTGTGCCTGAAAGGGGGATCTCAATGGGGAGAAAATCTGCTTGGGTGAATTTTTTTCTGGGACTGTTGATGTTTTGATGGGGAGCAGGCAATCTTCACACGAAGAAAGTCAACAACGGTCTCATTTATAATCTATGATGACTATGAGAGTTTCATTTTCTCTGCACAGTAAAAGGTCCCTCTATCTATTGGGATCCCCCTTGACACTGTGTGACAAACGCACCCCAATGCGATGTGCCAGCAGTTGCATTTTTCTTTGACTTCTGACATACCACATCCTAAATTTAATTGCTTTAATTTGTTAACATTATTTATACTTGACAAGCATCCTTTCTAAGGTGCTACTGAGCCATGGCAGCTCACTCGCCACCTTAATACCGTTGAGAAACTAAGAGACCCCTGTTGAAGTCTACTCCGGTGCAGCAGACTGCTGCACCTATTTGAACTAGCGAATGTATTTGCTTAAAATAGGAATAGGATAAAATTCAGGAACAAACTCAAAGAGGAAAAAACATGCTTTGCTTCCTCTAGAGAAGCCCCAGCCACCAGAGCATAGTGATGGGTTCCTGTACAGCATCTGACTCACTAGTGTAATGCAGTTTAAATACTTTGCCCACACTGGAGCAGTTGTATTCAGAAGAGTTGAAACAGGCCCTTGTCCCCACACATGGCCTGGGGGAGGCAGGCTCTGCCCTCTGAGACGGGAAAAGAGGCTTTTGCACCCTCTAAGCCAAAGGAGAGCGGGTGTCCCAACTCCTGAAAAAAAGTTCAGCTGATGTACAAAGGATGGGCAGCAAAGGAAAGGATGGCCATTCCAAGAAACTGTTCCCAGCTGTGTTTAGGGGACCTGGTTTTAATGGGCATGAGGAGGATGAGGTTCTGTCCATCAGGAGGCATGGCTCCACCTCACTGGGGAGAGCTTGCGCTTTTGCCTCAAGCCAAGGACCCTTTGCTGAGGTAGTCTGGCACCCGTGACCAGCTCTTGGGTGGGTACCAAACCAAGAAGTGGCAAAACTTAAGGCTGCACTCTGAACATGCAGTGCCTTCTGCTTCAACCTCTCCTGCCTCCAGCAGCATCCCCAGTGCACTGTTACGAACATCTCTGTGCCCTACCAAGGCTCTACCAGTGCCTCATCTGTCTGCACACCCTTCCTCGTGTCTATGCTTTAAGGGCTGTGTATTGTATATCATGCACAAGTAGAGCCAAAGAAACTATCAGCTGGTTAGTTTGATGTTGCACACCATGAGAAGGGTGTGCAACTGTCTGAGAGGCCAAAGCAGCCCAAGCTAAAACTGACCTGGGCTTCTTTGTGCATGTCTCAGCCCCTGACATATTCAAATCAGTGGCTTTTTTGCAGCATCCCTGCTGCAGGGTAAAAGGGCCAAGCTTCTGTGATGTTCCTTGCCAGCTCTCTGGGGCCATGCTTGAGAAGCGCACAGTCACAGAACCAAGCAGGCTTTGCATTTGCTCTCCATGTGAAGGCACCCTGATAGAGATGACTTTTCTAGGAGGATTTTAGCCTGAAGGAGCAGTAGCTAAGATAAATGTACCTCACAATAAAGGACATCCTGCTCAGCCAAAAAAAAATCTTTGGGAGTACAAAGCACTAGAAAAAGCTTGACTTTGCAACACTAGAAACTTCATGTGAGGAAATCCCTGTCCTATCCAGCTCTTACCATTGGCCTCAGAGAGACAGTACTTCACCCTGGGACGCTGGCAAAGTTCTTACCTAATACTTAACGAGCTATAAAGGGGCTTAAACTACCAAAAGATTTTCACGAAAGCCTCCAAGGTATTTGGATTTGCAGGGATGCAGAGGGGAAATCTTCGGTACTTACGTAGTTACATGCCTGACTGCCTTTAAAAATCCACCAGCCTGCAGTTAGTATAGAGCAGCCCAGGCCTCTGCAAGTACAGGATTGCCACCTGGATATTGGCCATGGGGCAATGTCTTGGCCTTCACTATCCATGGCACAGCCTCCAACCCTGACAAGACAAGCATCTGTCCCCAGCTCAGGGCATTCACTTGAGGTGTGGCCAAAACCAGGAGAAAAACAACACAAAAAAGGGAGCTAGGTGTCCCCCTAGAGAAGAACAGTCTTTGCAAGAGCAGACTGGCGTTAAATCTAATAAAAAATAAAAATATTCACACTTTGGAGCTAACCCGCTCCCTGTAATTGTCCACTAGAGGGTTTCTTGTACTTCCCACCAAAATGCCCGGCACCGCTGGCTCTTGGAGACAGGGTTCAGGGAGCCCAGAGGCAGGGTGGCAAGGACAGATGCAGGGACAGCCCACACACCAAGGACCACCAGAGCCTGTGCCCACACTGGTATCCTGGGGTGAGACTGGTGCACGCGGGTGTATACACATGCAGGCTTCCCTGCAAGCTCTGGCATTGGCAAGGGCAAGTGCAGTCTCAGGGGTGTCAAGTTTGGAAGTCCTTTATTAAAACCCACAGGAGAAGTGTGGCTTTCCCAGAGGAAGTGATGTGTACCCAGACATCAGTTGTATTTCCCACCACTTTTAATGGCCGTTTCTCACACTGAGTCCATGCAAAACTCAGCACCCTCTTCCTGGCATTGCTTTTGCCCCTGTCTTGTGGCACAGTGATGAGCCAAGCCTTCTGTTCCACTTCTCTGATTCTTCTTAAAACCTGACCATGCTCACACCATGAAGGAGGATAAGACTCATCTCCAGTTTTGCCATGGGGTCTCAGTGCATGAGGAAGAGCCAGAGCAAAGGGACTGTAAAATGGTGATTTTTGAGCTTGATGCCTAAAGCAGTATTTAGCAGATGGCGTTATTCAGACTAATTCCCTGGTGCTGCCATACTTACAGGCATTGGCCACGTACATTTCTACTTCCTCATGGTCAACAAGACATGGCAGGTAGATGGATCAGTATGAAAAACAGTGCTTTAAAAAGATATCAGTGGACATTGTCACAAATGCTTTAGGTACTGGGTGGCAGGGTACGGTACTGAAAGCTTTATTAGCTGCTGTGTATGTACCCATAGACTCTCTCCATCTGTCAGGAGTGTGAACATTTTAATCTCCAAGCACTTACAAAGCACATCAGCATCACTTTCCCTTTTAACTAGCAACAGAACAGAGCTGGAAAGAGGTAAAGTGTTTTCCTTCAGGCAATGCAGAGGGCTGATGACAAAGGTGGAGCAGTCCTTGGCAAACGCAAAATAAAAACCCTTCAAGTTAAAAGAAATATTTTGAGTGTGTTTTTTTAAATGACAATACGAAATTGAAAAAAAAGAAAGATGGCAGACGACTGAAAAAATCAGCATTTCATTAAAATGTTAAGTAAAACATTTTGATTCTTGGAGAAATTAATAGCAAACATGAATGCCTTTTATTGTCCCAACACAACCCTGAAGCTTTCACAGCGAAGCATTTTTGGTGGCAAATTTACGTAGATCTGCTGGTGAGCTGGGGATCCTTTCACGCTGCTCCCTTGGGCATTGCCCGCATTGCGGAGCCCTGCTCACACACACTGGCGGGGGGCACGCAGAGGTGTGATCCTACACCAGAATAGCTCCCTCAGCACAGCCCCAAGCCTGGGCTGCGGCTACGCCGTGAGCACTTTGCCTGTATGACTATGCCATTATCATCAGACTTGTTTGTGAAATGTCTAGCCGACACTGAATGCAAGGGTCAGATTTTCAAAGCACATAGTGCTCATAATTGGAGACAGATTTCTGGAGGAGCTCTGCTCCCATTTAAACACCTAAAGAGAGTGACTGGATTGTCTCCCACAGCTGTTCCCGCTGCGGGAAATAAGAGCTGCTACAGGTTGACTCCAGCCCTAGATAAATAATAATGAAAGAAAGTCATTATAGGGGATGAATTTGCAAATATTTAAAGTTTCAAAGCATGAATTTTGTTAATTAAATAATGCTAATAATGCAGCATTGGTCTGACCTGAAGGTTAATGTAAAGTTGTCGTCTTTGGTGAGAATCTCTCTCTTCACAAATTCCCTAGGGTAAATGAAACTTTTTGAGATTTCATCTGGCTTTGAAAGCTGAACTGATTGAACTGAAACTTTTCTATGGAGTTCATTCATCCCTTCTGTATGCCTCCAGATAAACCTGTGGCCATCAAGAAATAGTATAGCCTACACAGATTATGGATGCAAAAGCTTATCTTTGTTAATAACTTTGTTCAATTCCTTTTTTCGCTTGTTTTACACTGGGCAGTATTATGAAAGACAGTTATGATGATTTATAGGGAACCCTTATTAGGATGTTGGAAAACCCAGTTACTTCCATGGAAAAAGAAATAAGAGGAGCTGTCTCTCATTATGTGGTGTAATTGAGTTCAAGTACTACCAAATTCCGTGGCTCCCATTTAATTTGTCTGATTTTTCACTGTCCTTTCTTTTTCTTTCCTCAGACCTTTCCACATGCAGTGAGAGACAGATACCATAGTGACATGTATGCTAAGGAAACTTTAGCTACAATATTAGAAAACTAGATTTAGTTTGATTGTGGGTGTCACTGGGTGCAGAAATAACTATATGATTTTGTAGTGCTTACAAAAAATTTTGTTTGTATGTCTAGGATTGAAATTTCACTTTAGAGCCTCAAAGGGGTTAAATTAAAATTATGAAAAAGCCTTTTAAAGGCAGGAGTAGCACTGTGCTTTTAGAGAGGGCTTTGGGACAGAAAATCACTGCTCTGCTGTGGTTGTCTTAGATCATTTTGGGGGGACTAGATTTTAAAAATGCTAATAAGATGCCTATCATCATCTTTTCAAAACCTGACCTGAGACTTTGTGCTTCAATTTCTCACCTCTAATCCTGTATCTTAGAGGTCTGATGTGATGACAAACACATTAAAAGCTGGATTAGACAGTACAGTACTGGGAGAGATGTGTTTGCCTCCTCACAGCACAGACACCAGAGACATGCAATTAGTGGTACAGTATTGACTCTGAGCTGTCCCTATTTTGCCCAAGAAGACTGGTGATTTCTAACCATGAGTTAGAAATAGCTCACTTCTCCAGGCTGTGAAGCATTTACCAAGGGATGCACATCATACTGAGCACTGATTTTATGTGAGGTCCCCCCTGCCCATCGAGACCCCCAGCATGTTGTTGCAGATTGAAGCACAAAACCCAAATCTCAGATGCACAAAAGAAATAAGAAAAGGAGCAGATATTTAAATCTCTGCTTAAAATTATGGGGAGAAATCCTGGCTCCATCTCTAGCCTGTCTGCACTGTTTGGAACAGTTGTTTTGAACCCCTCTGTTTTCTGCATGAGAGTGGTTGCTGGCTGCTGGGCTAACACAACTGTACAGCTTTTGAGGCCAAGCTGGTATCGCTGGGCAGTGCCTCCCTGCTTTCAGCATGGTTCAATCCTCGCTTAGTTTTGGGCACTTGCAGTCTTCTCTCTCTGGGGCTTCTTGTGCATCAAAGAGCAGAAGTGGGCTCTCTCAAGCATTACGACTTTGAAGTCAGTAAATTCCTCCATCTCTCTCCAAACCCCTTGAAGACACTCCGTATGAGAAGCAGCTTTTGATACCCTGCGACTACATAGCCCTTATCACTCCCCTCTAAACACCAGTCAAATTTTCTGTACTGCTTTGGTCTGGCAACGCTCGGATCTGGATGTAGCATTTTAGGTCATGCCACAAGCTTGATATGACGGGTCTGCAGAGGAACAGAAGACCACACTGTCTAATTGCAACCTTGTCCAACCACTAAATAGTGCTCTGTGGAGCAAAAGCCTATCTTTAGTTCTTCCCAAAAAACACTGGGCCTTTGCCAGAATGGGAAAATGCTGGGAACATAAACAGAACTGAAGAAAAAAAATGGCAGGACTGAGAGGAGATATTTTCCAATAGACAGCCTGTAATTTGCCATGGATGTGGTAATTTAGCTAAAATAATTGAATTCTATGCATTTCCAAAGGGTTTCTGTTAATTTTGTTGGCATGCTTCAGTTGGGTGGTTGGTAATACGATATGAAATCTTTCATCTCAGGTTTGCTGCTATGAGAACCACCCCAATCATTGTTGATCATAAGCATCACCCAATCATAAACATCATAGTTGTTCCTCTCGGGTGGTTTTTTGGTGGTATACGTGAAATACATGAATGTTTCTCACTCCGCAAGCAGAGAAGCATGCTCCCCACATCCAAGAGCACCATTAATGACTGGTAATCTCATCGGACTTCAACTTACCCAGCTCCTTTTTGAGAGTCTTAGTCAAAACGGATGGCAGCCAGCTCAAGCGTTCAAGGCATTTGAATGGCAAGGTTTCTGCTGAATCGATGGACAGCTTCCCAACAGCTTCTTAGGGGAAAATAGGAAACAAAGACATCACAGTTATCTGAAAATATTTGTAGGTGGAAAAATGGAAAATAAGGCTCGAAGAGAGCTTTAGAAGGCATTTCATCCTTTCTCTGACCCAAGACAAGATCAGTTAGACCTGGCGAACTTGTTACTGAGATTTGTCTGGTCTCTTTTTAAAAATTTCCTGCAATGGACACTGCATGACTTGCCCAAACTCAGCTACTGGCCTTTTTCTTAAGGTCTCATGGGGGTTGCCATGTCCCATAATAACTTCTCCTGCCTTTAAAGAGTAGTCAATGGACAAACTGGTCCTCTTCCAAATCCTCTTTCCTCATAGAGGAGACCTAGAGTCCACAAAACACATCTCTGGTGGGGTGTGCTGATGCTAAAGGGATGCCAGGCTAAAGCCCAAGCTAAGATGCACTGTGAGGCACACTTGCCTACTGTGGGGGCAGAGCCAGCAATGCTGGAAGTTGCTTCAAGAAGGGAGAGAAGAGTGTGCGTAGAGGTTGTGGGCTGCTCACAGGGACTCCAGAGAGATGTGAGACTGGAGATTGGAGACCGAGGTAGGGACCATGGAAAGGTGGAATCAACAGAGAAACAAGAACACCACAAGAAAAAGGTCTGTTTAAAGCTAAATAGTCCCCCTCTTCCCTAGGAACATGTCTTCTTGTCCATCTGCTGCTGTGCCCTGTTTTTCACCCCTGCATCGCCAAAGACTGGGTCCCTGTTAGGGTCTGGGTTCTTCACTGCCCTTTCCAATTACTGTGCCACGTCCCCCTCCCGACCCAACATGGCTATGGATCTTGGCCTGCGAGCCTCACAGGTGTTTGAATGAAAAACAAAAACCACCCTGAGGCAGGAAAAGCCCAGACATGCCTTGCTGCTTTCCAGCTTTGCCATGGAGTACTGCTGCTCACCTTAAGTGACTTTCTCTGCTGTGGGCAAAAGGAGAATCAAGGCCAGTCTCTCAGCCTGGTGCATTCCTCAGAGATGTCACCTGCCTTTTTCTTACCTTTACAGGTTTGACCAAAAGAAGTTCCCTGCACGTGTACAGCACTGGCTGTGGGAGCAAACTCTGTTGTTCACTGGGCTGAGACCTGCTGGCTCTTTAAATAAAACAACTTGTTATCTGCCACTTCCTACTGCAACCTACCAGTAATTTTGAATTGCTGTCAGAACATATCGTCCTCACAATCACTTGCCTCCTGCTGGGACATCTTTTCCTGTGTTTACCCACGTCCTTTAAGTAATACTTAGAGCTAAGTGTCCATGCTGTGAGAGAAACACCTATTTTAATGGTTTAGCTTCTGTAAAGCTAGAAGCACACAGCAGAAAGGAGAGGGATCATTAAACTACAGTGATATGCCTACAAATTCTGCTTTGAATTTACAAGGACATTAAAGAAAGTAATTTTGATAAGGACACGCTCAAACTGAGCAGTTTTCCTTCTTTCTGTTGAGAGGAAGCGCTGCAGAGTGCAATTTGGTGAGCAGGACTGTGGGATTCAGCGTATCTGTGCAGCATCGCTGGGTATGCAGTGAGGCCTTGAAACGTCTGAAAAGACCCTAATGTGACATACCCACAGATCTAACTGTAGATCTGGATGGAAGATAGGGATATTCAGGTGTGATGGAGTCCTGGGGTACATTCTGATATTGGTGGAGCCATTACCTGCATTCCTACAACACCAAAGAACTCCCTCCCCACCTCTATCACATTTTACAGTCTTGATGAAGAAAGACCACCTTCATTTCTTTCTGACATGAGTCAGAAGTATCAATCTGCTTAGCATACCACAAAAACCTTCTGCCCTGTTAGCAGTCTGTCTGCAAATAGTCACAGGGCAATAAATTGTAAAAACCTGGACCATTAGAGCACATATATGGGGACTTTTCCCACACACTTCACCTGAGCTCCATCCCTTTTGCTATGCACAGGAACCCTTGAAAGTAAAAGCTGCTGCCGTTGGAAACTCCCTGTGTGGCAGAACTGGAGCAGGTGGTTTTTCACAGACAGTGGATCTATGCAGATGCACTTTCATCCTGATGTGAATACAAACGAAAGAGTGGCCAAGCACACTGTTTTTATTTCTCCCTTGTTAGAAAGGTGGGGGGAAAGCAGCAAAAAATCTGTTCAGTGCTGGAAACAGAAACTCTTCACATTGCACTGTGTATTACACTCACAAAGCCACACAAACGTGGGTAGTTTGTTGCTTCGCTCAGCCTGAGCCTAAAAGTGCATATGGAATTGTACTTCAAAGCCAGAAGTAATGTAATGCTTGATAAAACTTCTGCCAAAGATGGACCTTAATATGACACGAATCATACAGTAAAATGGCAATATGTGGGGAGAGTAAGTGTTTTTTTTTTTTAAATGACACTATATAAAATTAAATCTGAAACACAATTTATCTCTTTATAGGCAAAGTAAGGAGCTGCTGACTATACAATGACAAAACTGAATTGCATTGGCCTATGACTGCATCAAGTGCCGTTACAGAGATTTTGTTAATCATGGGCTATGGCTGGAACCGTATGACAGTTGCTACTGTTTTAACAGTTTGTAGACGCAAACATACACTTTACTGTGATGCCTGATAACCATCATGCTGTAATTCCAAGTGTGACTTGCTTTTGTCATTGTGCTTTGCTCCTTTCCAGGGGACTATTTTTATTTCATTTCTCAATTTCAGCAACTCCGTTCTGATCTCGCTCTTCATCAGACATGCTGAGGGCTCTGTGCTTGAGGAGTTGTAAAGTAATTCTATATCCTCCGAGGCTTCAGAGAGGAAATAGTCACAGATTTATCGGGCTTTAAGTGAGTTTGGAGGGGAAACCAGATGAAGGCATCCTGCATCCTGGCTTAGATTCAGAAGAAAGTCAATATGTTTTATTACACATTAAAGACGTCACTTAGAAAAGTTATTTTCGAATAAAAGTAACATGGACACTTGGAAAAAAATTAATAACAAAACGCATTTTTGTGTGTAAAATTCAGCACACAACATATCTATGGGTGGAGAGCTTTCACTGTCTTCTTACCACATGCACTTTGATTATGAAACTGCGATCCCTATTTAAAAGTTGTCTACTTATCAAATTGTTCAGGCCAATGTTATTTCTAACCTAGAGTAAGGAAGAGACGGTCTTTAAATCAATGAGTATTTCAGAAGGAGGTAGTTGTGTTCCTATATTATACTTCAGTTCAAAAAAGATGACTTGCCCTGTAATTCAGGGCAAGCACAGCATTGCCTATCACCATGGCCGAAGCAAGGCATCGTAGCTGCCACGACAGTGCACTGCTTCTCTGCTGTGCAAGTGGCTAGCGTGAGGTCAGCCACTGCAGAAGCCAGCAATCCAGCATGCTCGAGGGAAGAGTAATTCCATCTCATCTGGCTTATGCACTGATGGCCCATGTTTGTTGTCATCCATCTGGTTTTCATTCATTTTCTCCAGGTGCCCTCATTGAACTCATCGATGGCTGTTTAGGAAGGTTTCAAGCGATATCTCAAAGGTGAATCTTCAGACCTTCCATTGTGTCATTGCTCACTGTGATGACCTTCCTTGCTTCTGTTTTCCCTCATGGTTCAATAATTAATTGAGCTACAGCATTTGAGTCCTGTTGTCCCCTGAAGGAGAGGGAAACTACGTGTATGCAGGAAGAGTTAACCCCTTCTATAAAAGAGAACTGACTACATTTCTTTGGCATGTTTTACCTGCCTGCACAGCTCCTGCTTGCCCAGAGCTATCATCTCAGCCTCTGAGAGGCAGTTTGCTCATTTTGTCAGGTGAGAAGGAAAAAAACAAGTACAAATCTTTTGGAAAACCAAGTATGAGTTTATCCCTGGTTTAACTAGGACCAGGATAAGCAACATCACAAACCCTTGTTTTTGAGCAGAAGAAGGAGAAGGGAATGGAAGAAAGGAGGGAATATTTTGAGGTGAAGTGCACAACTGCAGAAAGAGAGAAAGGACACAAGTTATCAAACCACTCTTTGCCTCTCGATGATGGAGACCAGCCATGCCTTAAACCCTGGCAGGAGAAGTGACATGGTGACGGTGTAATTGCTCTGATAACAGAAGAAATATCTGCTGGACAGTATCTCATTCAAAACTTGCATTTAGCAGGGTAATCTATTTTTGCTATGAGGGAGGTGGTCCTAGTTGACTTGAGGCTCTGAGATGTTCTCTATCTGCAATGTCTCTTGGCTTTTTCGTAGAAGAACCAGAAGCCTGTGGAAGGCAGCTGTGTGTCCACATATGAGCAAGATTGATAATAATTTCAGCAGTGCCTCACAAATGTAACTACTGTCGATGAAGTGGGAAGACTCAAACTCTTTGCACCTAAACAGCAACAAATATCCTGAAGAAACAGTTAGATGCAGATTAATTTTCTGCAGGACTGACCAGACAGCTAAAATAAATTGCTGTTACACTCTGACGCATTCCCAGGTAAAGAAGACTTCTTCATATGGAGCAGATCTGGTCCTGGGCATTTTCACAGATGAGGTGAATTACAAGTCTGGGAAACTATGGCAAACTGTGTGATGGCACAGTCCGGGAGCCCAGCTAATATTGTCAGATGGCAAGATTTTTGTCTGTGCTAACTAGTGGGTCTACCAGTATAGTCACATCTCTAGTCAGCAAAAAGGGGATTCTCTTTAAAAGAACACATTTGAAATTTAATCACAAAAATAAGTCATGCTACTTCTTGAATAAGCTTAATTTCACCTAACTTCAGGTGTAGACACATGCCAACTTGCCCTTGGCTCCTCGTATTGAATGAAAAAGGCTTTTCTAGGACAAAATTCATTTTTCTAGAAAGTACAGATGAAGTTAAATGACCTGAACTGCAGAAGCTCCTGTTTATCTCCATGCACCATAAAATGAGCTGAGGCAGACTAGCTATATTGGTGTTAAGTCAGAAGGATTTGTGTGAATTGGGATCTCTGAGATGGTTCCTAGGACAGACATACTAGCTAAATTCACAGCTTTAAAGGTTCATAAGTTTTTATTAAACTATGAAAAGCTCAGAGTTGGACATCAAACATCATGATGCTGGCTTAGAAGAAATAACTTCTTGAAACTGAAACATTTACCTTACTCCACAAATATGAGAGTTCGGGTTATACGTAAAAAACTGATCTCATGACATGTTTCCAAGAGCTGTGGCTCTAAGTCCTCCTGTCCTATCAAATACTGTGAGTCATGATTACATTCTCAGAGGCAGTTACGTTTCACTGGACTTGTCTAAGCCCATCTGAAGTAATGGAGTTGCAAAAATGTCAGCAAGAACTGAACCTGGACATCATGAGGTTGCACATAATGAAGGGTGTTTGGCCTCCTTCACTGGTGGTGATGAGGAAAAAGGACAAAAGAATCCAGCAGGGAGTTGACATGGCTGCCCAGAGAGGGAAAAACCGTGTAAATGTAAAGCATTTGCTACAAAATATGGGGAAAGACTATGAACACGGAGTCCCAGGAGAGGTGTCCTGATAGTTGCCATTTGGAGGACAACTGGGTTTTGCATCAGCAGATCTTCTCTTTACGCATCTCATCAGGCTTTGCTTTACCCAGAAAAATGTGTGAAGGCTGATCTGCAGCATCCTGATACTCTCGTACAGATGTGAAAAAGTCTCTCTATGCTTTCAAAAAACATCCAGTTATGCTTACAAAACACATGGCGGTGCTTACAGCTGAGCACTTTCCTGTGGTGCCTTGCAAGATCATCTTATTGTTTCCTGTCCATCTCTACCCCTGTTGGTTCTTGTCCTGCTTATATTATACATTTTTTTGGCAATGAGGACATTCTTTCGGTAGTGTGTTTACAGAGTGCTGTGCGCTTCAGGGCTCTCAAGGGGTCACTGCAACAGTAATACCGTGTTTTGTTAACTTAGGACAACCTTCCATGTTCAGTGGTACAATCTGACCAGTTTGGAGAATGAGTGGAACTCATTCTGCAGAAAATGTGTAATATTACAGTTCCAGGATCCTGCAAGCCCCAGCATGACATTTCTTCACCTTTTGGAAATTTGTATGCTGAAGCTCTGCCTATACCAGTAAAGGAAATGACCCTGGGAATGTCCTTGGCCCCGGGACCAGCTGCCTGCCAGGAACAGCTCCAGGATTGCTCTATCTCCCTAGCCTTGCTGGGCATTGCCTGGCAGAGTTTCAGCTGGCACAGGGTGAAAGTTTACAAAGGACCATTTCATCAACTTTAAGGGGCGGGTAACTGTGTTTCATTTAAGCTACTAGTGTGGGCACAGTCAGGGGTCAGAGTGAAAGGTCCTATCTACAAGACGGTTTGAGTAGAAAGGCATGGGAGCCTTCTTGCCACCATTTCTGCACCTGTAGCAATAGAGAGTTTGATCATGCTGGACATGTTAGGCTTCCTGAGTGATGGTGGCTGTTTTTCTCTGCCAGTGAACTCAATTGCTTTCAGGTACCTCACTGACAGAACAACCAGGAGAATTGTCTGCTCATAATCAATGTCTCCTGTGAACCTCACATCATGTTCAACCATTGACTTCATAGCTTTTCCAACGTGTGACTGAACAGTGGTATGAAGTCAGCACAGTGTGGTATGAACCAATTTACTAGCTACCACTTGTCACGATCACCGCTATATCTGTTAAAATTGTCAGCTCTCATAGACTATACAGTCCTAAATTCAGGTGTTTGCCTATTTTGGCAAGTAACTGCTCTTGCATAACTTCTAGAAATTTAAGGAAATTTCTGAATAGAAAAGACTACAGAGCCATTTTTATAAATATTCATTCACAAGGAAAATTTTTAAAAGTTTACTTTTTTCTTTAAACAAGCTGTCTGCATACAAGCCAGTAATTAAAAATCCAGCTCTGTTTCTAGTGATTGATGATCACTGGGTATCTCTTGAGTTCTGTTCCCTGAGGATTTGTGGTTGTGGCTGAACTGTTTTCAGTGCTGATATAATCACCAGTCCATGAGGAAAGTGTAACATTGGATGCAGTTAGTTTATTATGCCCACGGAGAGTTTTGTGGGTGAACTGGCTGCATTCAGTAAGAAAAGCCAGTCAAAGAAAGTATGTGTCCGTTTCCATCCATGAGGAAGAATTTCGGAGGAGAATAATGATTCAGGTCACTGTTGTCCTTTAGGAAGGGATTTGGGACGAGCTGATATTCTGAAGCCGATCTTTGTGACTGGACACAAATCTTTGCTGATCTTTGTGCCCCTTTTCTGTTTATTCTGGGCAACTCCCAGTGACTGATAGCCATTTGCTTGGAAGGTATCTGTAAAAAAGTCCTCTGGGACGTGCAGTCACAAGATTTCTAGACATCATTTACCAAGAGAGCCTCACTGCAGCTGACACTGGCTGAGGTCTCATGATATATGGGGAGACTGAAAGAGCAGGAATCAAAACACCAGTCTATGCATTATCACAGAATCTCAGGGGGATGCACCGCTCCTGAGCATGGAAGAAGTGACGTTTAAAGAGCGACCAGCACTCTTGGACCCCTCTGCCTTCGAGAGCCCTGGCCCATGGGATTCCTCCCAGTAGCTCCTTGAAGAGGCCAAAGTTAGCTCTGCTGAGGTCCAAGGTTTTGATCCTGCTTATCGCCCTGCTTCCTCCGCGCAGGATCCTGAACTCCACCATTTCATGGTCACTGCAGCCGAGTCTACCTCCAGCCTTCACATCCTCAACCAGTCCCTCCTTGTTTGTTAATACAAGGTCCAGCAGAGCGCCTTTCCTTGTTGGCTCCTCCACCACTTGCATCAGAAAGTTATCATCGATGCTCTGTAGGAACCTCCTGGATTGCACCTGCCTAGCTGTATGGTCTTCCCGGCTGATGTCAGCGTGGTTGAAGTCCCCCATGAGAACCAGGGCCTGTGACTGTGAGGCTGCTTGCAGCTGCCTGTAGAAGGCCTCATCAACTTCCTCCTCCTGGTCAGGTGGCCTGTAGTACA
>Ga0065711_1030048_pt1 | contig 33920 bp, 44 predicted proteins | sample Hoacrofraction12_FD_59098 | JGI IMG/M metagenome (GOLD analysis project Ga0065711, IMG submission 59098) | Hoatzin crop microbial communities from Cojedes, Venezuela - Epithelial fraction 12 v2 (version 2) | ecosystem: Host-associated > Birds > Digestive system > Esophagus > Crop | place...
TCCTCGTAAGCTTTTGAACTACAGGACACCGGATGAAATCTTTGAGGAAGAGTTAGATAAAATCTATCAGTTAGATGCAGCTTGATGGGGTGTCCAACTTATTATTGCAATTTACGAACATATATTAGAAGTAAAATACCTCGGATTCGTTGTATCGATGTACTGTCGGTGCGATGTATCCGGGGTATATATGTATGGAATATAAAACCGGATCCTCACAGCAGGAACCGGGAATATACAAGGGATTATGAGGAAATACTTTCAGAAATTAGAAAAAACAGCTTGCATTATAAATTATGCTGCTGTATAATAGCCCTTGCTGTGACGTTGATAGCGTTGAAACGAAGATTGCTGCGTGCAGGTGCAGGTAACTTCGCGGAGCGAATGCCACGTTCATAGAAACAGGCGACAAGTCACTGTACCGAAGTTTAACGGAGTTGTTTTGTGACAGCATCGGTTGTGTACCAGAAGGGTTATATCGGCAGCGGTAAGCTGCATCTGATAACCGGTATACAGTAGATAGAGATTCGGTGAAATCGAGCATCCACGGCTCGATTACATTTTACCGAAGGTCAGGAAACACCCGGGAGAGTTGTACAGTCACCACTTGTTGCACATTTATAAAAGTGCGAAAAGGAGGCGGCTTTTTTATGGCTAATCAGATTATGAGAATCACCCTTAAGGCATATGATCACAAGCTTATAGATCAGGCAGCTAAGGAAATCGTTGAGGCAGTTAAGAATTCCGGAGCTACAGTAAAGGGACCCATCCCTATGCCTACAAAGGTTGAAAAGGTTACTATACTTAGAGCAGTTCATAAGTATAAGGATTCACGTGAGCAGTTCGAGCAGAGAACACATAAGAGACTCATCGACATCGTTAATCCTAACCCTGCAACAATCGATATGCTTCGTAAGATGGATATATCTGCCGGAGTATATGCCGATTTCAAGACAGTTAAGTAGTTAGAGTTAAAAGACAGTACCTAATAGACTTCAGAAAAAAACCTGCAAACTATCGACCGCATAAGCGGAGCGTACAATATCTGAAGTGAATTTAGAATGATTCCGTTAAAACACAGCATATACGGAATCCGCTGTAAATTATTTAGAATGATTCCCTTCAAATTCTGCAAATATCGAAGAGGAATCCGCTGTAAATTAATTAGGAGGAAAGAAATGAAGAAAGCAATACTTGCAGAAAAGGTCGGAATGACCCAGGTCTGGAATGAGCAGGGACAGCTTGTTCCCGTTACTGTTCTTAAAGCAGGTCCTTGTCCTGTACTTCAGGTTAAGACTGTAGAGAACGACGGATACGAAGCAGTTCAGGTTGGTTTCGGAGACATCAAGGAAAAGATCATCACAAAGGACGGAGCAGGTAAGAAGGTTATACGTAATCCTCACGGTGCCACAAAGCCTGAGGTAGGACATGCTAAGAAGGCAGGCGTAGAGCCCGTAAGATATGCTCATGAGTTCAAGTTTGAGGATGTAGCAAGCTACACACCCGGCGAGACAGTCATCAAGGCTGACGTTTTCGAAGAGGGAGACAAGATAGATGCTACAGCTACTTCAAAGGGTAAGGGGTATGCAGGCGGTATCAAGAGACATGGTCTTAAGTCAGGCCCCTCGGGACATGGTTCAAAGTACCATCGTCATGCCGGTTCAAACGGCGCATGTTCAACGCCCAGCCGTGTTATGAAGGGTAAGAAGATGGCAGGTCATATGGGATCTGAGCAGGTTACCGTTCAGAACCTTGAGGTAGTTAAGATAGATGTGGATAACAACGTTATCCTCGTAAAGGGCGCTGTTCCCGGAGCAAAGAAGTCACTTGTAGTGCTTACGGAATCAGTAAAGACCGGAAAGTAATACGGAAGGAGAGAAAGAAATGGCAACAGTATCAGTATTTAACACCGATGGAAAAGAAGTTGAAAAGCTTGATCTTTCCGATGTTGTTTTCGGTGCAGAGATAAATGAAACGATAGTCCATAAGGTAGTTGTTGCTCATCTGGCAGCATGCCGTCAGGGTACACAGAGTGCTCTTACGCGTTCAGAGGTTCGCGGCGGTGGTAAGAAGCCTTGGAGACAGAAGGGAACAGGTCATGCAAGACAGGGTTCTATCAGAGCTCCTCAGTGGACAGGCGGTGGTGTGGTATTCGCACCGAAGCCCAGAGATTACTCACAGAAGGTTAACAAGAAGGAGAAGCGTATCGCGCTTTTCTCAGCACTTTCATCAAAGGTTCAGGATGAGAAGCTTATAGTAGTTGATAAGCTTGACATGGAAGCACCTAAGACAGCAAAGTTTGCAGAGATTCTTGCAAACCTCAAGGCTGACAAGGCACTTGTGGTTACAGCTGATGCAGATAAGAACGTTATCCTTTCAGCACGTAACATCCCCACGGTCAAGACACTTGACAAGGGTGCCATCAATGTATACGACATCGTAAAGTATGATTACCTCGTAATCACAAAGGATGCCGTTAAAGCAATCGAGGAGGTGTACGCATAATGGCTGATATAAAGTATTATGATGTTATATTAAAGCCTGTTCTTACAGAGAAGAGTATGAACGCTATGGCTGAGAAGAAGTACACGTTTCTTGTACATCCCGATGCAACCAAGACTCAGGTTAAGGAAGCAGTAGAGAAGATGTTCGAGGGAGCTAAGGTTAAGGCTGTTAACGTAGTTAACTATGACGGCAAGACAAAGAGACGTGGCAGAACATTCGGTAAGACTGCAAAGAGTAAGAAGGCATATGTACAGCTTACAGCTGAGAGTGCTGATATAGAGCTCTTTGAGGGTCTGTAAAATTCGAATCAGTTTGAAAGGAGTAACAAGATGGGAATCAAATCATATAACGCGTATACACCTTCGCGTAGAAACATGACCGGTCTTGATTTCGATGTAATCACAACAGATACTCCTGAGAAGTCACTTCTTGTTTCTAAGAAGAAGACAGCAGGACGTAACAACCAGGGTAAGATTACAGTAAGACATCATGGTGGCGGAAACAGACAGAAGTACAGAATTATAGATTTCAAGCGTAACAAGGATGATATACCTGCTAAGGTTGCTACTATCGAGTATGACCCTAACAGAACAGCAAATATAGCTCTCCTGGTATACGCTGACGGAACTAAGACTTATATACTTGCACCTGCAGGACTTGCAGTAGGCGACACACTTATGAATGGTGCAAATGCAGAGGTTAAGGTTGGTAACACACTTCCTCTTGAGAACATTCCTGTTGGTACTGAGGTACACAACATCGAGCTTGTTCCCGGAAAGGGCGGACAGCTTGTTCGTTCAGCCGGAGCATCAGCTCAGCTTATGGCTAAGGAAGGTAAGTATGCAACACTTCGTCTTCCCTCGGGAGAGATGAGATACGTACCTATCAAGGCAAGAGCAACAGTTGGTACAGTTGGTAACATCGAGCACGGACTTGTAAAGATCGGTAAGGCCGGACGTAAGAGAAACATGGGCGTTCGTCCTACGGTAAGAGGTTCTGTTATGAACCCCAACGACCATCCTCATGGTGGTGGTGAGGGTAGAGCACCTATCGGTAGACCCGGTCCTTCAACACCTTGGGGTAAGCCCGCACTTGGACTTAAGACCCGTAAGAAGAAGAATAAGTCTAACAAGATGATTATCAGAAACAGATCTGGTAAGAATGTTAAGTAAGGAGGAGAAGAAATGGCACGTTCATTAAAAAAAGGACCTTATGTAGATGCTAAGCTTATGAAGAAGGTTGATGAACTTAATGCGAAGAACGAGCATGAAGTTATAAAGACATGGTCACGTCGTTCAACCATTTTCCCTTCCTTCGTAGGACATACATTTGCAGTATATGATGGCAGAAAGCATGTTCCCGTATATGTAACAGAGGACATGACAGGACATAAGCTCGGTGAGTTTGTTATGACCAGAACCTATAAGGGTCATGGCAAGGACGAGAAGAGAGGCTAAGGAGGAAGTAAGAAATGGCAAAAGGACATAGATCTCAGGTCAAGAGACAGAGAAATGAAGTAAAAGACACAAGACCTTCGGCTAAGCTTTCTTACGCTATGGTCTCTACAACTAAGGCAGGCTTCGTATTAGATGCCATAAGAGGTAAGGATGTAAACACTGCTCTTGCTATTCTTCAGTACAACAACCGTAAGGCTTCAAGACTCATTTACAAGCTGCTTCAGTCAGCTATTGCAAATGCTGAGAACAACAACGGTCTTAAGAGCGAGAACCTGTACGTAGCTGAGTGCTATGCTAACAAGGGACCGACACTTAAGAGAATTCATCCCAGAGCTCAGGGTAGAGCGTACAGGATAGAGAAGAGAACAAGTCATATCACTATAGTACTTGACGAAAGATAGGAGGAGCATCATGGGACAGAAAGTTAATCCGCATGGTTTAAGAGTTGGTGTCATCAAGGATTGGAATTCCAAGTGGTACGCAGATACCAAGAACGAGGAGTTCTCAAACAACCTTGTTGAGGACTACAATATCAGAAAGTATCTCAAGAAGAGACTGTATGATGCCAATGTATCAAAGATTGATATAGAGAGAACCAGAGACAGAGTAAAGGTTATAGTTTATGCTGGTAAGCCCGGTATCATCATCGGCAAGGAGGGTGCAGGCATCAAGAAGCTCAGAACTGAGGCTCAGAAGCTTACAACCAAGAAGCTCAGCATAGATGTTAAGGAAGTTAAGAAGCCTGATATAGATGCACAGCTTGTTGCTGAGAATATCGCTAAGCAGCTTGAGGAGCGTGTATCATTCCGTAGAGCTATGAAGTCTTGCATGGGAAGAGCCATGAAGGGCGGAGTACTCGGAATCAAGACAAGTGTTTCAGGACGTCTTGGTGGTGCAGATATGGCTCGTAAGGAGACATATAGCGAGGGTACAATCCCTCTTCAGACACTTCGTGCCGATATCGACTATGGTTTTGCAGAAGCTAACACAACCTATGGTAAGGTCGGAGTTAAGACATGGATATACCATGGAGAGGTACTTCCTACTAAGGAAAAGAAGGAAGGAGGCAAGAATTAATTATGTTAATGCCTAAGAGAGTAAAATATCGTAAGCAGCAGCGTGGTTCCATGAAGGGTGTTGCAACAAAGGGCAACAAGATTACCCGTGGAGAGTACGGAATCGTAGCTCTGGAGCCGGCATGGATCAGATCAAATCAGATAGAGGCTGCCCGTGTCGCTATTAACAGATACCTTCGCCGTGAAGGTAAGGTTTGGATAGATATGTTCCCTGATAAGCCCGTTACAACAAAGCCTATCGGCGTACGTATGGGTTCAGGAAAGGGTGCCGTAGAGTACTGGGTAGCAGTAGTTAAGCCCGGCCGTGTACTTTTCGAGGTTGCAGGTGTTCCTGAGGAAAAGGCAAGAGAGGCTCTTCGTCTTGCAACACACAAGCTTCCTATCAAGTGCAAGATTGTTTCAAAGGCTGATCTGGAAGGAGGTAGCAACTAATGAAGAGTAATGAATATGTAAAGGAGCTCAGCGCAAAGACAGTTACTGAGCTGCAGTCTGACCTTGTAGCAGCAAAGAAGGAGCTCTTCAATCTCAGATTCCAGAATGCTACTAATCAGCTTGAGAATACAAGCCGTATCAAGGAAGTTAGACGTAATATAGCAAGAATTCAGACAGTTATGTCTGACAAGGCTAAGAATGCTTAAGGCGGGAGGAATAGACAATGGAAAGAAATCTGCGTAAGACACGTGTAGGTCTTGTTACAAGCGATAAGATGGATAAGACAATTGTTGTTTCAATCGTCGATAACGTTAAGCATCCGCTTTATGGCAAGATCGTAAAGAGAACATATAAGCTCAAGGCTCATGATGAGAATAATGAGGCTAAGAAGGGCGACAGAGTAAGAGTTATGGAGACAAGACCTCTTTCAAAGGATAAGAGATGGAGACTTGTTGAGATAGTTGAGAAAGCTAAGTAAGGAGGCAAATTATGGTACAGCAGGAAACAAGACTTAAGGTTGCCGACAATACAGGTGCTAAGGAGCTTCTTTGCATCCGTGTGCTTGGCGGTTCAACTAGAAGATATGCTGCTATAGGTGATGTTATCGTAGCATCTGTTAAGGATGCAACGCCCGGCGGCGTAGTTAAGAAGGGCGATGTTGTTAAGGCTGTTGTAGTACGTACCAAGAAGGGCGCACATCGTAAGGATGGTTCCTACATCAGATTTGACGAGAACGCAGCAGTTATAATCAAGGATGATAACAATCCGAGAGGAACTCGTATATTCGGACCGGTTGCAAGAGAGCTCAGAGATAAGAAGTTCATGAAGATTATCTCACTTGCACCCGAAGTACTATAAGGAGGAAGTCACTATGGCAACGTCTAAGATAAAGAAGGGTGACCTCGTGAAGGTTATCGCCGGTAAGGATACCGGTAAGGAAGGTAAGGTGCTTTCCGTTGACGTTAAGAATCACAAGGTGATTGTAGAGGGCGTTAACAAGGTATTTAAGCACTCCAAGCCCAGCTATGCTAATCAGCAGGGCGGTATCATCGAGAAGGAAGCACCTATCGATATATCAAATGTAATGTATCTTTACAAGGGTACACCTGTGAGAATCGGATTCCAGGGTACAGGTAAGGATAAGAAGCGAGTAGCTAAGATGAGCGACGGTACGCTCGAAGTTATAGATTAATCTTGGAAGGAGGATAATACATTGAGTAGATTAAAAGATTTATACACAGACGAGATCATGACAGCAATGACTGAGAAGTTTGGCTACAAGAATGTTATGCAGGTTCCGAGATTAGAGAAGATAGTAGTCAATATGGGTGTCGGAGAGGCTAAGGAGAACAGCAAGATCCTTGAGTCAGCCGTTAAGGACCTCACAGAGATATCAGGTCAGAAGCCTGTTATAACAAGAGCTAAGAAGTCAGTAGCTAACTTCAAGCTTAGAGAGGGTATGCCCATAGGTTGTAAGGTAACTCTTCGTGGCGAGAGAATGTATGAGTTCGCAGACAGACTTATAAATCTTGCACTTCCCCGTGTTCGTGACTTCCGTGGAGTAAGCGCTGAGTCATTTGACGGCAGAGGAAACTATGCACTCGGTATCAAGGAGCAGATTATATTCCCCGAGATCGAGTATGATAAGGTTGATAAGGTTCGCGGTATGGATATCATTTTCGTAACAACAGCTAAGACCGATGAGGAAGCAAGAGAGCTTCTCAGACTCTTCGGTATGCCGTTCAAGAGATAAGGAGGAAGATTATGGCTAAGACTGCTATGAAGGTTAAGCAGCAGAAGAAGCAGAAGTTTTCAACGAGAGAGTACTCTCGTTGTAAGATCTGCGGCAGACCGCATGCTTATCTGAGAAAGTATGGAATTTGCAGAGTTTGCTTTAGAGAGCTTGCATATAAGGGTGAGATTCCCGGTGTTAAGAAGTCCAGCTGGTAAAAGAAAGATAGGAGGAAATATAAAATGGCTATGAGCGATCCGATTGCAGATATGCTTACAAGAATCCGTAATGCAAATACTGCAAAGCATGATACAGTAGATATACCTGCATCAAAGATGAAGCAGGCGATTGCGAATATTCTTCTTGAGGAAGGATATGTAAGTGCCGTTGAGACTATCGCAGATGAACAGAATAGTAACTTCAGCACAATAAGAATCACCCTTAAGTATGGCAAGGATAAGAACGAGAAGGTTATCAAGGGTCTCAAGAGAATCTCGAAGCCCGGTCTTCGTGTTTATGCCGATGCTGAGAACCTTCCCAGAGTTCTCGGTGGTATGGGTATAGCAATCATTTCAACAAACAAGGGTGTACTTACCGACAAGCAGGCTCGTAAGGAGCATGTAGGCGGTGAGGTGCTTGCTTTCGTTTGGTAGTATGTTATAGTACATAAAGTGTTTTATAAAAATTAGGAGGTAAAGGCAAATGTCACGTATCGGTAAAATGCCTATCGCTGTACCTGCAGGCGTAACTGTAGATATAGCAGAAAATAATAAGGTGACGGTTAAGGGTCCTAAGGGTGAGCTTTCAAGAGTTCTTCCCGCTGAGATGAAGATAACCCTTGACGCAGGAGTAATAACAGTTGAGAGACCAAACGACTTAAAGAGAAACAAATCTCTCCATGGTCTTACAAGAACTCTTATCAACAACATGGTTGTAGGAGTTACAGACGGATATACAAAGACACTTGAGGTTAACGGTGTTGGTTACAGGGCTGCTAAGCAGGGCAAGAAGCTCGTGCTTAACCTCGGATACTCTCATCCGGTTGAGATGGAGGATCCCGAAGGTCTTGAGACCAAGGTTGAAGATAACAAGATAATCGTATCCGGTATCGATAAGGAGAAGGTTGGACAGTATGCAGCAGAGATTCGTGCAACCAGAGCTCCGGAGCCTTATAAGGGTAAGGGTATCAAGTATGACTACGAAGTTATCAGACGTAAAGTCGGTAAGACCGGTAAGAAGTAAGGGAAGGAGAGAGTGAAATGATAAACAAGGAATCAAGAAGCGTTATTCGTGAGAAGAAGCATATGAGAATACGCAATCGTTTCAGCGGCACCGCCGAGAGACCCAGACTTGCTGTTTACAGAAGCAACAACCATATGTATGCACAGGTTATAGATGACAGCAATGGTAAGACTCTTTGCTCTGCTTCAACGGTTGAGAAGTCAGTCGCATCCGAGCTTGAGAAGACAAACAATGTAGAGGCAGCTGCTTACGTAGGTAAGGTTATAGCTGAGAGAGCTAAGGCAGCAGGCATCGAGGAGGTTGTTTTCGATAGAGGTGGATTTATCTACACAGGTAAGGTTAAGGCACTTGCAGAGGCTGCAAGAGAGGCCGGACTTGTATTCTAAGGAGGACTGATGATGAGTAAGAGATTTGATATAAACGATAAGGAGCTTTTCGACAACGTAGTAGCTATCAAGAGAGTTACGAAGGTTGTTAAGGGCGGACGTAATATGAGATTTGCTGCACTTATAGTTGTCGGAGACCGTAACGGACACGTTGGCGTCGGTGTAGGTAAGGCTGCCGAGATACCTGAGGCTATTCGTAAGGCAAAGGAAGATGCTAAGAAGAACATGGTAGAGGTTCCCATCAATGAGCAGGGTAGTATCCCCTACGGATATACAGGTGAGTTCGGAAGTGCTAAGGTACTCCTTAAGTCAGCTCCCGAAGGTACCGGTATCATCGCAGGTGGTCCCGCTCGTTCAGTGCTCGACCTTGCCGGATACAGAAATATTCGTACAAAATCACTCGGTTCAAACAACAAGCAGAACGTAGTTCTTGCTACCATCGAAGGACTCAGGAGCATACAGGATCCCGAGGAAATAGCAAAGCTTCGTGGTAAGACAGTTGCCGAGATTCTTAACTAGGAGGTGTCTCGTAATGGCAGATACAATAAAGGTTACACTTGTAAAGTCACCCATTGGATGCATTCCCAAGCACAGAAAGACTGTTGAGGCACTTGGACTTAAGAAGCTTAACAAGACAGTAGAGCTTCCTAACAATGCTGCAACAAAGGGAATGATAAAGCAGGTTGAGTACCTGCTTAAGGTTGAAGAGTAGGAGGACTTTAATCATGGAATTATCAACATTAAAGCCGGCTGACGGTGCCGTAACACGTGATGATTTCAGACGTGGACGCGGACATGGTTCAGGAAACGGTAAGACAGCAGGTAAGGGTCATAAGGGACAGAAGGCTCGTTCCGGAGCACCCAGACCCGGCTTCGAAGGTGGTCAGATGCCACTCTACAGACGTATCCCTAAGAGAGGCTTCAAGTGCAGAAACTCTAAGGATATAGTAGCTATAAATGTTTCTGATCTTAACAGATTTGAGGACGGTGCCGAGGTTAATCTTGAGGCACTCGTTGAGAGCGGTCTTGTAAGCAACATCAGAGACGGTGTAAAAATTCTTGGAAACGGAGAGCTCAGTAAGAAACTTACAGTCAAGGTTACAGCAGCAAGCAAGAGTGCTGTAGAGAAGATAACGGCTGCAGGTGGAAGTGTAGAGGTGATCTAATGCTTAAAACATTGAGAGATGCACTTAAAATTAAGGAGATACGTAACGGCCTGATTTTTACATTTTTCATACTTATAGTAGTTAGACTGGGTTCTCTTATACCTACACCCGGTGTAGATACAGAGGCGCTCAGTAACTTCTTTGCTAATAACCTGGGAGATACCGGTGCAGGGAGTCTTATAGACTCCTTTACCGGAGGTTCCTTCCAGCAGATGTCGATATTTGCACTTTCGGTAACACCGTACATCACATCATCTATTATCATGCAGCTGCTCACAATTGCGATACCCGCACTTGAGGAGATGCAGAAGGATGGCGATGACGGACGTAAGAAGATGACAGCTATTACAAGATTTGTATCTGTTGCACTTGCAATCATCGAGAGTCTCGGTCTTGCCATCGGCTTCGGTCGTTCAGGGCTGCTTGATGACTACGGCTTCACATCAGTTGCAATCATAGTTGTAACACTTACTGCCGGAAGTACATTTGTTATGTGGCTCGGTGAGCGCGTGACAGAGAGAGGTGTTGGAAACGGTATATCCATCATCCTTCTTATAAATATCGTATCCAGAATTCCCGACGATCTGTACAATTTGTACGATATGTTCGTTAAGGGCAAGGAAGTAGTTAACATGATATTTGCTATAGTTATCATACTTGCAATTATCCTGGTAACATTTATACTTACGATTATACTTAATGATGGTGAGAGAAGAGTACCTGTTTCATATGCTCAGAAGGTCAAGGGCAGGAGACAGTTTGGTGCAAACCAGACGTACATTCCCATCAAGGTCAATACCGGTAATGTTATGCCGATAATCTTCGCATCAACACTTATGTCTATACCGTCAATTATCGTAAATCTTTTCAATATTAATGTAACAAGCAGCGTAGGTTCCAAGATACTTCAGGGACTTAACTCTAACTATTGGTTTAAGTCAGGATATCCCTGGGCATATATCGGACTTGTGGTATACGTACTTCTGGTTATATTCTTTGCTTACTTCTATACATCGATTTCCTTCAATCCGATGGAGATTGCAAACAACCTGAAGAAGCAGGGAGGCTTTGTACCCGGTATAAGACCCGGAAAGCCCACACAGGATTATCTCAATGCTATACTTAACTACATAGTAGTAATAGGTGCGGTAGGACTTATAATAGTCGCAATCATACCTATATTCTTCAACGGAAGATTTAATGCGGACGTTTCGTTCGGAGGTACATCACTTATCATTATCTGCGGTGTTATAATAGAAACCATAAAGCAGATAGAGTCGAAGATGATAGTCAGAAACTATAAGGGATTCTTAAACGATTAAGGAGGTTGCCATGAAGATAATAATGCTCGGAGCTCCCGGTGCCGGTAAGGGCACACAGGCAGACATGATTTGCAGCAAGTATAACATTCCTCATATTTCTACAGGCGATATATTCCGTGCAAATATAAAGAACGGAACAGAGCTTGGCAAGAAGGCTAAGGAATATATGGATAAGGGACTTCTGGTTCCTGACTCACTGGTCGTAGATCTTGTTATAGACAGGATACATCAGGATGACTGCAAGGACGGATATGTTCTTGACGGTTTCCCCAGAACTATACCTCAGGCTGAGGCACTTGACAGTGCACTGGCTGCAGAGGGTGAGAGCATAGATTATGCAATCAATGTAGATGTACCTGATGAGAACATCGTAAAGAGAATGTCAGGCAGACGCGCATGTGTAAAGTGCGGTGCAACATACCATATAGTATATAACTCACCCAAGACTGAGAACGTGTGTGACAACTGCGGCAGCGAATTGATTCAGAGAGATGATGACAAGCCTGAGACAGTTCTTAACAGACTTGATGTATATCATAAGGAAACACAGCCCCTTATAGATTACTACAGCAAGAAGAATCTCGTTAAGGACATCGACGGTACGAAGGACTTAAATGATGTGTTCGCTGACATATTGGCTGTTATAGCATAACTTGTAAGAGGTGGATTTATGTCAAAGACAGATGATATCGAATGTGAAGGCGTAGTGCTTGAGAAGCTTCCCAACGCTATGTTCCAGGTAGAGCTTGAGAACGGACATAAGATACTTGCTCATATAAGCGGCAAGCTCAGAATGAACTATATCAAGATTCTTCCCGGAGACAAGGTTACGGTTGTGCTTTCTCCATATGACCTGACAAAGGGCAGAATAACATGGAGAGCCAAGTAATAGCCGACAGGCTATTTAAGAGTCAAGAGGTTAATTTCGCAACAAATGAAAAAATTCGCTTGCAATATCAGAAGTAAAATGTTACTATTTTGATTTGCAAGTGATTTTTCACGAAAGGAGAGTATTTTAATGAAGGTTAGAGCATCAGTAAAACCGATTTGCGATAAGTGCAAAGTCATTAAAAGAAAAGGCAGAATTCTTATAATCTGCGAAAATCCCAAGCACAAACAGCGTCAAGGATAATAATTACTATAAATTTTTCTTGTAAGGATGTAGGTAAGGGGTGTTTAGCCCATCCTGAGCCGACATCCGGTTTTGTGCGTTTTCCATAGCAATATGGGTAATTCGTTGTATTTCTGTTTTATCGGGATATACAGATAATGTGGTACAGCGGATAGAACGCGTGTCGTCTGCGCGTCTAATGCAGGCGAGATTAAGCGGCTGAGTAACAAACAGTAACAGTAATTTTAATTTGGAGGTAGAATTAATGGCTCGTATTTCAGGTGTAGATTTACCGAGAGACAAGCGAATCGAGATCGGTCTTACCTACATTTATGGTATCGGTCTTACAACATCACAGAAGATTCTTGCAGAGACAGGTGTTGATGCAAATACACGTGTAAAGGATCTTACAGACGGTGAGGTTAGAAAGATCAGTGATTACATAAATGAGCATCTTATGGTAGAAGGTGATCTCAGAAGAGAGACAGCTCTCAACATCAAGCGTCTTCAGGAAATCGGATGTTATCGAGGCATACGTCACAGAAAGGGACTTCCCGTACGTGGACAGAACACAAAGAACAATGCACGTACTCGTAAGGGACCTAAGAAGACCGTTGCTAACAAGAAGAAGTAATAGTAATTTAATTTGGAGGATATAAGTTAATGGCTAAGACACAGTCTACAAAGAAGGCTACAAAAAAGCGTAACAGAAGAGTCGTTGAACACGGACAGGCTCATATTCAGTCTTCTTTCAACAATACTATAGTTACATTAACTGATTCCGAGGGAAATGCACTGTCATGGTCAAGTGCAGGAAGCCTTGGATTCAGAGGTTCTAAGAAGTCAACACCTTATGCTGCTCAGATGGCTGCTGAGGTTGCAGCTAAGGGCGCAGCTCCTTACGGACTTAAGAAGATCGATGTTATGGTTAAGGGACCCGGATCAGGCAGAGAGGCTGCTATAAGAGCACTTGCAGCTGCAGGTCTTGAGGTACTTACGATTAAGGATGTAACACCCGTTCCTCATAACGGATGTCGTCCGCCTAAGAGAAGAAGAGTCTGATAGGGAGGTACATATAAAATGGCAATAAACAGAACACCGGTTCTTAAGAGATGCAGATCCCTCGAGCTTGAGCCTATGTATCTCGGAGTAAGCAAGAAGTCAAACAGAAGAAGCACAAGATCAAACAGAAAGGTTAGTGAGTATGGACTCCAGCTTCGTGAGAAGCAGAAGGCTAAGTTCATCTACGGTGTACAGGAGAAGCCCTTCCGTAATCTCTATGAGAAGGCATCAAGAATGCCCGGACAGGTTGGTACAAACCTTATGCAGATGCTTGAGTTGAGACTTGATAATGTTATCTATCGTCTCGGATATGCAAGAACAAGACGTGAGGCAAGACAGATTGTTTCACACAGACATGTAACAGTTAACGGAAAGATAGTTAATATCCCTTCATACATGGTTGAAGCAGGCGATGTAATAGAGATAAAGGAGAAGTCCAAGTCTCTTACACGTTTCAAGGAGATTCTTGAAGCTAACACCAACACAACAGTTCCCTCATGGCTTGAAGGCGAGGGTGCTAATCTGAAGGGTAAGGTTGTAGAGGTACCTTTAAGGGAGCAGATAGATGTTCCTGTAAATGAGACACTTATCGTCGAGTTATATAGTAAGTAAACCAATTTCGGGGGTAAATGAATGTTTGAATTTGAAAAACCTAGGATTGAAGTTTTGGAGCTGTCTGATGACAAGAAGTACGGAAAGTTTGTCATAGAGCCTCTTGAGAGAGGCTACGGAACGACTCTCGGTAATTCACTGAGAAGAGTTATGCTTTCATCACTTCCCGGATCGGCAGTAAGCTACATAAAGGTAAAGGGTGTTCTTCATGAGTTCAGTTCTCTTCCCGGAGTAAAGGAAGATATGACTGAGATAGTGATGAACATCAAGGAAATCTGTATCAGAAATAACTCTGTCAGTGATGAGCCTAAGACCGGATATATAGAGGCTGAGGGTGACTGCGTAGTTACGGCAGGTGACATACATGTTGACGGAGATGTAGAGATACTTAATCCTGATCTTGTTATAGCAAACTTAAATGGCCCCGATGCTAAGCTTGACATAGAGCTTACAATAACAAACGGTCGCGGATATGTTAGCGCTGATAAGAACAAGGAGCGTATGACAGCTTCTATAGATGCTATAGCAGTAGATTCTATCTATACACCTATTGAGAAGGTTAACATAACGGTTGAGAATACCCGTGTAGGTCAGATAACCGATTATGATAAGCTCACTATAGATGTATTTACCAACGGTACACTTTCACCGGATGATGCTATAAGCTACGCTGCAAAGATTCTTACAGAGCACCTCAATCTGTTTATAAATCTGTCAGAGAGTGTTAAGAACGATACAGCTTCTATAATAACTGATAAGAAGCCTGAGGTTAGTGAAACACAGGACAGAGATATGAATATCGATGAGCTGGAGCTTTCAGTGAGATCGTATAACTGTCTGAAGAGAGCCGGTATAAACACAGTTAAGGAGCTTTGCAACAAGACACCTGACGAGATGATGAAGGTTCGTAATCTCGGACGTAAGTCACTCGAGGAGGTTCTCGCTAAGCTTAAGGAACTTGGATATTCGCTCAGACAGCCGGAATAATCAACATACACCACTCAAGCGGAAGGTTAAGTACGCACAGTGAAGACCACGGCAGGAGTCGTAGGTAAGGAGGATATAATATCATGGCAATGTATAGAAAACTTGGTAAGAAGTCAGATCAGAGAAAGGCACTTCTCAGAAGTCAGGTAACACAGCTTCTCTATTATGGAAAGATTAAGACAACTGAGGCAAGAGCTAAGGAAGTCAGAAGAATGGCTGAGCATCTGATTACACTTGCTGTTAAGGAAAAGGATAACTACGAGGAAGTAACCATTAAGGCTAAGGTTGCACGTAAGGACAAGGATGGAAAGCGTGTAAAGGAGGTTGTTGATGGTAAGAAGGTTACTGTATATGACGAGGTAGATAAGAAGGTTAAGAAGGATAATCCTTCAAGACTTCATGCAAGACGTCAGATGCAGAAGGTTCTGTATCCGGTAGTAAGCGTTCCCGCAGATGCTGCAGGTAAGAAGGCAGGAACAAAGAAGGTTGATCTTGCTGACAAGCTCTTCGATGAGTATGCAGTTAAGTACGCTGAGAGAAAGGGTGGCTATACACGTATAGTTAAGCTTGGACAGCGTAAGGGTGACGGAGCTCTTGAGGTAATACTTGAGCTTGTATAATCAAAGATTATTTTCTATAATGGAGTGGCATCTGTAAGGATGCCACTCTTTTTGCGCGTAAAATTAGCCGAGCGGTCGGGAATTCGGAGATTGATGAATCGCTTGCGATTCAATCAATCGTAGAGTTTCCGAACATTCGGTGAATGCCGTGACATCGCGTGGAAGGTTATATTTCCACGCGATTGTCCCGTGAGATAGCCGAGCGGTCGGGAATTCAGATATTTATGAGACGATTATGGGATCATTTATAAAGCTAAACAAACTTCATATGGCAAGTGTCAGTCTGAGCAGTATCTCCTTCGAGGTAAAGAAGGGTGAAATCATAGGTATAACCGGTGATAACGGCTGCGGTAAGACAACTCTGGCTGAGTATCTGCTTGGAATCAGGATTCCGGAGGGCATCGGCCAGATTATGATATCCGGATGTGACACATTTTCGCTGCTTGATAGAGAACGACTCTACAGAGTTGCTACAGGGACAAAGCAGAATCCTGATATGGTATTTGAAAATGTAAAGAGGGACTTTGTATTTAGGTCTGAGAATCTTGGAGTAGATGCAGCAAAGAATATCAAGCGTATGAAACATTATATGCGTATGTTCGATGTAGCAGATGTTAAGTTCAAAACATCAGATGCACGTGACGAGATGGGGCCTGAGCTGCAGCGACTTGCTATGGCAAGACAGCTGGCAGCACATAGTGAGCTTGTGGTTTTTGATGAGATATTTTCCATGCAGTCACAGGAGGAAACAAGGAAATATCTGGATATAATAATCACACAGGCGAGAAAGAGGTCACTGACACTGATATTTATGACTAAAAATCCCTATGTTCTGAAACAGATGGACAGGTGCTTTGTGATGAAGGGCGGACTTGTGAGTGAAGAGCTGCCGGAGAAGATAAATGTTACAGAGCCGGATATGGGGCAGCAGATTACAGAGAGAAGCTACCGTGACACAGAGGATGCCCGCGCGCTTGTGACGATGAAGAAGGTGTTTCCCACAGAGTATGAGTTTAAGGCGGGACATCTGTATAGATTACGTGATATAACTCCTAAGCAGAGACTGGCATTTAACAGGTTTATGGCAGGAAAGAGTATAAAAGGCGTGACTTGTGCAGAGGGTGTCAGAACTGCATATACGCACTCATTTCCGGATAACAGCTTTATAGATTATACTGTGCTGGATGATGTCATGTTCGGACCGTACGGCATGGGGATGTCAAAGAAGACATCGAGGAACATGGCAAAGGAAATACTGCGGTTTGTGAAGGTGGATGAGCAGCTGTGGAGTCGCTCACCCTATGAGTTGTCCTTCGGAGAGCAGCGACTCGTATCCATCGCATCGGCTATAGTTCTGAATCCCGATATACTGGTAATGAACAGACCGTTTGCATGTCTGGACAGCGATAATCGCAAGAGAATTGAGGAAATAGTCACACTGCTTTGCAGAGAGGGCAAGTGTGTCATCATAGCAGAGTAGAGGATAATGACCATATGGGTTATTATGTGATATATGGAGTGGATAGGTGAGTAAGAGCTTTATAAGAAAACTTGATGCAAGATGTAAGCTGTACTGGCTGCTGATATATACGCTGGTGACGATTATATCCTGGCAGCTAAGAGGAACGGCAGTATGCTTTGCTGTAGCTGTGCTTATGGTGATACTGTCGGGCTATACATTTGCAGATATATACAGAAGCGGTTCACTTCTGCTTATCGCAGAACTGGTGGCTTCTGTTATATATATGATTGCTGTAGGTCCGCTGACCGGCGTATCGCTGCTGATGAAGCTTGTGTCGGTTACTGCGGCGTGTATAGTCTTCTCGAGAACCACAAGTGATGCCGAGATACCTGATATGCTGACGATGGGACTGGGAGTAAAGCCGTCGACAGCACGCGTGCTGACGGGGATGATTATATATCTGCCTATGATGGGGAGAGAGCATAGAAGAACTGATGCTGTGCTTGTGTCCCGAGGTATCGGCATGGGGAAATTTCGTGACAGATTGTGGCGCAGACTAATTACTATACCTCCGCGTGTCAAAACTGCATATAGAAGAGTCAGAGGTATCATGACATCCATGACGCTCAGATGCTATGAGCAAAGCTCAGGCAGAATTCGAGTGTCACCGCTCAGGTACAGACGTGTGGATGCAGTAGCATTTTTACTGTTGGTGCTATATGTGGTGGTATGTGTGGCTGTAATGGTGATATGAAACTGTCCTTCCGGATGCAGGATGATGAGAAAAGACTGCGCGTCCGTGTGTCAGGATTACTCTGATGCAATGTAGGGGATGGCGAGTAAAGAGGTGGACATATTAGTGACCATGTATATAAGCAGCTTAGCTTGGAATATAGAAAATGACGAGGATATATGGAAACAAGACGTATAAAGCTTACGGTCGCATATGACGGCACAGCCTACTGCGGATGGCAGGTGCAGGACAACGGTCTGGCGGTTGAGGCGGTCATAAATGAAGCAATACATAAGCTTACAGGTGAGGAGATACAGGTGATAGGAGCCAGTAGGACTGACTCCGGAGTGCATGCAGAGGGAAATGTCTGCGTGTTCGATACGACAACGAGAATACCGGCAGAGAAGCTGTCCTATGCACTTAATATGAGGCTGCCGGAGGATATAAGAATTCAGAAATCTGAAGAGATATCAGCGGACTTTCATCCGAGATATGTGCACTCAGTTAAGACATATGAATACAGAATCTGGAATAACAGACATGACAATCCTATGCTGAGACTCTACACACACTTTGTATACTATCCGATAGACATAGATAAGATGAAAGAGGCTGCGGAGTGCCTCGTGGGTGAGCATGACTTTAAGAGCTTCTGCTCGGCACATTCACAGGTGAAGACAACGGTGAGACGTATCAGAGCAATAGACATATTCAGAGATGATAAGGATGACAGAATCATAACCATCAGAATATCCGGTGACGGATTTCTCTATAACATGGTGAGAATCATAGTCGGAACACTGCTTCAAATCGGCATGGGGATAAGGCCGGTTGATGATATGGAGAGGATAATTGCGGCATGCGACAGAGGTGCGGCAGGTCCCAAGGCACCGGCAAAGGGGCTGACACTTGTTGGTATACAGTATGACGAATGTTGACATATAAGTATCGGTCATGTGGTATGGAGTTACAAAGTATGAAGAGTATGAGCGGAAAAGAAGATATAAGCTGCAGCGGAAACTGCGGTCAGTGTGATGCGGGATGTATAGATGACGTGCCCTTCCTGTCGAGTATTCCCGACAGAGAAAAGAAGAATATGGTGTCACGCTCTGTCCGTAAGAAGGTAAAGAAGGGCGGATATCTGTTCCGTGAGGGGCAGGTGGTTGACTCCATATATATTATACTGAGCGGCAAGGTCAAGCTTACACGCTATGATGCCGACGGGCGGGAGCAGATAGTCGGTATATTTTCAGATGGTGATGCTATATGGGAGGGACTGCTTGCTGATGAGCCATACTTCCCGTACTCCGGTAAGTGCCTCATTGGTTCGACTGTTTGCATAATTCAGAAGGAGGACTTCCTGGACGTACTAAAGGATCCGCAGGTGTCATATGCCATCATAACGATGCTCTCTGAGAAGCTGCATAACGCAAACGAGAGAAATATGTATCTGTCAAGGCGTGATCCTAAGGAGAGGCTTGCGGGTTTCCTGATATACAGGGAGTCGATGGACCGTTCGAACTATATAGAGATAAAGCTCGATGATATAGCAGCGTCGGTATGTCTCAGACCTGAGACGGTGAGCAGGAAGATAAGTGAACTGGTGGACGAGGGAACGATAGAGAGGATAGGTAAGAGCGGGATACATATAGTCGATGCAGGAAGACTGAGAGAGATATTTGAATAGTGCGATATATGTGCTTTGCATTATGATAGAAATATGCCGAGTGGACGGAGAAGCTCCGGACACTCGGTTTTTCTGTGATATATGACAAAATATAAAAAATACGTCAGTATAAATTAAAAAAAGCAAGAAACCGCATGTCGATTTGTAAATAATTTGCAAAAACTGATCAATAATTACAATCTTGATTATAATCAAGGAAATGAATCCCGTGTTATGTTTGAATATCTCTTGCCTGAAATAAACAGGACTAACCAATCACATGCTGCGAAGTATATCTGCAGGATGGATTGGCAAATATAACATTTCAAGTATAAATGATTTTACAGGAGGTTTGATATGGCAATGCTGGTTAGTGAAGCATGGGACGGATTTGACGGAAGAATCTGGAGAGAAGAGTGCAACGTAAGAGACTTCATCCAGAAGAACTACACACCCTATGATGGTGATGAGAGCTTCCTTGCAGGTCCTACAGAGGCAACAGATAAGCTCTGGGGTAAGCTCCAGGAGCTGCAGAAGTTAGAGCATGAGAACGGTGGTGTACTTAAGGAGGATGCAGATGTAGTAAGCAGTCTCACATCATACGGTCCCGGATATATAGATGAGTCTATAAAGGACCTCGAGCAGATAGTAGGTCTTCAGACAGATGAGCCGCTGAAGCGTGCATTTATGCCCTATGGTGGTATCAAGATGGCAGAGGAGGCTCTTAAGATGTACGGATATGAGCCGAATGCTGACTTCCACAAGATATTTACAGATTATCATAAGACACACAATCAGGCAGTATTTGATGTATATACACCTGAGATGAAGGCTGCACGTCATACACATATCATCACAGGTCTTCCTGATACATACGGAAGGGGACGTATCGTAGGTGATTACAGAAGAGTCGCTCTCTACGGTATCGACCAGCTTATCGCATGGAAGGAAGAGGACAAGAAGAACTGTGGAGACGGCACCATGACCGATGAGGTTATACGTCTTCGTGAGGAGATAGCAGAGCAGGTTAAGGCTCTTAAGGGTATGAAGGAGATGGCTGCAATTTACGGCTTCGATATCTCAAAGCCTGCTACAAATGCTAAGGAAGCATGCCAGTGGCTGTACTTCGGATACCTTGCAGCTGTTAAGACACAGAACGGTGCTGCCATGAGCGTAGGTCGTGTATCAACCTTCCTGGATATATATATTGAGAGAGACCTTAAGAACGGTGTTATCACAGAGTCTGAGGCTCAGGAGCTTATCGATCATATGGTTATGAAGTTCCGTATGGTTAAGTTCGCAAGAATTCAGAGCTATAACGAGCTCTTCTCAGGTGATCCCGTATGGGCAACACTTGAGGTAGCCGGTATCGGTATGGATGGACGTTCAATGGTTACAAAGAACGACTACAGATTCCTGCATACACTTGAGAACATGGGACCTTCACCCGAGCCTAACCTTACAGTACTTTACTCATCAGCACTTCCTCAGAACTTCAAGAGATATGCTGCTATGATATCTGTAAAGACAAGCTCTATTCAGTACGAGAACGATGATGTAATGAAGCCTGTATGGGGTGATGATTACTCAATCTGCTGCTGTGTATCAGCTACACAGACAGGTAAGGAAATGCAGTTCTTCGGAGCAAGAGCAAACCTTGCAAAGTGTCTTCTTTACGCTATCAACGGTGGACGTGATGCTAAGATGAAGGACAAGGTAACAGGCAAGCCCATGCAGGTAGGACCCGAGCTTGCACCCATCACATCAGAGTATCTTGACTATGATGAGGTAGTACATAAGTATGAGATAATGCTTGACTGGCTTGCAGGTCTCTACGTAAATATCCTGAACCTGATTCATTATATGCATGACAAGTACTACTATGAGTCATCACTTATGGCTCTTATAGATACAGACGTAAGAAGAACATTTGCAACAGGTATCGCAGGCTTCTCACACTGTATAGACTCACTGTCAGCTATCAAGTATGCAAAGGTTAAGGTTATAAGAGATCCCGAGACAGGCATGGCTATGGACTTCGAGACAGAGGGTGACTTCCCCAGATACGGTAACGATGATGACAGAGCAGATGACATCGGTGTATGGCTTCTGAAGACCTTCCTTGATGACATCAAGAAGAGACATACATACAGAGACTCAGAGCCTACAACTTCAATCCTGACTATTACATCGAACGTTGTATATGGTAAGTTCACATCAAACCTTCCCGACGGAAGACGTGCATGGACACCCTTCGCACCCGGTGCAAATCCCAGCTACGGCGCAGAGAAGAACGGACTTCTTGCATCACTTAACTCTGTTGCTAAGCTGCCTTATCACTGGGCACTCGACGGTATCTCAAATACACAGTCGATGAATCCTTCGGCACTCGGACATGATGACGAGGAGAGAGCAAACAACCTTGTAAATGTACTCGACGGATACTTCGACCAGGGTGCACATCACCTCAACGTAAATGTATTCAACAAGGAAACACTGCTTGACATCATGGAGCATCCTGAGAAGCCTGAGTATGCTAACTTCACGATTCGTGTATCGGGATATGCTGTTAAGTTTATAAATCTTACGAGAGAGCAGCAGCTCGACGTTATCAGCAGAACCTTCCATGAGACTTTGTAGGGTATCATAATTTATAAAGAGTTTAAGAAAGCCACCGCGATGAGCGGTGGCTTTTGTTCACAAAACTATACCTTTATGGATTACTCGGGATATACGAACCTGCGGTTTTCGGTGAGCTCGTGCTTGTAGCGGCGGATGTAGTACTTCGCCATGTTGAGGTTCTGCTCTGAGTAGTTGCCGCACTCCTCGGGCTTAGCTCCCGGTATCTCACCTTCGTAGCCTTCGATGAAGTCACACATGTCGATGATGGTGTCGAAGACATCCTCGGATGTAAGGTCGCCGAACATTACGAGGTAGAAGCCTGTCCTGCAGCCCATGGGACCAAAGTATACAATGTCATCCTTTACAGCGCAGTTTCTGAGATATGTTGCACCCATATGTTCGATAGTGTGAAGTGCCGGCTGGTCCAGTACGGGCTCACGGTTGGGAGCGGTAAATCTCATATCAAAGGTTGTCACAACGCAGTCACCATTTCTGTCACGTCGCGACACATATATACCGGGATACAGATTCAGATGATTGACACTAAAGCTTGCTATTCTATTTAATTTGTCCATTTAGATTCCTCCGATTTTCTTGTATAGCCGATGTCGACTCTTAAATATTTAAAATAGATTATAAACCACAGGAAGAAAGCAGGCAACAATCCGGAAAGAAAACATTTGACATAGCAGCACCGTTAGGGTAAAATGCTTGTTTGTGACAGTCCGGAAGTGTGAGATTACATTTCCACAGTCGAGCCGAAAAGTGCTTAGCGGATGAGAACTCACGACTCAGATACTGACCAGAGTAGGCTACTCCGCAGGGTCCCGAAACAGCCCTGTTGGACGAATATTTTATAAGGAGGATGTTTCAATGAAGACTTATATGCCCAGTGCAAGTACCATTGAAAGAAAGTGGTACGTTGTAGACGCAGAGGGTAAGACACTCGGACGTCTTGCCAGTGAAGTAGCAAAGGTACTTAGAGGTAAGCATAAGCCTACCTACACACCTTACCTTGACACAGGTGACTATGTAATCGTAGTTAACGCTGAGAAGATCAAGGTAACAGGAAACAAGATGAATGATAAGGTTTACTATCATCATTCAGGCTATGTCGGAGGACTTAAGTCAGCTACTCTTAAGGAGAAGCTTGATAAGAACCCCACCTTCGTAGTAGAGCACGCAGTTAAGGGAATGCTCCCCAAGGGACCTCTTGGAAGACAGATGTACAAGAAGCTCTTTGTTTATGCAGGACCGGATCACAAGCATCAGGCACAGAAGCCTGAAGTACTTGAGATTAAGGGCTAAGAAGGAGGTAGAAGGACATGGCTAAGGCAGCAACAAGATATTACGGAACAGGTAGAAGAAAGAGCTCTGTTGCAAGAGTTTATGTAACTCCCGGAACAGGTAAGATTACAATCAATAAGAAGGATATCGAGGACTATTTCGGACTCGAGACACTTAAGGTTATAGTTAGACAGCCCTTTGCAGTAACCGGTACAACAGGTAAGTATGATGTTAAGGTTAATGTATACGGCGGCGGATTCACAGGTCAGGCAGGTGCTATACGTCACGGTATATCAAGAGCACTTTGCGATGCAGGTGATGAGTTCAGACCTATCCTTAAGAAGGCAGGCTTCCTTACAAGAGATCCTCGTATGAAGGAGAGAAAGAAGTACGGTCTCAAGTCAGCACGTCGTGCACCTCAGTTCTCAAAGAGATAATCAGACCGAATATCTATGGAGTATGGGCAGCATATGCTGCTCATATTTCGAACCTAACTACTTCAGTGATTTAATGCGATAAAGTAAAAAATGTATTGCACAGCAACATGCCTTATGTTAAGACATAGTAGGATTACAAGCAGTCTGTATAGACCGAAATCGTCCGGTTGGCAATACGATGGAAAATTATGATAAGAGGTAAATGACTATGGAAATGCAAATGGAATTTGTAAGGAAGCTGCCGACTCCGCAGGAGCTTAAGGAGCAGTTTCCACTCAGTGATGAGATAAAGAAGGTAAAGGAAGCAAGAGATAAGGAGATAGCTGAAATCTTCGAGGGCAGGAGCGACAAGTTCCTGATGATTATAGGTCCCTGCTCGGCAGATAACGAGGAGGCAGTTGTTGACTATATGCACAGACTCGCTGAGGTACAGGAGAAGATAAAGGACAAGATATTTATCATCCCCAGAGTATATACCAACAAGCCCCGTACAAAGGGTACAGGCTATAAGGGTATGCTGCATCAGCCGGATCCGGAGGGACATGAGGATATGCTCGCAGGAATCATCGCTATAAGAGAGATGCATACCCGCGTTGTAAGAGAGACAGGCTTCACCTGTGCAGAGGAAATGCTCTATCCCGGAAACCACAGATACCTCTCTGACCTTCTGTCGTACGTTGCTGTAGGTGCACGTTCGGTAGAGGATCAGGAGCATAGAATAGTTGCATCAGGTGTAGGTATCCCTGCAGGTATGAAGAATCCTCCCAGCGGAGACCTGTCGGTTATGATGAACTCTATTACGGCAGCGCAGGCTCCTCAGGACTTTATCTACAGAGGATGGGAGGTTCGTACAAACGGAAATCCCCTTGCTCATGCCATCATGCGTGGATATATAGACAATCTGGGACACAGTAAGCCTAACTATCACTATGAGGATCTGAGAACTGTATATGAGGAGTATCAGAAGCTCGGACTGAAGAATCCGGCTATCATAGTCGACACCAATCATGCTAACTCCAACAAGCAGTATCTCGAGCAGATAAGGATTGCCAAGGATGTACTTCACAGCAGGAGACTTTCGGATGATATAAGAGGTATAGTGAAGGGACTCATGACTGAGAGCTACATCGAGGACGGAGCACAGAAGATAGGTGAGGGTATCTACGGTAAGTCCATCACTGATCCGTGTCTCGGATGGGAGAAGACAGAGCGACTGCTCTATGAAATAGCTGAGCTTGTATAAATGATATATCACCGACGTGGTCTGGTTGTCGTGAAACCATGAATGTCCGGTGAACAGAGATAACACTAAAAAAGATGTCTGTCAGTTATTGGCAGACATCTTTTTGTGCACGATAGCAATGAGTTCCTGCTCAGTGGCATGTTTTTGCCTGAACTGTGATATCCCGGATATGTAACTACACCAGCTCATATCCCTTCGAGCGCAGGCTCTCCTCAACCTCTGCATAGCCTGCGGCATGAAGCACCGCAAGAGGTGTCTTGGAATCTCTGCTGTATGAAACATAGAGATAGTCGATATTTATGTTGCTGTTCGTGATATCCGTAAGCAGCTTCGTGAGGCTTCCCACGTCATCTGGAATCTTAACACCGATTACCTTATTGATATTGCACATATATCCGGCATCTGTAAGCAGGCTGCAGGCCCTCTCGGGATCTGTTACAAGCATCCTGATTATGCCGAACTCGGCACTGTCGTTGGTTACCACATTGTAGATATCGATGCCTGCATCAGACACAAGCTTCGTTATCTTTACCATGCCGCCCTTCTCATTAGCGGCAACTATAGAAAGCTGACTGATCATAGGTTTTCCCTCCTGTTTTACTTAGTCGGCGGTATTGTAGCACATTAAATATATAATGTCATCTCGTTTCGGAAATGATACATAACGTGTGGACTAAGCGTCTTGTATGCTGTAAAATGCCATACATGAATGAGAATCGGAGATTAGAGATGTTTGAAAAGTATAAGATCAGAGTTCGAAATGCAATCGTCGGCGGTACACTTCGTGATGAGATACTGTTTATCGCAGTTGACGTTATACTGATGCTCCTCGGAGCCTTCATGTCAGTAGTAAATGTTATCACAGGTGAGATAGTTGTACTATATGCAACACTCACGGTAACGATAATCGGGTTAATCAATATACTTCTGCTGAGGCAAAAGGTGCCGAAGATAGTGCCGCACCTGCTGCTGTATCTGTCGGTGCAGGTGATACTGTTCTTCTTCGTAATAAGCGGACAGCCGGATGGCTTCAGCTCACTGTGGCTCAGTATCATACCTATGCTTGCCATGATGATGATGGGCATGAAGATAGGCAGTATATACAGTGGTGTGGCACTTCTGATACTGATATTTCTGTTCTGGACACCGGTCGGAAGGAGCCTGCTGCAGTATGACTACAACAGTACATTTCTGCTGAGATATCCGTTCTTCTACGTGGCTATCTATGCATTGTCACTGGCTACGGAGTATATACGTAAGGTGACACACGATAAGCTGATGGAAGCAAATGAAAGATACAGGCATCTCTATAGGCATGATGCGCTGACGGGACTCTATAACAGATACGGTATAAACGAACATATGAGACTTCATGACAGCGCCGGCATGAAGGCTGCAGTTATAATTATGGATATAGATAACTTCAAGCGTGTAAATGATACCTATGGCCACGATGCAGGGGATGCGGTGCTGAAAAATGTGGCGGACATCCTGCAGTCATCTGTATGTGACGACTGTACTTACGCCAGGTGGGGCGGTGAGGAGTTTCTTGTATATATGGCATGTGAGCATGACGCAGTGGAAACTGCCGAGAGAATCCGTGCAAATGTGGAGCAGTCGTCGGTGACATATGATGATGTAACCATCAGTGTAACCATCAGCCTTGGAGTGTGTATAGAGGATGAGAACAGCATGGCTGTAGAGAAGATAATCAACGAGGCAGATAAGTGTCTCTATGAGTCGAAGACCACTGGTAAGAACAGGGTGACAATGAAACGTATATAAATCAGATATATGTATCGAAAGGGTTGGGCGAACCAACCCTTTTATGTTATAATTTCCACATGGGTGACTATATAGCGAAGCTGTCAGGTGACTATATATCTGTCGACAAGAGCTACGGGGGAAGTCAGATATGGTTCAGGGACGGTGAAAAGGGAAATCTATCCAGAGATAATATAATAAAGGGCTACGGCTGCGGACTAATCGGTGCATCGGATATACTCATGTATATCGGAGCTGTGAAGAAACCGGCAAGAGAGAAAATCGGTATAGGCAAGAGGACGGATGAGCTCGGTGATGTACATACGCAGAGTATGACGACAGCTGAGTATAAGTCCTACATACACCGTATGGAGAAGCTGTACTTTCATATATATCCTAAGCTCGGAATGTCTGGAATCATGCTGATGCTTGGGATGAATCTGTATCTTCTGATGCACGGCAGGGAGATTAAAAGGGAAACCGGCAGACGCTTTCGTGCAAGATGGGGCGTAAGACCTACGCGTATATATGAGAGTATAGAGAAGATGCTTGCGGAGGAGATACCGGTGATTATAGCTATAGGACCGGGATACTTCAGTAAGAGAAGACTTAGACTGTATGGAGTGAAGCCGGCGGCAACGAAGGCACACTACGTTACAGTTACCGGTATCAGACGGATGAAGAGAGAACACACATCGGTGGAGCTGAGAGGACCTGCAAGGCTGAGAAGGAAGCTGTGGCATAGTCTGTACCGTGATGATGACATATATCTGGAGGTGTCATCGTGGGGCAGGAGGTACTGTATCAGCTGGAACGAGTATATAGACTATGTTTTGCAGTGTGATAACTTCCTGTTCAGCAATATACTGTATATAGGAGCAAAGAGTTGAAGATAAGAAGAAGATACGTGGTGTCGGGAAGTGTTCAGGGAGTCGGCTTCAGGTACAGAGCCTACTACGTGGCACGTGACATGGGACTCACGGGATACGTCAGAAATATGTTTAACGGAGATGTCGAGGTCGAGGTGCAGGGAGATGAGGACTCGGTGATGGCATTTCTGATGAAGGTGGAGGAGGGACACTTCATCCACATAGATAATGTAAGAACTACGAAGCTTGAGGTGGACGAGTTTGAGAGAGACTTCTCGGTCAGAGACTCGTACTGACAGGCGGACATCAAGGATATGAGCCCGCTGTTACAGACTATAATGTATAGAGGAGAGGTTTGATGAAAAGATTACCCTTGGTAAGAATCAGGAGATGCGGTGCGGCTGTGCTTGCTGCGGTTATGGTGGCGGCACTCTGTACAGAAGGTGTATACGATGAGAACACATCAGTCGTATATGCGGACGAGACTGCACAGGAGTCTGAGGGCAGTACAGAGGAAAGCGAGATGAAGTATGAGGTGGATTTCTTCGATGATGACGCTTCATACACCAGTGTGCTCTATGATAACACGAGCGGTCTTCCGACGTCTGAGGCCAACTGTATAACAGAGACGGAGGATGGCTTCATCTGGATAGGAGGCTACAGCGGACTTGTGAGGTATGACAGCGAGAGCTTCTTCAGATATGATGCGTCAGATGGTATATCCAGTGTCGTAAGCTTGTATGTGGACTCAAAGGAGCGCTTGTGGATAGGAACGAACGACAGCGGCGCAGTTCTTATGGAAAAGGACGAGTTTACATTTTTTGATAAGGATGACGGACTGAACTCCGTGTCAGTCAGGTCGATTGCCGAGGATGAGGCAGGAAATATATTCCTTGCGACAACTCACGGTATGGTTTATGTAGACACCAACGGTGAGGTACAGCTGGTCGATGATCCACAGATAAATGAGGAGTACATAAAGGAACTTAGAATCGGAAATGACGGAGTCATATACGGCGTAACGCTCAGCGGAGATTTCTTTACGGTTGATAATTGCAAGATAAGCGGGTACTACAGCGGAAGCCTCTATGGAGATATAGCGGTATCATGTATATGCCCGGATCCCAATAACGACGGTTATGTGTATCTCGGTACAAATGAAAACTCTATTCTCCACGGAAGTCTCAGCCAGACCATAGATAAGTATGAGGAAACAAAGCTGGAGGAGCAGAGCTACATAAACCGTCTGATGTATATCAAGAATTATCTCTGGATATGTTCGGATGACGGTATAGGTCTGATGAACGCTGACGGTAAGTATAAGAAGCTGGACAACCTGCTTGCAAACAACTCAATCGACGACATAATGATGGACTACGAAGGAAATATGTGGTTTGCTTCGAGCCGTCAGGGAGTTATGAAGATAGTTGAGAACAGATTTGACGATATATCGCTTAAGGCAAATCTCGAGTCTATGGTTGTAAATACAACCTGTATTCATGACGATAAGCTCTATATCGGTACTGACAACGGAATAGTTGTAACAGATGATGATTATAATGTCGTGGATGACGAGCTTGCTGCAACGGTTGGAGATGCGAGAGTCCGTGCAATCAAGAACGATTCATCCGGAAATATGTGGATATGTACATATGGAGATCTCGGACTTATAAAGTATGAAGATGACGGAACACTTACATGCTATAATATGGATAACGGTCTTGCATCGAACAGAGTGAGAACTGTCTACGAGTTGGCTGATGGCAGCATGGCTGCATCGGCAAACGGCGGCGTCAGTATCATAAAGGATGACAAGATTACCACAACCTACGACGACTCGAGCGGTATAACAAATACGGAGATACTGTCCATATGTCAGGATGATGACGGAAGGCTGTACTTCGGAAGTGACGGCGACGGTATATATGTTATAGATTCCAACAAGGTATCAAGAATCGGAGTAGGTGACGGTCTCAAGTCCGAGGTTATCATGCAGATAAAGAAGGATGAGACAAATGGTCTGTACTGGCTTATAACCAGTAACTCCATAGCATATATGAACAGTGAGGGTAACGTAACTACGGTTTCAAACTTCCCGTACTCGAATAACTTCGACATCATATTTAACGAGGATAAGTCATGGGTTATAAGTTCAAATGGTATCTATGTCATAAACACTGAGGACATGATAAATGATGTCGAGGACATGGACTACATGTTCTATAGCAGGAGCAGCGGTCTGCCCTATACACCGACTGCGAACTCACGAAGCTACGTAGCCGATGACGGAGAGTTTTATATAGCATGCTCGTCGGGTGTGACCTCGGTAAATATAAATTCAACCATGTCGGATAATACTGATACCAAGATGGCAATTCCGTATGTGGAGTGTGACGGAGAGTACATATATGCTGAGAATGGAGTGGTTACCATACCGGCGGACACAAAGCGTATTTCCATCTATGGATATGTATTTACCTACTCCTACAGCATGCCGAAGGTAAGCTATATACTTGAGAATTTTGACTCATCCGAAACGGTGATTGAGAAGAGTGACCTATCAGCAGCAACCTACACGAACCTGTCGGGAGACACTTATACATTTGACTTGAGTATACTGAACCCCTCATCGCTTAAGGTTGAAAATACTATTTCACTTAAGATAGTTAAAGAGAAGTCCCTGTATGAGAAGGCGTGGTTCAGGGGACTGCTGCTTATAGCATTTATGCTTCTGTTATATGTGCTCTACAGGATAGCACTTAAGAGAAAGACAGAGGCGCTCAGGAAGGAGCAGCAGAGAGATCAGACTATCCTGAATCAGATAGTTGCCGCATTTGCGAAGATTATAGATAACAAGGATGCATATACACGTGGTCATTCCTTCAGAGTTGCGGAGTACACACTTAAGATTGCACGCAGGATGGGCTACAGCAAGGATGAGCTTAGAAGAATTTACAACATAGCCCTTCTCCATGATATAGGTAAGACCAGTGTGCCGGATGATATACTTAATAAACCCGGTAAGCTGACGGATGAGGAGTATGCAATAATCAAGACACACTCACCCGCAGGTCGTGAGATACTGAGTGGTATAGAGGCCTTCCCGGAGCTTGCTCTCGGAGCCGGATATCATCATGAGAAGTATGACGGTACAGGATATCCCGATCATCTGAAGGGTGAGGAGATACCTAAGGTGGCTCAGATTATCGCGGTTGCGGATACGTTCGACGCGATGTACTCCACAAGACCGTATCGTAAGAAGATGGAGCTTAGCAAGGTACTTGCAGAAATTGAGAGATGTAAGGGAACCCAGTTTAATCCTGAGATTGCCGATATATTTATCAAGCTTGTAAATGAGGGCGGTCTGGATGAGGATGACAGCGACATCTGGGAGGATGACTGATAAGAGGATGAAATCATACTGTTTTGCCGTATACCACCACTGCAAAAGTGGTGATTGTGCCTCTCCGGCGAGGATTTACCCCGATTTTTAGTCGCTTATTATGATGGTGAACTCAGTGCTGTATCGGATATTATATGAACAGCCTCCGATATGTTTGCCTCTGGAACAGATGAGTAGTTTATAAGATAGCTGCCTCTGTCTCCATCGCCGAAGTATGAGAGCGGACGCAGGATGACTCCCTTCCCGACAAGACGCTCCGTAAAGTCAGGACTCGTACCTGAGATATTGATGATAAAATGCATGCCGGCATTTTCCTCATGGATTTCTGAAATACGAGAGAGAGAACTGCTGCTTATTTCACTTAGCAGCAGGTCTCTCTTTTTACGTGCGGCTGTTCTCATGCGGTTTATATGCTTTTCGTAGTAACCGTCAGCTATAAAGTGTGCCAGGGTCAGCTGCTCAAAGGTTGATACCGTACAGGAGTAGAAGGACACTTTCCTGTTGTAAATTTCCATAAGCTCAGGAGGCAGTACCATGTAGCTTATACGTATAGTAGAAGCCAGTGTCTTTGTAAATGTATTCATGTATATTACGCGCCGTGACTTATCTATACTGTAGAGTGATGGTATGGGACGGCCTGAGAGTCGGAGTTCACTGTCATAGTCATCTTCTATTATGTATCGAGTATCAGATTCATCCGCCCATCCGAGCAGTTCAAGTCTTCGTCCTATGGGCATGGTTATGCCGGTTGGAAAGTGGTGTGACGGAGTGGTATGCACGACATCTGCTCCATGCTGCCTTAGCTCGTCTACGAGGATACCGCATTCGTCTATTGATATGCGGCGGCATTTCACTGGATATGTCTCATAAAGTCGTGACAGCTTTCTGTATCCAGGATTCTCTGTGGCATAAACCTTATCAGCACCGATAAGCTGGATAAGCAGCAGATGCAGCACCTCTGTACCGGCGCCTATTACTATTGAATCCGGTGAAACAGCTATACCGCGAAAGTCTCTCAGATACCCGGATATTGCCTGCCGCAGCTCCCATAATCCCATGGAGGGGGAATTAGTCATAAGAAGCGGCTGCTCACTCGAGAGTATCTGTCTTGTAAGTTTTGCCCAGGTAGAGAAGGGAAAGCTGTCCGTGGAGGCAGAGTTAGAGGAAAAGTCGGCGATTATTTCGCGTGAATTATTGCCGGAATATATATGCTCTGATACTGCATAGTCCGAATCCTGCGTATATACAGCTTGTGTGTAACACGAACTTCCAGATAGCGCGGTGGATGTATTACATGATGTGGCATCTATGTTTGCAGAAAGTCTGTCGAAAGACTCAGCATCATACTCATCAATATTCATGTCACTCACGAAGTAACCTCTTCTCGGAAGAGAGTATATATATCCCTCGGACATAAGCTGGCCGTAGGCGTTCTCTATGGTGAGCACACTGATACCAAGCTGCTGTGAGAGGGATCTCTTCGACGGAAGATGTGTGTCGGTGATGAGTTTTCCGGACATGATATCTGAGCGTATAAAATCATATAGCTGCACATATAGCGGAGCGGATGTAGTTTCTTTGTTAAATGTGTAATTGAGCATAGCTAATCAAATCTGACCTTTCTAAAAAATCAATAACTGACCATTTTCTCAATGTCAGATATAGTATATGATTCATTTCAAATTTTGTAAATGTATTCCGATGTTGTATCGGACAGAAGCTGCCGGCGAGTCTTAGACTGCCGGATTAAGGGAGGAAAATTACTATGAAGAAGGTTCTTACAATTCAGGATATTTCGTGCTTCGGCAAGTGCTCACTTACAGTTGCACTTCCGATTATCTCAGCTATGGGTGTCGAGACGGTTATACTTCCGACAGCAGTACTGTCAACTCATACCATGTTTAAGAATTTTACGGTTAAGGATTTGACAGATCAGCTCATCCCCATAACTGATCACTGGAAGAGTGAGGGCATAACATTTGATGCTATCTATACAGGATATCTCGGATCAGCTGAAGAAATAGAGATAGCTGAGAAAATCTTTGATGAGTTTAAGACAGATAATACATTGATATTTATCGACCCGGTTATGGCGGATAACGGTAAGCTTTACCCTGCGTTTGACCTTGAGTATGCAAAGCTAAATGCAAAGCTTTGCGGAAAGGCAGATGTAATCGTACCGAATATCACGGAGGCGTGCTTCATGACGGATACTGAGTATAAGGAGAGCTATGACGAGAGCTATATCACAGAGCTGTTGGATAAGCTTGCAGGCCTTGGTGCTAAGAAGGTCGTACTGACGGGAGTATCACTCTCTGCAGGAAAGACCGGTGTGTATGGTATAGATACAGCTACCGGTGAAAAAATCATTTACCAGAATGATCGTGTGGATGCTGCATATCACGGCACGGGAGATGTATTTGCAAGCGTATCGGTAGGAGCTCTTATGAGAGGACTTTCCATGAACGAGGCATTTAAGCTGGCCGCGGACTACACAGCCGATACAATCAGGACTACACTGGCAAATCCCGAGAATCCCTGGTACGGAGTTGACTTCGAAACTACGTTGCCGGAGCTTGTGAGAAGACTGGGACATTAAGTTAGCGTAAAATTTTAGTCGGAAAAATTTAAAGAAATAGAAAAGGGGAACCCCTCTTTGTGATAAAGTATTTGTTGACAAAAAAAACAACACAAAGGAGGAGAACCCCATGGTCAATAGTATAA
>Ga0065711_1002436_pt1 | contig 33915 bp, 9 predicted proteins | sample Hoacrofraction12_FD_59098 | JGI IMG/M metagenome (GOLD analysis project Ga0065711, IMG submission 59098) | Hoatzin crop microbial communities from Cojedes, Venezuela - Epithelial fraction 12 v2 (version 2) | ecosystem: Host-associated > Birds > Digestive system > Esophagus > Crop | place...
GACGCCGCCGGCGCCGCCCGCGCCCTGGCTCCGCGCGGACTTTCCCCCTGCCTCCCTCCCTCCCTCCTTCCCGTCCCGTCCCACCGCGGCCCCGCTGGCGAGGGCAGCCGAGCGGCACCGGCCCGCGCGGCCGCCGCCTGCGTAGCCTCCTCCCCCGCCTGCCCCTGCCCACCGGCCCGCCGCACTTCCTGGCTGGAAATTCCCGCTGACGCTCCGGCGGCGCGGCACGGGCGGGGCGGCCGTTGGGCGCGAGCAGCTCTGAGCACCGCTCCGGCTGAGGGGAAGCCCGCCCCGGGCGGGCGAGGAGCTGGGGCAGCGCCCGGCAGCCGCTCTCAGGCGGCCTAATGCCCTTCCCGGGGACGGGCCCTCCCGCCGGTAGGAAACCGGGCGGCGACGTGAGCCTCTTCACCCCGGGGGAATCGTCCTGTCGTCATCCGTGTTGCTTGGCCCGCAGCGGCCTTCTCGGCGCTTCTGTGGAAGCAGGCCCAGGCTGGTGGGTGCCAGCGCTTTCCTGTTGGTTGACCCCCTAAAAGGTTCTGGAGGGAAGAGAGACACCGCACAGAGTGAATTTAAGGCTGCCTACGCGGTGCCTGGCTGGTGGCCGCCTTTCATGGGCTCTTCATGGAGCTCTGAGCAACCTGATCTACTGGAAGGTGTCCCTGCTCATGGCAGGGGGGTTGGAACCAGATGATCTTTAAGGTACCTTCCAACCCTTACAATTCTATGGTTCTATGATTCATGAAAGCAGATTTACTGACTGACTTACCACCTGATGTCTGAGAACAGCACTGAGCAGTGAGAACAGCTACGTAGCACCATTTTTCCATGGATTTATACAGCTTCTGGCAGAGCAGACTCCAAGGTTGCCGAACTTCTGTTAAGTAGTGCTGACCATCAATAATACGCTGGTCTTCTTAATACTGAAATCCAAGTTTGTAGTCCAGTAACCAAGTCTCCCAGATGCATTTAACCAAGGCTGAAGAAAGTCAGCTAGTGCTGCATTTAATTGGTACAAATGTTATGTGAAACATTGGAAGTTCCGACATCTTTATGCTGGGTCTTAAATGTCTGGGTTGCTAAGGGTGAAGAGCGTCTCAAATCGGCAGCCAGCTGCATTAGCCCAGAAATTCAGCCGCGCACCTGGAAAGCGCCCGTGGGCGATTTTGTTGTGCTAAGGCCACATGAGGTGGAACTTCACTAATTGTTTATCTCAGAGTTGAATGAGTAACAAAAATCCTAATTTATAAGAAGGATTAAAAAACCCGCAACCTATAAATGAATGAAATGATGCGACTATTGCTTCTTGTATTGAAGCAAGGAACTGTAATCCAGAGCAAAAATGGATTCATAAGAAAGAGGGTCAAAACATAAGTCACCTGTTGATTGGGACAAGAAGAAAGGGGTATTTCACCAGAGAGCTATTACAGCCTTATCTTGAAAACTGCATAGATAGTCCGGTCGTGTCACAGAGGGAGGCTATGCTGCTGAACACTTCCAGTCTACCATAATGGTAGTTGATTTCCTTTCTGTGAAGGGAGCAGATTCAGATGTTACACCTTGTGCCTCATCTCTGGGTTGGAACTGAGACGTACTCCTTCAAAATCAGTGCTGAGACTGTGAAAGCGAGCTTGGAAATGCTGATTTTCTCTGTCTCTTGGTAAGAGACCTGAAACCTCATAGAGGTTACACATACGTCACATATGAAGAGACAGTTGTTTCCTTTATTTGGATTGCCACTCATGCTTCTTGATGCAGTTCTAAAAATGTGTTCCCCCATTCTCTTCCCAATACAAACTGGGAATTGCAAATGACTCAGCATTTCTGAATAAAACATGGTTTTCCTTATTAAATGGGGGTACTTTCTGTACACTTGAGACCCAATATTAATCTTTTCTGTGGAAGCAAGTTCACTAAAGTAAGCAGAACAAGTGAGGAGAGAATCAAGTCCCAAAGCCCTTTAAGAAGGAAATCCAGATGATTTAAAATATGAGAAGTGTTTCAAAATAAGATCCATTTGAAAGGAAAGGTGCCCTGTCACAGCTAGTCAAAGGTGTGCTTACTGGGCAAAACCTGTATGAACAAGAACCAGGAAATCAGACAAGGTGGAAAAGTTCCAAAACTCGAGGAGACTTACCTGGTGGTTTTATTTTAAAAGGACACATTATCAAGGACTCAGGCTCAGCTTGCTCTGTGAAGTCTTAATCAGCTTCCACAAACATATAGGTTTTAAAAGAAAATCCTCTTCTCAATTCTATTTAAAGCATAAATTTATCTTTCTTGTAACTTAATAACAGAAATGTTATTTCTCCTGAAACCCCACAACAGTGACAGGCTGTAAGCCCAGAGTTTGGTAAAATTATCTTCACAGGACACTCTAGATAAATGAACTTCTTTAAAGCACAGGATTCTCACCTAAAGAGCCAAACGAATAATTATTTCTCTAATCCTGTTTCCAACCGCTAGGCAAATTAGGCAGATAATATAGACTCAGGTGTGAGTGGTTTGCAGTGATAAAGTGGTGCCTCTTTCCTGGAGAACACAGGTTTACACTATTACCATTGGTTACTGTTACCATATTACGGCAGCATATTACCATCTTAGAGCAGGTGGTTAAAGGTGAACCCAAAGGAGCAAGTATTTATGTGGCCAAGCTGAGAGAAACATTGTGAAATGTTTCTAGCCGTGTTATAGTTTCTGGTAGCTGGGGAGATGTGTTGGAGATAAGGCTTTCTAGTTCTGTGCTTACCCAGGCTGTCTCACCTCAGTAAGGTAGTGCACGTTTAGGTTCCCTGATATGTAAATGTAATCTAAGAGTTGTGCATGTGTATTGGGTTTGCATGACAAGGTTTTGGTGGTGGCGGCTACCAGGGTGGCTTCGGTGAGAAACAGTGAGAAGCTTCCCTTATAGAGCTAATGCCAGCTGGCTCCAAGATGGACCTGCTGCTGGGCAAGGCCGAGTCACCAGTGATGGTGGTAGTGCCTCTATGCTAACATATTTAAGAAGGGGAAAAAAAAAAACACCCTGTAGCAGGAGAGAGGAGTGAGTCTGTGTGAGAGAAACAACTCTGCAGATACCCGGGTCAGTGAAGAAGAAGGTAGAGGAGGTGCTCCAGGCACGGGAGCAGAGGTTCCCTGCAGCCTGTGTAGAAGACCATGGTGAGATAGGCTGTCCCCCTGCAGTCTGTGGAGGTCCATGCTGGAGGAGATAGTCACTGGCAGCTGTACTCTAGGAGTACAGATGCCTTTCTAAGGTCAGAATTCTTTGGCCTTGGTACGTTTTAATGCTATGACTAATACTGTTTCTCCTGAGGAACAAAGTGTTATTTCTGAGAATTAAGCTTTATTTCTCTGAGGATAAGCATGTAAGACTAGCAGAGATTTTTAAAATAATCACTCCACTTTGATTGGTGAGCTTGAATTGGGAAAAAGAAATAATTGAAGCTTCCTGCTTTGTTTTTAACCTGTTTCGGAGGTATTTATTGAAATCAAGACAGGATCTTTTCATTCCCGTTGACCTGGTAGCATTTATACTAAAACCAGAAGAGATGAGGGAAGTCTAAAATAGCTACTGAGTGATACTTCCTTTTAAAGCTTTCAGCTGCCTGTCTTCATTGGCCTGCTAGGCAATACTGTCCAAACCTTTTTCTGGTTAATCCATTATTTCTTTATCATCCAGAAGTTCTGACTTAAAAATTGATTTGCCTTGGGTAGTAGCCGATGATTGTCTTACACACACTCTCCTCCTCATTGAGATTATCAGTGTTTACCCAACATTTGCTGTTGATGTTGCCATTATCTCCTGTAACTGCTGAATACCCACATTGCAGCATCCATGAGAAGTACCTTCTGTCATCACTGTTTTCTGGTGGATGATGGCCTGGCCTCAATTCGTCACGAATTTCATCCACACTTAGACGGACACAGCAACACCCTGCAAAATTGCGAATGCTGTGGTGTCTCCTGTAGGTACATGGGTCACGTCCCAGACATACCTTTCATTTACTTCCTACAGAACCGCAAATCAGATACAGGATCTCATATTGCCTCCGAAGTGGTTCAGTCCTGTAACTATGCTAAAAGACTACATTTCTAGTGGATTGGGTAAAAGTGCCAGAGCTGAAGCAGGAGAAGATTTCGGTAGTGAATATCTGTTGGGGGGGGGGAAGTAGATTTAGTAGACTTAAATAAGAGAACCATGAGGTTGTAGACATGACTGATATATATATATATATAGTTAATAGAGAAAAAGGAACTTTTGGAGAAAGCTAGAAGTAAACAAGAAAAGGAAGATTAAAGGATTATAAAAAAATACAGAGGTCATGATGAAACCTAGAATTGGGTATTACTAAGGATAAGCACTAATCTGAACAATCTGAATAGGGGTGTGAGTGAACCTGTATTTCTATGTGATAGCTGACTTTTGCGTATGAGTTACAGATAGAGGTAAATAACTCAACAGGTTAGCTCGGTCCTACACCTCAAGTAGGGAGAACGAGTGGAAGACAGTTTATTAGATTGCCTGTTCTACAGTTTCCTTTCCAGAGTCCTATAGTTTTCTTGTATTAATAGCTGATATACAGTTATGAGTCTACTTTTATCTCTTCTTCCATGAAGTAAGCCTGCCAATTAATTTAGAAAACAAATCTAGGCATAAACACTCACATTAGATGTTACAATAATGACTTTAGCTCTGACATCATCTGAATTGTTTTCATGTATGAATGCTCAACATTTACTCTTATAGCTATGATACAGTGTAGGTTCTCACTTACTTAAAATCATGGGAAAAGCCAAGTAGAGATGGAAGTGTTATGTATATAATTTTTGGAATGGTTAGCCTAGCCTTTCCTCAGTTTGGTTGTGTAATGCCAGGCCTCCTTCCTTCTTCTCTTTTACACTGGCAGATAGCAAGCATTTCATGGCAAACCTCTTGGTTACACTGAAAAAGGTGGTTGTTATATTCTGTGTGAACTTACTGCAAGGTAGCTACTCTCAGTGGAGAACTACCCAGAGCACTGAGAAGTTGCTAGCTGTCTAGCTCATCTGGGCCCTGAAGCTTCTTCGTGCAAAAGATGCAGATTGCTCCAAAAATGTTGCATAGGCTGGTCCTACTTACCAGTCCAGGTTTAGAGGTTGAGCGGTGTGATACTGTACAACAGTATGTACATTATTCTGAGAATATAAATGGCTATGTTTATAGAAACTATTTATAGGACCGTTAGTGGTGAGTAGCAGCATAACAATGTGATGGACATACACCTCGGAGCCAAAAGCAAATTTCTACAGCGAGTAGAGTCATAGTTGAAAGTTGTGCTTTCTGGTAATAAATCTAATAATCTGCCAGTCAGTTCTTCAGAGTCTGGACCTAGTACAGACCATGAGTCATTCACTCTTCTGTTGCTCAGGTACCTAAGGCCTTGGACAGCCACTGAAAGCAGAGGGATGAGGTTTTGTTGTTTGAGTTCAGTGACAGCAGGTTCTTACCAGTCCACTGCATTCACTCCCTTCTCTTCCCACCTACCCTCCCTGTGCTATGATTAATACTGCACTATGCTCCATATTTCTTACATGAGTGGGTCAGTTTCTCATCGTAGTCTTTTGAATATCTGAGTGATATGTACTTCTGACTTCCATCTGATTACGCCCATCAGAACCCAGTTCAGGGGCCCAACTCTTTCCCTAAAAGACATGAATTCTTCCTATTATATGACTACAGCTTTAAAGCCTCAGCAATTTTTCACCCAGTTGGCTAACGCAAACAGGAACAGCTGTTTGATTCTTGTTGTCCTTGTAATTTGCTTTGTTAATAGCCACTTTCATTAAATATATGCTCAGCTCAATATATGAGGTCATTTTGGGTCAGGAGTACTGAAGAGGACCAAGGTAAACTCCTCAGAGGAAGTAGAATTTAGCTACTTTGTATTACTGCTATTTTATGCTTTAGCAGCTCTGTAAGGCCCAAATAGAGGAAAGACATTCCAGAAAGCTATGCATTGTACAAATATGTAGGGAAAAGATTTCCTCTGCCACAGAACTTTCAGCATCTAAATATACAATGGAAAACAGATTATGGAAGCATAAAGTGGCACTCTTATTGCTGTTTGAGCTCATGCAGTGATTCATTTAAGTCTTATGGTCAACTGTTAGTACTGATTTTCTGAGCTGTTTCTGTTGCAAGTTTTAAGCTTTTACCATAATTTGTGATATTCTCCTTAAAATTCCAGTCCTGGAATCTCTGGATATGTGGCTAGTTTTCTATCAGGTTTTTATGAAAACTTAAAACTTTTGTTTAAGAACCCAAAAGGTTCTTAACATCCAAAAGGTTCAACATCCAAAAGGTATCTTTTTAAATTGATGTGAGTCTCTATAGGCAAATCCTGTGGGTTTAGGGGACTTTATAAGTTTGTAATGATGAGGCATTAATAACAGTGAATGACGAGCTAAGAGAAATCACCAGTATAATGGATCAAGCCTTCTAAAAATACAAGATTATAAAAGAATATGTGGAGGGCAGTAAGAAAGGCAAGTTGTCTCATGGATTTGGTTTTGTAAAAGTTCTCATGTTCTCTACCTTTACTCCAGAGCTGTGAGGGCTAGAAACTTTTTTTTTGAAAAGTATTCTGTACTTAAAGCTGCAACATCAGAAACAGTACAGGTGCTATCTGAGATTGTGATAAGATGCAACAGGCTAATAAAAAGAAGAGAGAATGCCATAACAAGAAAAAGAACCCTGTGACAGAGCATGGTTTCAGGAAAAGAGAGAAACCTCAGTCTCCCTTCTACTCTACACAAGAAAAGCAATGAGTGATAGTAGTGGAGGAAGCAGAGTGTTCTCCTTATTCTAGTTTCTCTCTCAGTTCCCCTCTAGATTTACTGATTGGAAGTTGAAGCCTGGGTGATAATGGGACAGAGTCTTTTATTCTTTCTCTACCCTGTGTAAGAGCATGGTGCAGAGGCTTTCAAGCTAGAAATACTAACATCCCAGCACCGAATCCAGAACTGGTATGACTGTACAATTCTGTTGCTGTTCTCAAGCACGTTATCTTGGATGCTGTCGTGCTTACATGGCCTGTCTTGCTTCCAAGGCTAAGGATCCCCACGCAGTGCTGTAACACATTAGGGACATGTATTTGTACAGGCTCAAGGTCTCTGCACTGCTGAGACCTGACCTGAAAGTGCATATGACTGTTTCTCACCTGAGGGTGGGGAAAAGTAATTGCAAAGTCTTCAAATGTTGTTGTTTACATAGACATCCAAATAAGAATATGAGACTCCTGTTTAAACCCTTGGGTATATTTACAGCAGCTCTTCCCAGCTTTAAGAATTGTGCTGCCAACTATTGGCTGCAACCAAAGACACTCCCTCAGACAGCAGAGTGAGAACTTGGTGCTGCTTGTATCCAGATCAACAGCAAACTCTTGTTGACCTACCTGGTGTAGTGCTGGCGGTTGAGCGAAGATCTCTGCCTTCTCTACAGACTTGGAAATCGTTCTGACAGTGGGAATATGTGGCTGTAAATAGTAAGGCTGGGCAGCATGTGCAAAACTGTTCAGGTATTTTCTTGAAGCAAGACTTAGCTTTGCAAGCTGTATATTGGTCTGCAAGAAGGTAAGGTGGGTGTCATGGTGACTTTATGCATGCTTCTGGGTAGGTCAAGCTGGAGTCCTGACAGTGATCTAGATAGGTCAGAATAATGTGACAAAAATGCTATTCTTATTCTAAGGACACAGAACAAAAGCTCGGAGAAATTAAGATTGAAAATATGAATGTTAGGATGAATCTGAAATGCTGAGAATCTTGTTTTGCCCACAGTTCTTATCACTAGATAGATGAATATGCCCACACTGTCACTTACAATCTGTATGTGCCACACTCGGGCAATTCATATGGCCCTGGAGTCCACTGTGTTTTGCTCCATCCCATGAGAATACTTGGAGGAGGTGGTTGTGCCAGTAGAAGAAACTAATCTGTCATTGGATGATACTACAGGACCTGCCTGACTAGAAAAGTTTGACACGCTGGTATAGTACTTGCTATTTTCAAAACATTTGCCCCCATTGACTTCAGTTGCAGATGTGAGTGTTTTTAGCATTTCTGCAATCAGACTTGAGCATCCAGGTCAGGCACCCTGAAAATGAGGAACACTGACTACCTGTGAAAAATTTGGTTTAAGTGATGTGACTAGCATCACACAGGAACTCTGGCACAGAAGGTGTGGAGACATTACAGTTTACCCGGTCAGGACTAAGGATACAATCCTGTCTTTTCCAGTGGTTACCTGCTTGTTTGTTATAATTCTCCCAGCTTTTGCCAGCAAATTCATGGAGTCCCTATGGAAAGGAGTCTCTTTAATGTGCATTGCTTCTCTAGAGCAGACCCATCCTAACAACTCAGCTTGATACACATGCCCTGGAGTGGTGACTTTCATACAAAGCAAAAAGATTTTGCTAAAGTTATAAACTGGAAATTATCTCTTCTTACTAAGAAGTTCTCATCAATAGGTTGTTAGCGCTAGTGATATAATCAGCCCCATTCATAATATAAAGACAAACTTGTGCTTAGAGTGTAAGTCTCAGAATCTGGGTTCTCTGTGTAGACTTCCAGTGTAACTTCAGAGAAGAGAAAACTGTGACCATTTGTGTTAAAGGCTGGAGAAAGAGTGGGAAGAGCTAAAATAAATATCACAGCTAGCGATCAATTCTTGTTTAGTATTGCATGTAACCCTTAAATTATTTTCCATTTTTGCAAACAAATCTCCACATCCTGGTTTTGCTAACTTGAATAGCAAAACACTCTTATTTTGGTCTTCAGCTGACATGCAGTAGTGTGATTCCCAACCCCTGGTTGCATGAACCGCCTGTGGTGTGAAGCATTAAAACTGAATAGCTACTACAAGTCAGTCCCCTGACATGCCAGCAGTTTCATTAAGTTGTGCCTTTTAGAAGAGCAGCTTTAAAACCTTGAAAGAGTCTTGAATAAACTTGAAACTGGAAGAGGCAGGGACAGATTTAATCAAAATATGTATGACATCTTCCACTCTTTATCAATATTTTATGTGACAAAGTCGCATAAGCAGTGACTGGCTCCCTGAAAATGGAGCTAGTGATTCCGCCTCTAGAAGGTGTTCTGCATATGAACAACACAAGTTGAAACAGAAGTGCTGAGCAGGAAGGTAAACCTGAAAACTTGACTAGTGACCTATAAGACTCTTGACACCTTTTATCACGATGACCTACATAAGTCCACCCCCATTAACTTTCATCCAATATGACCTGAAACTGTCAGGCACTGTTGCATCTTAGGCATTTATTAGTTCTTTGGCGTTACTGAAATTGAACAATTCTCCTCCTCCTCACCCTTTTTAGAAGAAAAATATTTCTGAAGTCATTGATGGTCTCTCCCCCCAGTGTGAAGTATACACGTGACTCCTTACTTGTCATAAAATACTGTAAAGTCATAAATAATCAAGTGGCACTGCAAATGAGGATGCTCGCATCTCAAACGGTCAGGAGCCTCATGGTTTTCTGAGGATTCCAGCAGTGTTTCTCAGACTATGGTTCACGTCTTTAACAGAACAGGTCGGAGATTTCGGTAGAGAAGCCTGATCACATGCTGTGCATGCCCAAACCTGTTACAGTTCTTTACCCAGGAGCCAAAACCAACTACTTCTCTTTTGTCACCTTACCCCTTAACAGAATTTATGTTTGTTATTAAGGTCTCTTAATAGCTATGCAAAGCACCTCTCTTCCCATGCATATATCAAAACCATATCATCATGGAAAAAATTAAAAAATCAGTTCTGACTCCTTTTAACTCCTGCATGTGCTTCTGTGCCAAGACTGCTATAAGGGCCTGAGCTAGACTGTTTAGAAAATGTGCAATCAACATAATACTTTGCCAAGTTGTCACTGACCGTTTCTAGAAAGGAAAGTTCCCATTGATTTTGAGATCTAAATCTTTTCCACTTTGGCTTGCATAGAAACACTTGAAAGATGCATTAAAGAACAGACTCTGTGGAAAGAGTGGCACATACAGAAAATTCGCATCTAATTAATACAGTCCACACAAAACTTGGTCCTGCGCCGAAATCCATAGATGAAATAGATGTCTTCTGTTTTTAGCATTTAGTTCAAAATGCATTTGACAATTTGAACAATCTCCAGAATTTTCAGATTTGGTAATATTCATGTCAGACATTTTTCAGAAGCAAGTACTACTCCTGAGTGGTGAACAGCAGTTCTGGCATCTCCAGACTTATTGAAATAGATCTAAAAAAAACCTAGGCAGCATGTCAGACTTCCTACAGCAATCTAAACCTGTTTAACGAAGACTGGAGGGGAAAAAATACAGAGGAAATTCTGAGTAAATGGAGTCAATATTTATCAGTGTCTGTCTTGGCCATACAAGAATGGAGACAAACTTGACATAGAAGAAACAGGAAAAGCCCCAGTGGATTTCCATCTAATCCATCACATGAAACACTAACCCATACAGACAACTGGGCACAGTACGCCGCTCGCCACTGCGTGAAGGTTTTCCACAGCAGCACTAAATGCCGAAGAATTGTAGCACAAACAGAAGGTCACAGAGCTAAGGAAATAGCTCTTAAAATAACAGCTTTCGAAACATTAAATAGATTACCACAGAGAAGAAACAGTATGCTTGGCAATACCAATAAAGGTGAATTGGCACTCAGGTCACCTGATGAAGATATCATCACCTGGTAGGAGGCTGCTTCAGATATATGACATCATATGACAGAAAGCCTGAAGAGCCCTAACAGAAGCTGAAAACTTTTTTCTCTAGCTGCTACAGTGTATGGTTTATCAGGAAGACAGTAATAACAGAAAATACCCCATTTTTTCCATTATATATGGAATCTCTGTGACACTTAACAGCAGGGTGAGTCTGAGTGAAGACACTTGTTTTTAGGGGCTGTGCTCCTTTTTTTTTTCTTTAAAGGCTGTAAATGCCTTTTTTTTTTTTTTCCCAAAGAAAGTGTGATGTGGTGAGAAATCTTTTGCAAAGCCTTTCTGTTTCTGAAGAACTCATGTACTTTGTGGTTCTGTGGGAAGGAATGTATTTAAGCTCCTGAGGGATTTAGGCTAGGCTTTGTGGAAAGAATGTTAAATTGTGAGCCTGGCTCCTAGAAGAGGTTGTCTGCACCCTGTGAGTGTTTTTAGGCTGTGTCTCAACAGGATTCACAGAAGTGAAGCACTGATGACAAGCACAGCAAGCTTGTGTTGAGAGAAAGCCTCAGCCTAGAAAATGAGTAGAGCATTTGAACTAGATGAACCTACAGGATACCTGGTGATAGCAGGAGCAACGTGATGCAGTCTGATGTGATAGTCTGCTTGTCGGGGCAAACAGATAACTGACTTCAAGAGTCTGGAAAAGACTGTATTGTGAGTTATCTGTAGGGTGCAAAGGCAGGGGAAGTTGTTTCCAGCTATAGGGACTGGCTTTTGAGAAATGCTAGAGAGGAACTGACTCTTGTGGTAAGATGGGTAGCAGTGACACAGGGAGGTTCTGCAGTCAAATTTAGGCTGTGATGTAGAAAACCAGAAAGCACAACCTCCATACATCATTTCCCGAAATGTGCTTAATACTACATGCAGTGCCAGTCAGATCTGCAGAGCTAGCTTCAATATCCAGCTGAGAAAATGACGTCAGAAGGAAAGTTTGAAAGTCATCAGGAAGAGGTCACTTCTAAAATGTGAGAAGTTACAGCAAATGCACACCACACCGTGCCTAAGGATCCTGGTCCTCCAATTGCTTCAGCTGAGGACCTGCCGAAATTCTTCCTCGCCACAAAAACCAATATGTTAACAGATTTTGATTTTTCCTTTACTGTGGGGTCAGGACGCTATAGGATGTGATCCACCATCCACAAATCGGGCTGTGGTCAGAGTTGTACCATTGTGTTTCCTTCATAAGCTTATACAGAGAGACACTTGAACTTTGACTTTAAGAAGATGAAGGCCAGAGTTGTTCCTTTACAGGTCTTCTGAGAAGTTCACCTCTTTGCATTGATCTGAAACGGTTATGTGTTATCAAACTAATATAATACTCTGTAACATTAGTTACTGCTTACAGAACATGAAATACAATAGATTTAAGAGATCTCCAGTCCACTAGCTGGATTCATGGTATAATGCAGAGAATCAGTGTTGCTGTTTCTAGTGTACCAGTACATACTATCCAGGCTTTACCACTAATCTGGCTTTCTCATTGGCTTCACCCTGAATACTGAATCGCAATCCATAAAACTAAATTTTATGATTTTAAGTGATTTCTTAAAAAATGCCTAGTTTAGCTTTTGCCGCTTGTCCAAAATTAAAAAAAAACAAACACCCAGCAAAGTAAGATTATATACTTTTAAAGGAAAACTGTGCAGTATTGCTTTAGACATCAAAATAAACACATGTAACTATTAAAAATCCAACAATAAATTATGTTCTGAAGAAATGAAAACACACCTCCCTCCCCTGAGAAAGATGAATATGGCAGTATGCCCCGAAGAGCATTAACTCTACTTTCTTAGACCTAGAGCCTGATCTAATTCCAGGGGGTGGCTGGGGGTGGGTTTGTGTAACAAAATCTTTGGAAATGAGAAAATTTTGCATCCTAGTGTTTTGACAATCAAACAGGGAATGCTTCTTTTTTCTCCTGATTCTGACTGTCTTCCCACCACCTATTTCACAAGAAAGGAAGAAATATGTTTTTGGCCTGTTTTGTTTGTTTGTTGTTAAAAGTGTCTGCAAGAGGGAATCAGGAAAAATAAATAACTGTAGAGCTACTGCCACCTACAGTCTTGCTGCAAAAATGCCAGCTTCGGGAAAAATACAGGAGTAGCAGTAATAACTGGGTCTTAAACATTCACCCAGACAACATTACAGTATAATGCAAATGATTTAAAGTACATTTAGAATTCACCTAAGGATCCTGAAATGCCTTTCTGAAGGATATCTTAATCACCTCCTATTTGCCTAGCCTTCATTATGTGATAGTTGATTTTTTTCTTGAAAATACTAGCATTTGACACCCTAAAAAATCCTCACTTTCTTTTCCCCACATTATGCATTGAACCACTTTAAAAGACACCAGGTGTAACGAGGACTAATTTACTGCTGATACCACAGAGATGAACACTCTTGCACCAGCTGAGCAGAGGTGAGGTGCATCCTGAGAAGCAGGAGGGTTCCAAAATGCTTGCGATGGGATCGTGGTCAGCTCTACAGTAGCTGTCTCTGGTCTTCCTCACACCGGGGAAACAAAACGTTGAAGCAAGAGATGAACCAGAGGTAGAGTTCTAACAGGTCATGCAAAAAAAGTCTCCAAAGAGTGAGAATTTGAAGCTGTACTCTTTGTCAAGTGCCTTGTTATTGCTAGTGAAGAATAGTTTTGGGTTTTGTTTTTTTTCTTTCCCTCTGCTCCCTTATTTTCTAGTGGGTGTCAGCCAGTTCTCAAAGGATTTAGTCTAAAAAAGTCAGGAAATAGCAGGTCCTTTGAGAAACTGTCACTCACTTTTAGTGAGAAGACGTTGAAAACCTGCTGCATGATCTATTTCCCCCCTCATCCTCTTTAACCACCCAATGAGGTGAAAATGTGTTCAGTGGCGGTGTTTGTATCATTCCATTCTGGAAGTAACACAGGCATGTGGACATATGTTTCATCGGTAATCTGACACCAAACTTAACTTTTTGTAAAGCCTTCTTATTAAACATGTATTTAACAGCCGGTTTTTTTTCAGGCTGTAGGCTACAATAATAGTATGTGTAATTCTGCTTGAGGTCGATACATATAAAGTATGGGCTAGTTTTCTGTTAATTATAGGAGCTTCAGCTGTTTTGAAAGTTTGTTGTCAGACTATAGCCTTCCTTTTAGTGATTTAAAAATAGTAACCAATCAAATCCAACTCAGATGGTCCTAATTAGTCATTTAGGCATGAATTTGTCACTGGATTTGGACAATGATTACTTGTATACCTGTGTTCCTTGCAAAATGAAGGCCTTTCACATAATTGCAGCATACAAATTGGAAATCAAAGGTAAACCAACAGGACAATGAGTACACTCTCCTGACAGCAGCTGCTGTGGGCATCATCTAGGAACACACGTGCTGCAGGTTTGTGACTGACTGTAGATGGAAGAAATCCAAGCCATAAGCAATTTGGGTGTTGAAGTGTCATATAGCTCTGGATTTGATAGGAAGCCATATGCTTACAAAACGTAGTATTAGCTGGGAATTTGGGATGCTTCAGGAATGGATTCGCTTCACGTCCTGTATCGTCCTTTTATGACAGTTAAATAATTTTTGAGGTTATATATGCAAACACAAGGATGATTCTGTGTGGTTAACGTGCTAAGGAAGAATTTGGACAGCATGAATTCAGCTTCCAACTCTGGGACAGTCTGTGACCTGGAGTATGCAGACTGAGGCAAGTAAAAGGGCTTAGACACATAGTTCCTACTAGTGTTCGATGAGTATTAGACACTTAAATTTCATTGCAGATTTGTCCCTTAAATAATTGAATGCAAAAAGTTTAATTTGAAATGAGGATCATATTTACTGACAGGGTGGTCGAACACTGCAACAGGCTTGCTTGAGAGGTGATCAGTGCCTCAAGCCTGTCAGTGTTTGAGAGGCATTTGGACAGTGCCCTTAACAACATGCTTTTTTTTGTCAGCCCTGAATGGGTCAGGCAGTTGGTCTAGATGATCGCTGCAGGTCCTTTTAACTGAAATATTCTAGTGTATTCTATTTCTCTCCGATCCTGCAGTTTTGCCTGGTTTGTTTGTGTAAGCTCTCCATTAAGGACTGTTTTTCACCAACACGTGGGGAGACCAGTGGTATGCTAGTCTCAGTGGACACAAAGATAATTCACAATAATCTGTAGGAGTAGTGATAATAACCACACCCAGCCACAGAACAGAGTTAAGAGCTTTCTGTTCTGTGCCTGAAATGTATTTATTTCACTGACAAGGACTGGAGGGGAAACTAGACTGACATGCTTTTCCCAGAAAGCAAGGGGTTCCTGTTACAAACCTGTTGTGGCTTTTGATGGTGTCTGACGTGTCTGAGTTTTTACATGTCTCTATCAAATTGTAAATGAATTTGTGGAAGACAATGAAGATGGAATGCTTTTTGAATTCTTATGACTCCAAATCAAAGGAAAACAATTTCAGGAGTTTGGATTTTGGTGTTTCATACTGTAAATAAAGTCACTCAGGACATTTTACTGCATCAGTTCTATCTAAAACATCATGATGGGAGGTCTTGCCACTATTGTAACGGTTTAATTTTTGCTGAGTGAAAAGTTGAACAAAATAGGTCCTGCAGAAAGCTTAAATCTCAGCTAAGTATCATTTTGTTGGAAAAACATTAATTTCAACACTGTTTATTTTTAATGGTATCTTCAGTGATGGAAAGCTTTTGAGATCGGTGGCGAGGCAGGACGTGTGACTGATTCCTGTAGCAATCTCATAGACCCTGCATCACAGGGACCTGTATCTGACAATGCCACATTGCTTACATTCCTCTTTAGATTGTTAGGGTGTCCTTTGACTGGCAGTATTTCCTGCAAAAATTGACAAATAAAATATAATTTAATGACTTCATGTTTTAACATGCCAGAAGAAAAGTCAAAGTCAGACACTTAATATCACTGCATTTTATACGTTTCGCTAGGCATATACTGTAACTGTAAATAGATGCAAACTAAAAACCACATTTATTCTACTGGTTGTGTTCCTCTTTCATATGAGATGTATTTCTGAATTTAAAGCATGTTCTTTCTGTCCTTTGTGTGATATCAGAAAGACGCACTAAAGGGAAAAAAGATCAGCATTCAAATGTGGTGTCCAGGAAGGAAAAAACAAAGCTAGAAAAAAGACATCCAAAATGTTGGCAAATTTTTCAAATACAATATCTACTTAACTAGACAGTGAGTGAAGAAAAGTGCATTACTTACATCCATGCTCTGAAACTTCTCAAATATTTCAGTGTATACTAAGGACTTGGGGAAATGCATGATTAATTTAATTTGAAACTGCTTACATAAACCATAGCATTCTTTGGCATTTAGTAGTGGTGATTAGGTAACAAAGCCACAGTTTGACCAGTATTAAAATTATTATTTTTAAGTATGACTTTTTAAAATCTGATTGGAGAAATTAATCATAAGAGGTATCTTCTTCTGGCTTCTCATGTAATTATTCTGTAGCGATTTAGTGGTTTCTTCACTTCCCTCCAGGAAGTGTTTTGTTTTTAACAAAAAAGGCTTCAGAGAGTCAGCTGGAAATGGAACTTTATTCAATGACGACCAATTAGCATGTGTGAGGCAGTAGCAGCCTACTGTACCAGCTTGTGGATGTTATTTTTCCTCAGATGTGTAAGAAAAAAGCATGCTCTGAACCTTTCAGTTTTGCAGCAACTGAGTAGAAACCATTGAGTCATTCCACTGTTCATCTGGTCTATGCAGATTACCTGGTTTAAAGGGACAAGCATCCTAGTATATACTGGTCATTTTAATGGCACTCTGATTGCAGTTGGTTTCCCTAAGGGCTACTGAAAGCAAACTAAGAAAATTAATTGCCTGTTTTTGTTTTAATTCGGAACTTAGCCTTGCCATAAACCTGTGAATGAGAGCCAGTGCATGGTGAGTTTTGCTGAGCTGAACCTGGCCTACTGGACCTGTTCCTTGGGAACGTGGTGTGCTGCTCTTCCTCTGAACCCCTTAATAAGGAAGGAAGGGATACGTGTTTCTAGTAGTACTGTACTACCATAGCTTGCCTGTCACTGACACAGGAAATATCTCATGCTTGGACTCCATTGTGTCTAATTTTAATTGTACTGTAATAGGTTACAGGCTACTAACCTTTTGCAGAGCAGAAGAGTATACATCAATCCCATCCCAAGATCTACATCGTAAAGGGGATTCAGTTTTACTCCTTCAGCCCCAGTGAGCTACTTAGGGAAGAAAGTACAAGATGCTTCCCCTCTTCATGTGTGCCTCCAAAACTACATTTAATCTTATAGCAGTGTAAGTTTTTATAGCTTCACCATGATTAGTCTCATTGACTTAGATCACCTGGGGAATTGGTCAAGAATCTTCCCTTTACAGCAAAGTTTTATGCTGACAACTGGGCTAATGCATGATCCTTGATGAATAATTCATGCAAAAATTGGCTAGAATACTTAAACCAGTGCAGGGCTGCAGGCTTACATGGAGAGCTTTCTGGATTTTTTCATGTCCAGTTTTAGGACGTAAATGGCAGAATACAACTACTATAAGTTTGTTAGAGCAGGAGGTTTGTACTTTTAAGGAAACTCTAGAAGTGTTGGATCAAATTTTACTGGATATAGGTATCATCCAAAAGGGACCTTGCTTTCACGTAGGAGACTCATGGTAGTCCACAGGCTTTTCTTTGTGAGAAATTTTCTTCTATGTTCAGAAAACATGTAATAGAAGTCTTTCCATCTGGGGAGAGTGATTTCATTAAAAAAAAACAACCCAAAACATTTGCTAAAAGTAAAAAAAATCACACCAGGACATTAGCTTGTATCTCATTTATTTTATTTTCTGGGTAGGGGTAAAGCCAAACAGTTAAAGCATCCACTCACGGCCTGCAAGTTTTCACAGCAGTATGTGTTGTCTGAAAACACTTCAGTAATGTTACAACTCCAAGCTGAATACTGGAAAGTGAAGATGTACTGGAAGAAGTTGCTGGCATTATCTCTTGGCAAAAGACTGTTAGCCCAATGCTTGGGAATAGGGGTTCTCTCTGAACTTAAGTCATCTGAATGCATTCTGAGTGGTGCAAGTGCTCATATTTCTTAGGATTGTGTCTCTGATGTACAAAAAAGACATATTGTGGTATTATAGACTGATACAGGACTTGTTGGAAGTTAGTTTGACACAAAGTAAACTGAAACTGGTGCTGATCTGTTTTCACAGCTGTCTGTAAACTGCAGTACCTCACGTTGCTACTTTATGAGCAGCTCTGCTCTCTGCATAGCAGTAGGCTGCCTGGGAGCAAGATAAAGAGCTGGGGCAGTTATCTCATCATGCCTGCATATCAGTCAGAGCCCTCCATGCCTGCTCATGACTGCTGCTGGTCCTTCTAAACACTGAGAAGACCAGGATCTGGAGTCTGTATGGGATGACTTACGCAAGTGTGTGCTGATGTTAGTGGGTTTCTGTGTATTTGTCCCGTATTTATATTGCAAGTGCAGCTACCATTCATGACTTAAATGTGATTTTTTTGGGGGGTAGGAGCTGGCCTTGCTCTGTCCAGCTTCTAGTACAATGGGATCCTAGTCTGGGGTTCACATATTGCTGTCAGAGGACAGTCTGGTACAGCAGTATTCTAAGTAAGTTAAATCCAGTCACAAAGTGAAAAATAGAATGTGTATCATTAGTGATGTTGACAACTGGGCACTTTTAGGGGTGAAATGATGACTAGTTGAACAGTTGTGATGCAGCCACATGCTGGTGGCATGCTCCCTGTGTTTAGGAGCATTTAATATCACTGCACTTACTGTGACTTCTATTATTCTTGCATTTCAAGCCTGGTGCAGCTATACTTGGTTGAACATATAACTATGGAAAAAACTCAACATGTTAAGAGTGACAGAACTGTAAGAAACACCACCTTGCTATCTTTATCTAACCTAAGTACTTTTAGCAAACTGCTTTCCATGCTGACATGAAAGTTTTATAGGAAATTTGTGTCAAGGAAATGCATGCTATTGTTTTAATGCAAATCTAATTACTCTGTGGGACATCTCAGATGCTTAGCAAGTCCTTGTCCAAGAATGATTGCCTAAGCTCTTTAGTAGCTCCAACTTTTGCAAGTAATTCAGAGAAACTGTTTCTGCTGCTTGAGTTAGAAGGCTTCCTGATGCAAACCTGCCATTCAGGCACTGTAATTAAGCCCCGATTTGAACAAAAATTCATGACAACAAGTAATAAAACTGTAGACCCTCATAGAGAATGCAAAGATGTTTAGAGTCTCTGGCAAGTGTCAAAGGAAGTAACAGGTGATGCCAGCAGAGGCCGGTTAGAAAAGGCGACAGGTACCACTTCTGCCTACTGCCTCCTCCTGGGTCTACAAAAAATATTTTCTGAGCATTATGCATGTCCAAACGCTGTTTAACGTGATGCAAATTATTTGTGCCAATGGGTTATGTAATTATTTGGCCACGTACAGCACTGCAAGGTGCATATTAATAACTGTATTGTTATTGCATATGGGAAGCTGATTAGAAAGAGCAAGCACAATTGGCAGTGCTAAAATGTATGTCCTGTGTTTGTACCATCTTTTGTAGTTGCATGGTACCTTTCAGAATTATTTAATTTCTTATAGCTGGTAAAAAGGAAAAAATGTGATGCAAACTGGTGTGTGATGTAGGAAGGTAAAGCACTTCAAGTCAGTGAAACAGTGGTAGAACCAAGTTAAGGTAAGAGCTCTCTCAGCAGAAAGGATAATTGACTAAAGTATTTCTCATCTCCTAAGTATGTTGCTTGCTTCCAGAAAGTATCTGGAAGTTTTTTTTCTCCTGAAGCTTGCTAAGATCCTCCACTCAGTAAAAGCACTTGAGGGTATACTAGGTGCCCTGAGGAACAGGGCTGGTGTAAGTTAGTGGTAAGCATGCTTTTGAGTGGTCTGTTTAACACCTAACACATCTTGGAACACATTGTGTTACCAAAATTCAAACATCAATCTTTGATTTTAAAACATTAGATCTAATTTTAAGGGCAATCAACACTCTTGATACTGAATTTTCAGTGTGACTTATTTACTTGGATAATACTTTCTCTGTAATATTTATTGAATAATCTCAAACAAATAAATTCTGAACTGCAGTAATGACCATCAAAGTTTGTGGTTTGTTTTTTTTGTAACATGACTGAATTAAAGAACAAAAATATGTATCTAGATGGAGCAATTGTTCTGCAGGTATCTCTGTTTAGTTGGTTTATAAAGATAGGAAGCTTGAAGAGTTTTTCTGAATTTGGTAATATGGAGACTGGCTTAGCTGAAGTGAAGACCTTGAAATGAAGGCCTTCCATGCTTTTAGACATAATAGTTTCTTGAAAACTATTTTGTGAATGGAAACTTAACTATTTCACTTACAAAAAGAAGATGAAATTAAATATTCATGGTTGGTTAGAGTCAAGTATAATGTGCTTTCTAAGAAGCAGAAAGTAACACCAGCAGTATTAAAAAAAAAAAAAAAGGAATAAAGATATGTTGTTTCTCTGAATCCTTGCAAGAACTACCACAGTGGTGAAAAAGGTGTGACAAATAAGCCATAACAGAAATAGCATTGCTGATAGCAAAGGTATTTTCAAAGTATATTACAAAGTCTTGGATTTGCTCCAAATTCCATTTGCAAACATCGATGAAACTTCAGAAATTGCTAAATAGAAGTTTGCTTGTGCCTCTTAAGAGCAAAGATCTTATAGTCCTGTTTTCAGTGGTTCTTATAAGATGCATGTTTCGCTATGCTGAAACGACAAGCACATCAAAATAATCTTATGAATTAACTGATTGTGATTTTTTTATTATGTCGTGCATCCACTTACAATCTTTATTTTAAGTTCAAGGCAACCACACAAGTAAGTGAACAACAGAGACCTTTTCTTGCTAAGAAGTGTCTCCCCAGTTTGCACATCAGAAAACCTTTGATCATATGTTCTGTTGAAGGCCACTGCTTCAATCATCGAACAGACTCATATTTGAACAGGTTAAAGAGTTCTAGTGGAGGAAGCTGTTTTTCTGACAGCTTCCTTGGCAGACCATTAGTCTCACAAGCATGCATAAATTAGTGCTACTTGTACCTTCTGGGGCATTCAGGCAGAAAAAGGGAATGAAGAGAACACTGGTCATTCAAATATGTGTCTAGGCAAAAATAGTATGATACAATAACACAAAATCTTTCCCCGTGACTTCATGTGTTCTTGTCTCTGCCAACTGATTGGGTTGTGGGGGTTCACTGTTCTTGAGGGTTATGTCCTAAAGACATTTTTCAATGTTTGTCAATCAACAAACTAAATACTTCCAGATTCTCAGCCTGAAGTTCTCTATCTGATTACTATTTGGCTGCATTTCCCACCTGGGAATATACAAAAGGTTAGTCCGTTTCCTCGAGGAAAGACTTTGCTGTTCACTATTCAAGCTGTTAGAGGAGCCGGCTGTGTGCCTCACAGGACACGAGGTGGCCTCTTCTCTGAATTTTCTGTTCATTTGCAAAACTAGATCAGGTTAGATGTGTCTGAAATGTGAAGAAGTAAAAAAGCTTGAAGGGAGAGTGTTGGTGGTAGCAGAACAAGAGATAAACAGGTCAAGACCTCTCTCCCTTCTGCTGCTACTTCAGTGGTGCTGCTTTCTAGCTGTAAGTACGTGCATCTCTTTCCTTCCCCAGGATACAGGCAATACAAAACTGGAAGGCTGTCCAGTCATTTATAGCAGGACTGGAGGAAAATCAGAAATTGCGATCCAGTATTCTAAATCTAGGGCGGTGGCTTTAGCAAGACGGTTTAAGGCTCAATCCTTGAACTTGGGGAGATAGGTAAGAAAGAGAAGCCAAGTCTCCAAGCTGTCTGGTAATAGAGACTCTCTTAAGTAAAGAAATTGTTTGGAAAGCCTCTTACCAGTAATTGCAGCTATTCTGTTGAGTGCAGAAATGAACTGGTTCGTTCCGTCCCCTTAAGTCTTTACTGGTATCTAGCAGTTGATCTGATAATTTTTATTTTTAAATAGCCATTCTGTAGTTCAGGACAATATTGTTTGCAATGTCTATATAGGGAAGGGGGGAGACAATAAAGCTTTTTTTGTGTTTGCAAACAAGTCCATTGTGACCTTGTGGCATAAAATCAGGAGCACAGCCTGACCCTTCAGTGTAGGAAAACAGTGCTGAGGTATGAAGCATATGGGTTTTTTTCTCTCTTGCTGTCAATGTAGAGAAGAAGGAGGATCTGAAATGCGACTTGCTCGTTTGATCCCTGCTGCCTGCTTTCCCATGTGCATTGTAGTTAGTTGTCTGCTTTGCCAACAGTACAACATAGAAAAAAGTACTGTTTCCTGGAGATAATGCATATAACAGGCAAATCTGGCGTTATCATATCACTCACAAAAAACCCTGAAAGCACCACCTCCTCAGAATGGTAGTGCTCTGAAGCTAAACTTTCACCAAGGTTTAGTTTGAGTGCACTTGTAGTGACAGAATGGCTGATGAGAGCGCAAGTATGAACTGCGGAATTCTTACTTAACCTAGTAAAGCTGTACACCACAGTAGGTATCTCTACTTGAAAATACAGAAGTAAAATATTAGATTCATTTACCTTAACCTGGGAGGAATGCTTTCAAAACTTACACATCCATAAAATGTGTCTGAAGGTTGTTATGTTTATGCAAGCTGTAAAATGTCCCCCGATTGATTGAGACATAATTGTGTCACAGGTGAGGCAGTCATGGCTTGGAGCCTGTGTACACAAGTCCTGGCATGCCTTTACTGGAACTAGGAGCATAGGTTAAGGACACCTGAGAAGCTGTAGACTTGAGTCAGCTTGGGTGGTCATTTTGGTCTCCGTGCCCACAGCTGGAGCTGGAGGACTGAAACGGCAGCAGAAGAGAGGAGGTGGTGATGGTGTGTGAAGGCTAGGGAACTGGACCAGAGCAAGCACCAAGCACAGCACACTGCCTAATTTCTCAAGTAAATCTTCAGAAGTCTGAAATTCCTACTTTATAGTGTGGAAATAATTCTCTTCTCCCTCAGAGTTGCTGTGTTTGTGCTGAGAAGGCCTTAACGGCGACAGCCAAGTTTTCAGTTGTACAAACAAATAAAAATGTTTCAAATTGTCCTTTTAACAGCACGTTTCTCATAAAACATCCAACGCAGTCAGATTATATCACTAAAAATAAATATAGAGTCAGGCATACAGCCAGAGGTTAGTGACAGTTCTGGTTTATCAAGAACAGCAATACTTGTATCTGAGCAGAGAGAACTGAAATACTCTAGCACTTGGATATGTGGTAATTAATGGCTCCTTAATAAGTACTTGGTGAAAGGCTGACGTACTGGGTGTTCCCAGTAAGTGACTGGAAGACGCATTGTTGGTGTGGCAGAAACTCAGATCTGGGTTCATAGCCGAATTCTTTCATTAGATCTTTAGTTCCTTAGAAAATGTAGTTGCCTCTGTGCCTTTAATGCTAGTACTCCTGTGCATTCTTAACTGTGTCTAATATGGCGATAAAATGGTAATGCAAAGGCCTTGTCTACCCTACCTGTCCCTCCCCAAGGGGTTTTAGAAGTACAGATTTTCTCACTAACACACTGGTGTGAGTAGCTAGTTGTGTGCTGTACATACACTTTTGGAGTCTGGGTTGGGATTAACTTCTTGAAAGCAGCCCTATAGAATGCACTAAAAATAAACCAGTGCTCCACCCACATTTGGAGGCTTTCAGATTCTGGGTTCTAATCTAACTTTACAGCATGGTTACTCTCTAATTAAGGATAACTTTCTGTGCATTAGAAACTGTGCCATGTCTAACCCCAATGTAAATAGATATATTAGCTCTTTGCCCAACATGTGTTGAATAACTGTTTTTAAGGCATTAAAAAAAGAGATGAACTAGCATTTGGTGTCTATACTGTAAAAACGAACAGCTTTGCCAGGATTTACTTTTTCACTGTAATGACAGACTTTCTTCATTTACTTCCATAAGAAATATTAAATTTTGTAAATGAGTCCATCAGTATTTGACAAACTCTAACTTACATTAAATATTATCTCCATTGATAAAAGGCCTACATGATTCCTCAAAGTTGTGACTTTACTTTGCGTAGCTAAGGACAAATATTACAAGTCCTACCAATCTGTGTATATTTACCCTGGTTTCTTTTACAGTTCTGTCCCATATGCAGTTCTATGGCTCTAAAGTAACTTAAGACTGTTGTGTGGAGTTGTAGGTTGTCGGAGTCAACAAGTCCCATGTTCATACTGTCGTAAACCTCGTGTAGTTTTTACATTTGTGTAAAGTACATGTACTATTTTGGAAGAAAAGTATCCATGTTGATCTGTATGTCTTAGTTAAAAGGACAAAAATCTTTCTGCTTTGATGGTTGGAATTTTTAAGTAGCTGCAAATAATTTAGTGTGGTTCTGACCTAAGAAGTATACAGAGCTTTTCCTGACCACAGTGTGCTGCTTCTCTATGGTGCCCATTTTCTACAGCAAAGCCCTTCCCAAACAGACAAAACTGTGACTTGAGCTAGGACGACAGCATCATGATTTTTTAAAATGGATTTTTAAACAGATTTTTATGGAGAATTGATCTGTCTATAGTTTGGTAGGCTACATGCATAGGTCTCCTGATAATGTAACTCTTTATTTAGTGTAAGGTAAATAAGCAGGAATAGCATCAGTCTAGGGGAAGGTCATGTGCTAAAATTAGCTAAAGTTGGCTGAGAAGACCTGAATTAACTTCTCACAGCCACTCTCCCTGATTATGGTAACCACGCATCACTGCCTACACGTAATCAAGAACATTGGTTTAGTAAGCTGAGATACAAAGTGATTTAAATTGATAACTATCCTTTCTTGCTTAAGTTTATCCTGAACTCACTAATTGAGGACTGCTCTTATGCTGATGTTCTGGACATGTGTGAGCAAGGAGAAGGAGGAAGAAGGAGAAATAACTTGCCCTGCTGCTCTGTGTGCTGCTTACACATGGGATCTTCACCATTTAAACACCATGAACTGAAACAAAGATCCATCTTGCAAGTGGATTGTCTTTAGTGTTGCTAGCAGCTTCAAGGGAGTCCTACCTGTTGGAGTAGCACTAAAGCTGTAGGGTTGCAGTTGTTAAACAATGGAAGCAAAACAACCCTAGCAATTCCAGAAGAAAGGGGAGGGCTGGTGTCTGATGTTGAAGGATGTAGAGGCTAGACTTCACATAAAGGAAAGACTGTAGGTGTATTGCTTCAAGCCAGATCTGGGGCTGCAACTAATCCCGACAGCATCATTTGGGCAGCTCAAATAATTTAGTGTATCATGATCTGAAAGATGATGAAGAGCTAAGGGGCGTCATCTAGGTTTTCTGGTAAATATTAGGCTCTGTTTAATTTCAAATGATTTTTTCTTCTTTGTGTTCTAGCTTCTGCAAAAGTGCCTGCAACTGCTGGCAGCCAGCGTAGTTTAAAACAGTCTTTGGCTGTTCCAGGATTGTGAAAACACAGAAGGGATTTAACACCTTTGCATCCTCTGGATCCTTCCACACTTTCCATGAGCTTGGCTTTCTGACTTGCAGCCAAGCCTTCATGTCTCTGCAACTGTCTGCTTGCTGGGAACGCTGCCCAACACCAGCACCTGTCAGAGCAGAACAAACTGCAGGGGCGCAGACCTCGCTGTTGATCAGCAGGGTGCTGGGGTTCAAGGGTGGGCGCAGGCCAAGGGGACAGCTGTGAACCTCCTCCTCTTGGCAGGAGCTGTGCCACGTGTACTCTGATACTGTGGGTTTGCTGTAACAGGACTAAAAAGTAATGCCCTAAAAAGGCAAGTAAGCGTCATATAGATTGAAAGAAAAACGCAATACAGTCATGAGCCATTACTGCATGAAATGTGTTTGATTTTGCACAACTTGCTAGGGAGCAAGTGAGAACAACTTTTAAGGTAACACCATATTGACTTTCTCAGGGTGATTCCAGTTCCCTGATCAGCAGCTCACCTGTTTATCAGATCTTTTGATGATGTACGTCCCTGACTTTCCATCCCTTTGTCTTCTAACAGCCATGTATGAGTGCTGTCCATGTCCATGCCTGTCTGCTGTCTCTGTGCATCTCCTAGAAATGATGAAACAGATTTAGGTCTTACAGTGCAACTCTGATGTTTTCTTTTCTAAGCAATTTTATCTCTCCTTACAAATTAAAGAGGAGAGAGAGAGGAAGCACCCCATCTTGTCCGGTCCTTTCTCTATAAGCTAAGCTACCAAACCCTGTCTCTTCTTAAGACGGGAGGAGTTTTTCTTTGGTTTTAGTGAGGCAAAGCCTTACTCTGTTCAGTGTTAAACACAGTAGTTAGTGATATTAAATTAAAAGAATATGAAATGTGAAACTTCAAGAATGTGAAATGACTTTAACACTAGAGCAACTGCTCATTTTTAAGAGCTGAGATGAGTGAGTGTTCATGGTAATTTTCTGATGGAAGTTTGTTTTGGATAAATCATTTGGAATTGTTTCAGTTATTTAACACAATCTTTCTTGAGTGTTGACAGTTGTTTTCACATACTGGAATATGGGAATAACTTCACAGTTGATATTAAGTTATTTATTCTTTGAATCTTGTAGCAGATGATGAAGATTTTCCCCTTCTTCAATTTAGCATTATGATCAAACCCATCTGCTTCCAGTTTGTGTATGAGGACCATATCCTTGCCAGATACTTCATAATCAAGGGGTCAGATCCTATTACTTCACTAAAAAGACCAAAAGGGAAGTTGTGTATCTGTACAGCGTATGACTGGCAACATTACAGTCACCATTGCAAGTGAGTAGTACTAGGGCAGGTGTTAGTCATTGCATTTTTCCATCATGAGGCTAACACTTCTTTCCTGTATTTGTAATAGGCATCAAAATGTCTCAGAGAAGTCTAATCTATTTTTTTTTTTTTTAAACGCAAACAATGAAATAACTTTCAACTTTCAGTCCACTCACCAGAAAACTCTGTAACAAAGTATGGAGAAGGAACTGGAGACAAGTGATCGAGGAATAGCTGCCCTTGGATGGCCTCTTGAGTGTCCCGTCCTTTGGCTTTTGTCAAAGGGGGTGGTGTCAGGCACTAAGAACAGCCTGTTGCTCTAGCTGCATCTTCCTCCGCCCCTTGTACTCTCAAGACAAGGAGGTTTTGTTCAAATTTCAAACACTCTCATATTACTTACTACCAAGTCAAGTGAAGGACAGAGAGGGGAAAGGTTTGTTTTATAAACAGTAAGGAAAATAGCATGTCTGAGAAGATGGAAGTATTGAGATGCAAGTATTTAAATACATAGTCATAATATTTATTAGCTGACACTGTGACAGAATCTCTTCTCTGTAAACAAAGGTATGTATACTCATCACTAAATTATCTGTATTTTATTTATGTTACTTTCAATCACCTAGATAGGTAGAAGGAAATACATTTTGAATTTGTGTTGTATGTTTAATAACTGATCTATAATTCAAGCATTGTTTTTCATCACAATGAAAATTTTGAACACCTCTTAGTGAAAGAAACCTAGAATGCTAAAATGCCAATAACATACTCTTGCAGAGTGAAGCATTTATGACGTTGCATGACACTTTAAGGGCCTTGGAAGTTCCTAAAATGTCACAGAATTGGTAACTTTACAGTACAAAACTTGTGTGTGTTTTTGGGTCTTTAATGATGTGATGTGGGATACTTCAGCAATACTGATATTATAAAAACTAAGAACATGAAAGTGCTAGAACATACCAATACAAAGAAATGAATCTGTTCTTAATAATGTTCTCTGTACTTCCGGGCAGAATAAGATGGTGCATAATGCTGAGCTTATTAGCTCTGAGCTGATACCTGCAACGGGCACTGTAGCAATAAGTTGGCTGTTTAAACACTTCTGACAGCCTCTGATGTTACCAGTCTGTGTGAAATCATTTCAGATTTCTCAAACACCATCTGGGTGGGTAAGTCAGGACTTGGTATCGTTATGTTGATTACTGTGATAAGTAAGCTGGAAATGACAAAAGCATGAAAAAATTAAAATGCAGGGCCACATGTCAGATCCATTATTTAATTTTTAATTCCTCTGGCGATGTAGTTACAGATTCAAAAACCCCTTTCCTGCCCCCCAAATAGTTATTTGATGCTTTCCAAATCCTTCCCTTCCTATTCCTTCTGTGCTGTGAAATCCAAAGATCATATTTTAATGCTCTGCTTCAGCTGGGCTTTGGAAGAAAACTCTTCTGGCCTCTGGGCAGCTGCCACTTGACCTGATGTTTCAATGACATGACAGCTTTGCCACATATAAAATCCTCTGCCTCTCATTTGTCTCACAGGTGTTAGTGATGAATGCTTTCCCTACAAAAGAGATCAGCTAAAAGTTTGGAACAGTTAGGGAGCGTCATCTCTTGCCACAGTTACGTAATGTGTTGCTAGAAATAGGAGGTACTAGTGCTTCTCCTATGTTATTGTGAACCAATGTTTAACATGGTTCCTTGCTCCCAAGCAACAAAATTACAGCATGTCCCTAAATAACAGGGTTTTCTGGGTCCTAAGGTGAAATTATTTAAAACAACAAAAAAAGTCTTGGTAAAGTGCTTAATATGCCTCTTAAATTTTGAGCTTACCCCTTCTGCTTCTCTGTTTTAGGAATTTAATCCTATACACAGCCTTGCTTTCGAACAGGGTTTGTACAAGACCTGCTCTATAGAGCCAGAGGGGCTGGTGTACGATAGGAGTTAGAAAAGTGGCTTCAATGCAGTTGTTTGCATTTAAGTCATTGAACTTCGCTATTTGTAAGTTTCCCAATCTGCGTAGAACTAATGTCGTGTTTCCTTGACCTACAGGTTTCAGGAAGATGAGCTTGTTAAACTCAATGTTCTTGAGATTCTCAGATGAAGGTCACACTTGAGGGGCCTACTGCTATTAAACTGTTGCTTCAGTTGCTCTTTAGTGAGGACTGAAACTGTGTTTACTGCCAGGGATTAAATGGTGAATCTTTCTTTCCTGAAGAATCGTAATTAACCGCCAGCAACTATGTAAGGAATCTCGACAACTGTGTGGTGGCAAGCACTAGATCTGATAACTGTTCACTTACAAAGCTTTCTCACTGGTTCTGCTGTGCTTTTCTGTTGTGTGGTGGTCTATACCCACCCCCAAAATGAACCATTTGTAGGGCAGTTGCTTAAGGCCATTTTTTTTTTTTTTAATTGGTTCTCTTAGAGTTATTAGCATTTGCTTCACAAAGTTTTTTCAGTTCTCATATTTGTGTGCCAAAAATAAGAATTATCTTTGAATAATTCTGAATAATTTTATAATCTGTTCATGTTGGTATACTTCGAAAGCTATATACCTGGATATAGAGAGGCCATTTCCTCATCTATAGCAATTTATTGTCAGCTTCTGCACCCTAGAGCTTGGAAACATGCTGTGTCCACACATTTGCCTCACAAGCTCACAAAAACAGGCAACACACTGACCTGAACTCTTATGGTTCTTTTCTCCCTCATGGGCTTGCTTGAGAGGACACCTTTCATGAGCCAAGCAAGCAGAGACTGTGGGTCTCTCTTCATTTTTGACTTGTAAATAGTGATTCAAATCCATCCTCTGTTCCTCTTTGCCAGAGAGATTCTACTCTGATTTATACCAGAAGAGCATAACCTGACTCAAAGGACTTAACGTGACGTATTGAGTCTTCGAAGACCTTTAAAATTGTTAATGGACTATAAATCCTCTACAGCATTTTAGGGTTAGGATGATAAGAAACCACTGTGTGAACTGAGCTGTAAAATTATCGAACACTTTTGCAGCCAGCTTCCTTAAGTTAATGGTATTGAACTAGTTGTCCAATTTCCTTTGTGAATTTTTTCATGTGACGCACAGTTGCAAATCCCTGAGCTTTTTTTTTTTTTTAAATCTATAACTTGTTCAGGAAGTATTCTCTGACAAATCTTTGTATTGTGTTATCCTTTAGCCATTTTAACACTTTCTATTCCACGACCGATAGTAAATACTTTGGACGGTTGTGGAGTTTTTTGTTTGTTTGAGGTTTTTCTTCATCATTCTTTTCTTTTTTTCTTTTTAAGGTTTGCCTCACTCATTTCTGTGTTTGAGTTGTGGTAAACAAAGGCAATGGACCTGTGGAGGTTTTTTAGTATTCTGATCTGATGATAAGTTAATATACAGCTTCCGAAACCTTTTTTTTAAGCACTTTTTAGTCATAGAACCTTTCTGGTTCTGTAAATTCCCGACTCCTTTAAAAGCAATGCTCTGGTACATTCGTGACTTCAGCCTTGCCCTTCTGTACACGTTGTATATAAAGACTACACAGCAGAGCTGGCAGTGCTCCTGCCTCAGTAAGCTAGGCTTAATAGTGTTAGGCCTAAATGAGAGTACAAGATTTTAAAGCAAAAATAAAGCAAAAATATGAAAAGAATCTGCTGTTGCTCACAAATGGTTTTCCTCAACACCCCTGCCAAAAAAACCCCCGAAACACACACACACTGTAACATCCAACTACAGCACTAAATAAAACTCTTAAAACAGGTGTGTCATGGTGAAGTTACAAATGGCATTATAAATTCTTACATAAACAGTAAGCATTCAAATCTGAAAATCACCACCACTATCTAGATAGATATAAATAGTTGCTTGTCAGAAATAACTGTTCCGTTAATATTTTGGCACTTTGAGTTCCAGTGAGAGAAGATTCAAACTTACACTTCATACTGCCAAAAGCTGTTGCAGACAAGTTAGTCAAATAATACTGAAATGCCACTGTGCATAGACACAGCCTTCCTCTAGTAAGAAGAGAGAATTCCAATGGAATACATGAATTTTGTATATCCTCTCATACTTTGCTCGACGGTGACATGTCTTGGAAAAGAGGGCACTGTGGGAAGGGTGGGTGCTGAAATATTTAGCTTGACTAGAAAATCTGTTGGGGAGAGAAAGGAGAAACCAATGAATGAACAGTGACGAACAGCTGCTGGCTACTGGAAGTATTGTTTCCTTCTGCATGTGAGGAACCCTCACAGTGGGGCTTTTTCCCCCCATAAATTCTAATGAGGTCTAGAACACGCTGTTATGTAAGTTGAATCTATTTATTGATTCACACATGTAACCGAAACAGGTATTTGTTTGGTGCTTCTGCTCTAACTGCTGAAGGAAGACCTAGCGTCAGCGTTACCCTTTGGCAGGGCTTATTCCACTCTGCTGACTGTTAGCACACAAGCACCAGCTCAATTAAATCCCCGAAGTCAGCTGCATCCATGCTCTTTGTGAAAATGTACAGAACATTGAAAAGAGCAAGAGCTCTCTGTTGCACTGAATCGTGTATATTTTGCTTTAAGGGACAAGCATTCTAAAGATACTTGAAGTACATAAGTTACTAATAGCTTTCAGACTCCTAAGATAATTTTTACAAAATTTGCAAATTCTATTTACAGTAACTTTAAACATAATCTTCTTTTCTCTTTCTTTGCTAGATACTTCAGACACTAGGTTTTAAGTGCTGTGCATAGCCTGTGGGTGTCCTTGTACTTCTGGCTGCATATGTTAAAGATTTTTCCTATAAATTATTTAGTGGTAGAATATTCTAAACACCTCTCTTGTTTGTGTTTATGCACGCTCATATTTAGTGAAATAAGCATGGAAATGGATTCCACTGTTGTGTGAACTAAGTCCATAATAATTCACACATGTAATGCTTCAGATTTGAATAACCTGAAGATGAAATAGGAACTGCCTTTGGTTGATCTAGAGTGCTCCTTCTGTGTATGGTGTTAGAAGTTTCACCTCGGAGTATTTGAAATCCAGACTTGGTAAGGTTGTCTATAAGCAACCTCATACCTGACCGTTATACCTATATCTAAGCGTTCATACCCTTTTCTCTTTCATTTTCTGAAGTCCTGTCTGATGTACCTGAATGTTTTGATTATCAATATGAATATTCAGTTCTTTTGCAATACTGTTTAGTTCTTACCTAGCATCAAAGGCATCCTGTGGCTGTATATTACAGTGTAATTATGAGTTGTGGGCATTTTAGAAAACCTATTTTCTAATACTTTTCAACAAAACAAAACCTGTTTTCATGCCAGGCAGAGTTTGAATATTAATCTAGGCTAGAAATATTTGTAACAAGTCCATGAAAGCGTAAAAAGTTCAAAAGCTGTCATGAACTGCTTGCAACTCTCGTGCTCCATTGTGATAATGCTGCTGGTCTTGCAACAGAATGATAGAAATATCTTTGAAATCATATTAACACACTTTGTTACTTGCAGATAACTGCAGTTAGATGCAAAAATACAGTCAGGATGGAGTTAAAACTGAGATGCTTTCTGTGTGCAAGTAATATCCCCCAAATTACTGAACTAATATTTGTCTGAGAATTTCAGCCGTGTCTCAAATTTAAAAACTTTGTCATTTGGGGGACATTATTTTAATAGATTAAGACACCGCAGTTTTAAGTATATCCTGAATTCAAACTTGGCATGGCGACGGTACTTACTTAAGAATTCATGCAGGCTTGGAGTACTGTCTGTTAACTGGAACTTTTAAAATTTCAGTGTTAAGTACATGTGTAGAAGAGAAGTGACTGAAGGGCCTGGTTCTGTCTGATAACCCACTGTATCCCAAACTAGGAAAGTGTTAGCTGCAGCTGTGGTTTTCCTCTGAAGTAAGATGTCTTCTACCTTATAGCACCTTTTCTCCCCTCTGTCATATTAGTTGTTGCTGAGAAATTAAGCTGGGTTTGATAAACGTTTGCCAACCTCAAGGGCCTGTACAGCACCTGTTTTGGAGATGTGCTAAGCATGCTGACATGATTTGAAAACTCAGAGCAAAGTTTTGATGTTTTCAGAAAGAGTTTGCTTATTCAAGCATGTTAAGCAGCTGTGTTTCCAAGAAACAAAGGACTGATGTATGGAAGGTCTAGAAAAGTTTCCAGAACAGTTGTTTTCTTCCCAGCCCCTGTAATGGGAGCTGGTAAGGCTGTTGTGGTCCCTTTTCAGAAACTCTTCTTGCTTTTTCACCCTACTCGATTATGAGGAAAAAACCTAAATGTGTCCTTCAGCTCATTTAGCATTGCTTTCTTACAGAGTTCATCTTGATCCCCGCAGAATCCAGGCTGTAAAACACAATGCCAGCATGTTGTGTCTCAGACATCCTGCTGACACTACTCTGCTTATCTAATCATACTAATATTGACATATGACTGCTTCTCTTGTATTCTGTGGTAACCCTTGTTCTTTAGATATCTACAGTTCAGTGCAGATATGTCAATATAATCTGGGCTTGCAGCTTGCAGTCAGATACTGACCATCCTCTGGGATCCTCTGGTGGATTTAAAGGTCATTACCAGGTAAGAGATTACTGCTAGGCATGTTCCTATAAAATACGAATTGTTTCATCAGTGATTTTGAGACTTTAAGGTTGGTTTTGATCTAATTTTAGGACAATAGAAAATTCAAATTTCGAAGTGTGTTCACAAGACTTGGGGAGAGTAGCTGATATGTTTCACCATGACTTGTAAATGTAAAAATTCTTTTTATAATGCTACAGTTCAAAATAAGGCTACCTTGAAAAAGAACTCCAAACTTTTCTACTTCCTTTTTCTTACAAAATGAAGTTTTACTGATATGAATGTGTAGTGTCTTTCTGCCTTTCTTTTTATAACTTTTTTTTTTCAAAATTGCAAGAGACCTGTATGTTTTCCAGAAGATGACTCTGGAGTATTTGTCTTCACAGTCAATACTGCTCTTTTTAAAGATAGTTTATTACTTCCTATCTGTCATGGTTTAATCCAGCAGCCAGGAACTAAGCACTAGGCAGCTACTTGCTAACCCCTTCCCCCCCCACCCCCCAGTGGGATGGGGAGGAGAAATGGACAGAAAGTAAAACTCATGGGTTGAGATAAAGACAGTTTAATAAGACCACAAAGGAAATACTACTACTAATAATGACTACGCAAAACAAACTATATACAATATACTTTTCTCACCACCTGATGACCAATTTGCAGCCAGTCCCCAAGCAGTGATCATGGAACCCAGAAATTCCAAAATTCACTAATTTAATGAATTTTGCAAAACTCCCAAAAAAGACCAAGTTTACAGACAAGAGAGGATTTGAACTCACAGAAACGGGAAATAAGCAGATCCCTGTCCCCCT
>Ga0065711_1030049_pt1 | contig 33915 bp, 13 predicted proteins | sample Hoacrofraction12_FD_59098 | JGI IMG/M metagenome (GOLD analysis project Ga0065711, IMG submission 59098) | Hoatzin crop microbial communities from Cojedes, Venezuela - Epithelial fraction 12 v2 (version 2) | ecosystem: Host-associated > Birds > Digestive system > Esophagus > Crop | place...
ATGAGGGTGGTGAAACACTGGAACGGGTTGCCCAGAGAGGTAGTGGAGGCCCCATCCCTGGAAACATTCAAGACCAGGTTGGACAGGGCTCTGAGCAACCTGATCTAGTTAGTGGTGTCCCTGCTCGCTGGGGGGGGTTGGACTAGATGACCTCTAGGGGTCCCTTCCAACCCAAAACTTTCTATGATTCTATGATCCTATTATAATACTAGCAATTACTTTCTCTAACACTTATTTCAAGTCCTCTACTTTTTGTGAACCATTAAACTGTCGGGGAAAAAAAATAAAACAAACTAGCTGTATTTTTCTTTTAGCAGTATTATTTCAATTAGATTAATATTTCCCAAGTTTATAATTAATTTGACAGAAATGTCATTACAGTAAAAAGTCAATACTCCTTCTGTTCCTTGCTGGCAAACTTTCTCTACAATGTAGAAATTTATAATGGTGCCAGAAACCATCAATTTGCCTAAATATGGATATACATATGTCAAATATTTGTTTCTTTTTACAAATTTCTATAGCACCTATTATCATGGTACCTAGACGAATCTTCTATTATTTATTATTTGAAACAGAATATGAAAGAGATATTTAATACAACTGTCCAGCATATCTCCTAATGCTGCCACAGTCCCTTAGGATCTAAATATTTCTTGTGTGATTGCGCTCTATCTTGGAATAAAAGGAAACATGATTTTATATTTTGAAATCTATGAGGCCAGATTATCATAATAATTTCAGACTGAAAACACAAAATACTTCTCATATGAAGTATTTACAAGTGTTGTGATGGTTAGTAACAAATTTCACGTAAAGAACTCTATATCAATTCTCGCAAGTTTAATGCCGTCTTTGTCCTCTGGTCTGTGCATAATGTGCAAGAGAATTTTATAATTTTAATGCCAGAAACAATATACCTGAAAAAAGTCTCTAAATATGGAGCTTGACACTGGGAAGTTCTTAGCCATTCCAGGTCCTTGCAAATAATGCTAAAAAACTCAATTTCACAATGAAACAACATAATAATTGCTATGCATTTTATTAAATTATTCCTGTTTGGGAGTACTCTAAATTTAATCTCATACTAATAGTTACTGTTATTTGTTCTTTAGTGATAAGTCTAAACTTAATTTCTACTTAGCAAATAAATACTTTTTCCCGTTGTGTCCAGAGAAGCTGGAGTCAACATGATGTCTTCCCAGCAGCTATTTAACAGCAGCTCTACAAATAAAAGCAAAAATATGCATAGATACTGGAATAATGAGGAATAATCTCTATTGTGGTGATCTCTAACACCATGAAGCATCACCCAATGCCAACACGATGACTCCCCAAAACAGAATTCTTAGAGCACTCTAGAATACATTTTTCATTCAATTAATTTTATTAGGAAATCACATTTTCTAAGACTGATATTTTGAAACTGGAGAATAAAAAAAAAAGGTCATGTACCCTATTCCAACAATTAGTGCTGCAGTGTTTTTACAATATTTTTTCTACTAATATTTGCTTCATATTTTTTAATGTTAAGTAGTGTAGCTTCTATTTATTCTCATCCTGTTTTTATTTTCTAATATAAACATCTGCTGACGGCCACAAGTGATTATTACAGATGGACATTTTTTCTGACCTCGTACTATGACCTTTATGGTTTTATGCACCACTACTCTTGGAAAACTGTTCTAAAGTCTATTGATCTCATGATCAAATCTTCATCCCCCAAATGTAATTGGGTATTTTTAACTTCCTGATATTGCACAAAGGGAGTATTTTCTTTCACTCCATTAGTGTTTAACAGTTTCCTACACTATCTCAAAATTCTTTCCCTTCCTTTTTTTAACTTTAAATATTTACAGAGCATCATCATTCCAAATCTTAGACATTATTTGATCTGTTCTTACTGAGGACAGCATTTAACCAAATGATGCACTAACCCTGATGTCAGTGTAACTATTTATACCTTTCAGCATATGTTTTCTTTTGCAGCATCATGGCCTTAGAGTATTCATTCTACTATAGCAAATAATTATTTGCCGTTTCCTTATTATTTTTGCAGTTTTTCTCTTGACTTCTGCATATTTTAAGCTACTCCAACACGAAACTCACATTTTATACCACTTTCACAAACTCCCCATTGAAAATATCATATCTCATATGAGGCATGTTTTTAATCTCACATGAAGCTTGTGTTTGCTGTTGTTTTACATTTTTACAGCAATTCAAACATACAGAGGTAATTAGATGAAGAGCATAAGACCAAATAAGCAAGAACTATAAGGAAAAGGAAAGAAGAGCTGTAAGGGACCACAAGAGGTTATTGTGGGACCATGAGACAACAATATACACTGACATAGGCCAAAACTACTCTTTACAGAGATTTATCCCATACATTCACATAACACTGATTTTACCTTGACTCGTACATACCTTGTTAGATTATGAGCATGTCTCTAAAGTCTCTAATGAAAGAGGCTTCATGACCTAGACAGTCTGTTCCATTCACTAATTATCTCTGTAGTTAGAAAAAACTTTTACAATCTAATTTAAATCTTTTGCTATGAGTAAATTCCTCTGACATGAAGATACGAAGAACCATTGATTATTGTATCTTTTTGCTGCTCTCCTCCAAAATTTCATGAAGTTACCTGTATCTTTCTTGAAGTAAACCCTAAAGTGAGAGATGATATCCATTCTAACATCACCAGCCTGAGGTAAATTGTAATAATTATCTCATGTCTTAAACACAATTCTCCTACTTATACATTTCAGAAAAATATGTACTGTTTTTGCCATTCAATTACAATAATTCAGATTCAGCTTTTATTTCTCTGTCACTCTCCTCTTTTCAGCTGATGCAACTCCCTAACTAGTAAATTTGCTTTTGTACTCAAGACTCTTTTCTTCTTCCTAAAAGTAAGGCTTTGGTCTTGTCATTACTGAATGATTCCTGCAGTTTTGTCAAGATCACTCAGAATTCTCAGACGTTCTTCCAGTGGTCTTTCAAGCCCTTCCACTTCAACTGGTTGCAAAATACTAACTGATTACAATTTCGTGAAGACCAAAGTGAGGAAAGCACTAAATATTTTACTTGGTCTTTCACTTGCTTTTCTTTATTTCATTTTTTGAACCTTTAATGTAATACTCAAAGTGACATTTCGGACTGTAGTAGTAAAAAATGAGACATAAATTTGTTATGGAAGAAACTTATGAGTGTATTGATGGCCTGCAAAAATACTGGTTGTATAAATGCTTATGCAAATATATTTTTATCAAAAATGATCTGACTGGACATGCTCCAGTATTACCAGTATTCAAATTTCACAGAGCCAGAGAATGGGCAACATGAACACTTTGTCTGGACCCTTCCAACCTCTCCCCATTTCCCTCCTTTTCATACTCTCCAAGCATGCACCTTGAGCAGCCTGCTCAGTGTCTCTCTGGGCATAAATCCTTGACAATACAGAGGCAACTCCAGTGGGTTAATTGGAAAATGCCCGGGAGGCAGCTGAGTTGCTGGTAGCATAGCACTAAAAGTCACATCTTTCTGAGCTACGATGTGCTAATTTTTATTAATTATTGCAAGTATTAAATAATATTACTATTATAGCCTGGTACCCACTGCATATCTTACATACAAATTGCAGAGCATGACCCTTGGCACACAGAAGCAGCTTAATAAATCAGTTATACATTAACTATTAAGCAAATTTATTTATTGCTACCTGCACCTTTTTAAGGCTCAAAGCATAGATAAAAGATTCTCCTATATATCTTTACAATAAGAAACACAGAGGCTACAGTCTCAAAGATGCAATGACAGTGGAAGGGCATCTTGCTGAAGAAAACCAACATACAAAGCAGTTAAACTATGACAAAAAGGTGAAATATTATTAAATATAATGCATTTATTCACTTATGAATACTGTATGTGCATCTACAAAGCTATGCTTCTTAATGCAATTTAATGGCTTTGAATGTAATTTTCACACTATTTACAGATCTGACCCTTCTCTGCAACATCAGTTTCTCAATAATCAGCACTTTATGTTTGTGAACTCCCAATAATATTTGTAAAATAAAGGACATCATAGAGTAAACTTTGCATCTGCTACCTTCAGTCTAACCCACACCTTGTTCCGTATAGTGCCATCCTGAGAATGATCTTTGTTAAGCATTCTAAACAAAGGAGGTCTCAGTTATCTATCTTTCCTTCTATAAATATTATCAACCTAGCAACAACGCGATTAACTATGATTGTTACTAATAAAAATAGTAGGTAGTTCCCTGCATATTTTCATGTCAGTTTCTAGACAGAAGAGTCTTTTTAATATTGTCAAAGAATGGATTTTCTTCATACTAGAAAGTATTATAGCACTGAATAAAGTCTTTCTGATCAAACCATACTATAATAGCTTTTGTCTTGTGTCACTTTATGTTAGCCAGCATCAGAAGAGAAAATAAGCAGAGGCTTGCTATTGTGCCTCTATTTTAAAAGGGCCTTCCATCTGGTAGGAAGCAGAAGCCATCAGCACTGTAATTAAAATGCAATTACTGTCCCCCGCCGCAATCCCAGGACGACCATTCCATCTGTGTGATATACAGTGGAAAAAACACGATTTTTTGCACTTTTCTAGCTCCATTAAGTTTATTCTCTTTCTATTAATTAATCTAACAGCACTAAGGGGTCGTTCCTGTTTTGCAAGCCATTGTGTCACAAACTGCACGCTCACAAAGACTGAAGCCACATGAATTTTTAAAACTCTCCGCTATCCCTGTGACATAAAACCTTAATTACTTCTGACTAAATCTGTAATTAAAATATATCACCGCAGCAGATTTACCTGCATGTGGGTGTTGAAGTGCATGCTTCTGTGACTGTCACAAATGAATCACTCTGAGATGGTGTTATAAAAAGGGAGATTAGGATGTACGACAGTAAGGATGCAGAAAAGGGACCTGAAAATGAAAAACTGGCAGCAATCTAGGAAAAAGTTGCACACCAATAAAATAAGAAAGAGTCATTCTCTTATTTTGTTGATTTTTTTAAACTAAAAAAATACATAGTATGTATAGAGACATACCAGATGCTCCCACATACAGTTTATTTTTATGTAGTCCTACCATTTAATGTGCTACCATGAGCTTATAACAACAGAATGACAATAAGTAAAATATTGCATACTATAAAATAAGATCCCATAATATTTTTCACAGCAATCCATCTTCTATTCACAGAGATAATCTCATAATCTACCCTTGCTTTCATTCACAACTGTGCAGTCCAAGGCCTTCCATCTGCAAACCCATAATATCTTAAAATCTTTGTGAGAAGTACAGGCATTGTATATATCAAGGCAAAATTTTTAGCCAAATATTAGGGTGAAATCTTAGCCTTGTCACAGTTTGTTGGAGTGGTGCCTTTGACTTCAATGGAGTCAAAGAGTATTTTGTCTTTTCATTTAATACATGTTGCTAGGGCAAAACAAAGAAAGAAGACCCTCTGCAAACAACCAGCTGCAAGAGGTGAGCAGACTAGCAGTGAACCTCAGCATGAGAATCTTTGCTGTAAAATGTCATGCAAAAATGATATTAAAAGTAGTGGCAAATAATAAATTCCTTTTTTATTTTGGAGTTTTGAGTATCTTGGAATCCACTAAGGTTCAGCATGTACATAAGTGTTTTTACAAACTCAGCATGTGGGCTCAATATGTCTCCAACAGAAGAGAATTTTGGCATTTCATAGATTTCATAAAGGGTAAGGCCAGAAGCATTCGTAAAATGTTTAGGCTAGCTTCCTGCAGCTCATAGCTGATTAAACATGCCACTCACCCTCTTATTTAGTACAATGACATGATGTTTGCCAGAGCATATAGAGTCCCATTTCATAGACACCACGAGACATGGAGTCCCAATTTAAGAGCTTGCTCCAGTAGCTAATGACACCCACCAGTAAGAATTTGTGCCTCACTCCAAATTGTTTTATCTGGTTTAAGAATCCAGCATTAGTTTCTACCAAGCTTCTGTGCTTAAATAAAAAAAGAAAAAAAGCTTTTTAATACCCAGTATTTTCTTCCTGTGAATTTACTTGCACACTGTAATCATGTTAGCTATCAATCTTATTTGATCATATAAACAGATTGAGCTATTTAAATCTCCCACTATAAAGCATTTTCACCGGATCTTAAAATGTTTGTCTTCTTCCTGTACCTCCTGCAATTTTAAAAATGTGGAGAACAACAGTGTGTAAAATATTCTCCATCCTCAAGGTAAGACAAAAATGACAAGATTTGCTACTTTATACAGATACTAAAATAGCTTGAGCTAGGAACTGGTACTTGACAAGCAGAAAGCGCATCTGATCAGCAGTGTCCCATGAGGAAGGGGCTCCAGTGGCTGGTACTACAGTGAGCTTTAGCTTGCATGCAGTAAGTTACCAGTGACAACCTAATTGGCAATATCTTGGTTTTCTGCAAGGAACGGCTCCCAGGCCAGTCAGCTACACAGAACCTACAAGAACTTAGTCAGTTCAGAAGTTACTGTCTCACTGGAACCAGATGGTTCGGCTATAGCTTGTCTCTGTGTAGGAAAGCAGTTCTCACACACTTCCTATAAATGTTGTCATTCAAACTGGTACTTTTCAAATCCAAAAAAGTGATGATTAAAGTGATGCAAAAAAGTGTTGCTTAAATAAAAAAAGAAGTGATATCACATGTTGCCTAGCCTCAAATGCTGAGTATTCCATAAATGAAGGTATATTACTGTATTGAAACCAACAGAAATAAATCTTAAGATATACTACATGTGACCAAACGAATAAAGTATCAAATTCAACACTGGTCATGTATGAGATATGTTTGCACTTACATGTAAAAAAGAGATAAACTTATATTAAAAAAAATACAAAATTTTATAGGAATCCCTTTGATAAATATAACTGGTTGTAATTTGAGCAAAGATAAAGAGGTTAGACATGTTGGCTTTCTGGCTACAATACAGCTTTTTCATAAAACTTATTAAAATAACTGATTTTAAGTGATTCTACACACACATTTGAAAGAAGTATAAATATCTGAGTAGGATTCTTTGCTCTGCTCGAATTCTTCTCGTTATCTAGATCACTTCCTCTCCTACGCAAGCATAACAGACACAAGACTACATATCTAGTTGTAATGTATGACGGTACTTGGTGGCCCACTCCTAGATCCTTTTCACTTTCAGGTCCTACTGATACAATATATTTAGAAATAAACTGCACACAAAAATGTACAGCTAAGAAAATATAAATGTGACACAGTAGGCCTACATAACTCTTTCGATTGTGGTCAGAGTTGAATAAGACTAGATTCACTATGCCAGTTGTTTTGTCAATACAGTTACAGGTACGCGGAACATAATAATTACGTATCCCCAAATGCTGTCCAATGCTATTAATTTCACCTCCAAGGACACTCTATAGGACACTGGTTATTGTTTTGCCATAGAAAAGAGTCTGCAATAAATAGGAACATCTTGATGGAATTAAACTGACTAACAAGAATCTGGAGGATAACCAGGGACTCGTCTCTGCACGCCTCCTCAAAAGCCCCTCCTGTCTGAACACATTCTAGACCGGAATGTCAGCCCACACTAACAATGAATGTTAAGAATTATACAGAAGGACAAAAGAAAATTGGTTTGTTTGTTTGTTTGGGGGAGGGGGGGTTGGGGTTTGGTTTTGTTTTGGTTTTTTACAGCAAACTATCAGAATGCATGTTTAAAACATGGTATCTGCTTCATCCACTCCTTGGTACCCAGAAGCTGCCTGCAGCCTGTGCAAAGGTACCGAAAGACCTCTTGGCTGCCGTTTTGAGCAACAGCTACACACTAGGATCTGTTTTGCTAACGTAGCACATAAAGCAATACTAAATTAGCTTTCATATCATACAGTCTATCACTGTTTGACCCTCTGGGCTGTTTTTATTTATAGAATGTAGTTTCTAGTTTACTTTAGTGTTTTCGTATTAAATAAATATTCATGAAAGTGCACTCTTCCTGAAATTGGGTCATTTAGGCAGACTATCCCATTAAAAATAGATTTACTTTTTTTACAGGTGTCATCCATTAAGGTAGGGAATAGACAAAATCAGCCAATTGTACCTGTCAAGAAGATGTTAGTCCTTCCGGAAAGTCAGTCTTCTGTCCTTACATATAGCACTTAATAGCAAAATGACTAACTTCCTTTCTGTAGCATTCAGACTTTGGGGAATTTTCATTGTTGCAAGATTTGTATCTGAGGGTTTGGGGAGGTATTTTAGTCCTTCCAAGTTGTTCAGACTGATGCCAGGCATATAAATAAAAGTAGCTCTTACTGGCTAAGACGCAGCTAGACTCTTGCAAGATAGGCTCAGGGATGAGGAGTTTAACTCCTCGCTAGGAGTAAACACAAACAAGTGACAAAAGACAAAGCAGAACACTGATGTGGTCTCTCCTAGGGCACACGATGTGGGAAGTATCATACAGAGCAGTGGGCCCACTAAGGTTCTGTTTAGCATGGCTCTTGGTCATATAAACTCATATAAGGTGTGTACACACACCAGTGTGGGTTCTTAAATCCAGCCTTCATCTTCCATATACTTGAACTACAACAGTTCATTTGGAAAGAATGTGGAATAAGAGTTTTCAGAGCATGTATAGAAAGGAAATAACATTTGTGACAGACGCCACAGGAAGAACTGCAAGACTCAGATACAGTCTGAACAAAGGACCAGGGTGAGAGGTCTGATCAAAAGCACAGGATTGGAGGAATGGAGAGAGGCAGACACTTCTATAGAGCCGTCCATCACCCCAGTCCCCCTCAGAAACTGTTTTCAAATGGGATTAATAGCCTTTCAGAGGGACTTTGGGACTTTTTTTTGTGATGTACAGAGAGTGCTTAGACAGCTAATCTAGACTCGAAATCTAAACTTCAGACTGCGACATTTAAGTGAGATGAGTTTTAGGATTAACAAGGACATTTTATCAAAAGAGCCAAGCAACTTTGACTGGTGTATTTCCCCAGTCAGAGCTGATATTTCCAGTCCAGCCACCACCAACCACCAGTACAGATATTCCATTTGTATCTCAGAACACAGCTAGTTATGAAACAAAACTGTGTAAAAGTGAAATCTTTGTAGAAAGGAAGCATGAGAATACTTTCATCATTTCAATGCCAGTGAGCCTGCAATGAATTACAATTTCACCATGTGGCATTAATCTCAGGGCCAAATCTTCAGAATGAGAGTTTGTGCTAATATAAGAGTAATGATATTTATATATTGCATCTACTGTCAATAGATCAGATGTATCAGCAAACCACTTCTACAGTATTCTCTTGTTTAAGTGCCACCAAATAGTATATTACATGACTAACCAAAACACAAAAAAACAGAAGTTTTCCAAAATCTGGTGTTCACAATGGTGTTAAACAGAAGAAATTATCCATTTTCCATGGATAATTTCCTAGCAACTTGAAAAGTCTTGAAAAATATTCTTAATGTGTTCAGTAGGACATTAATACAGAAATCAATAGCTCCCATTGAAAAGATAAAAACAACTACAGAGAAAAGCAATTTTCAAATACAGCAATTGTTACAAACATAGGCTTTTTCAAAATAAGACAAACATTATCATAGAACATTAAAAAATGAAGCCATTCACAAACAACTCACCCTGAGTCAGTCTTGCAAAGTTCTAATTGCCCACATGCCCAGGGTGAGAAATTCTTTTGATGAGCAAATAAATTATCATTAGTCTTATCCGTTATCATCAATCATTATGGTAAAAGCTGATAAATATATTTATGCCTAGGCTGGTACATTTTCATGTCAACTTTACAACACAGGTTCAAATTAAGTTACAAGTCAGGGCACAAATACGTCAAAATCAACTGTATAAATTTCTTCATGTGCATGCTGATATGTAACACCCTTACAATTTTTAATGTAATAGGAAGCAACCCCTCTCAGTGTTTTTAGAGGTAATAAAAATGATTGTGTGTCACAAGGTCCATAAGTGAACATTTAACCAAAAAGACCCACATAACATGGCTGGACTTTGTTTTCATTCATTGAAAACTATTCCAAAATACTAAATATTTAAATAGAACTGCAAAGCATAACGCAGGTAAAAGAGCTGAACAGACTTTTGAAAGAAGAGTTCCAGCTTTGTGCAAATGAGTCTAATTTATTCCTTGGCTGACTGGCAACAAATAAAGACTGAAGAGCCTCCTACAGCAGGGCTGGTCTTGCAAAGAACGACTAGATTTAAGAAAGCATATGCTGTTTCTGAATGCGAGTGTCAACCATAACAAATCACCATTACCAGGTACACAGTATCTTACTGGAGCTGCTCTTAGCCAAAAAAAAACAAACCAAAAAAACCCAAACAAACAAAAAGCCAAAACAACACACACAAACATCATTTTTCTTCTGAAAAACTTCAGTATTTTCTCAAGAATGAGAATGAAATTTCTCTAACAGCGTGCAAATGTTGATACACTGGTAAGATAGGTAGCGCTGTTAATTACTGAGTTCTAATTCTCTTACTTCAACCAGCTTTGCAGTTGCCTACAACTTTTACAAAGTTCAAACATTGTGTTTAAATGGGGTGACTTCTTTTGCCAATTGCCTGACTAGAATTAACATGTCTTGAAAACCGTAGGCAAAATATTTCAAATGCTCCTGTGGAAGAGGCTAGAGAGGTACAGTGAAGTCCTAGGAAAATATTCAGTGATTTCTCCTTTGATATTCCCTAACACAACAAGGTGGTAAGGTTGGAGACACAAAGAATCCTTCATTCAGAGATACATCTTTTGCCAAGCCCATTAAAAGCTACCCCAAACTGGGCAAGTCATAGCTGTAAAAATCACAGTTCCAATAGGATCAACAAGAAAAAAGCTGAAATCATACTCTAGCCATGCACAAGACCTCTTCTGCAGGGTGCTCTAGCACATTGAGGGTAATGTGCAATAATCCAGGTCCAAGCACTGTTGCCCAGAAAAAGAGAACGTTCTTTTCTTGCACTTTCTGTGCCCCCTCTTGTGTGTACAGGCAGCACAGAGGAGGAAGCTTCACAGGCTGAACACCCATAAAACATGAACTGAACTTGATAACAGAAGCAGTAATTTAAGACAAGAAGCTGCAGCAGTACAACCAGGAGAGGAAATTAGTGGGTGATAACCTGGAAGACAGATATTGGATGAGAACTGAGGTGAGGATATTAGGTGTGGATGAGCAGTGAGACCTCAACTGGAAATCCACGAGCAACAGAGATATTGAAAGAAGATAGAAGAGGCCATAATCCATGATGGGAAGTGGAACCACCTGGGCAAACAAATGTCATTAGCAAGAGACAATGTTGCTATAGGTTGGGAGAAGGAACTGTACATAAGACAGGAGATATGAGGTTGGTGCGGATTGAATGGCATTGGCTAAAAACAGAAACTAAATCTTAGACAATGATGCATATGAGAGAGAGAGACTATAAGTGGGTCTACAAAGGGATTGGTACACGGATGAAGAGCAAGACAAATGACTAAGATGAACAAGGCCCCTGGAACTGGTAAGAGGACGGATATAGGTATGGGGAAGATGGGTATGGTATTGTAATGTCTTACATACAAAGCAGTAAGGCTATTGCTGAAGTGTTAAAAAAAAAAAAAAAAAAAGAGAGAGAAAATTATACTGGCCAATGCAAAACGTTCTTCCAGTTTAGGAAAAAATTAATTCTATTTTTAGCCTATCCAGTCCAGACCTCTAGACAGGTGCCAATACAAGCTACTTCAAAGAAACATAAATAAAATGCTGGAGAAGGAATCTAACACAATAAATATGTGTTCTTACTTGCTACTGATTAAAAATTACTATATTCTCATCTTCAAGAGCTTGTAGTCCTTCAAGCTTCATTCCCATTCTATTCATACAATGACACATTTTTATTTTTGGCATTTGCCTAGGATAGGCTTTCTATTCATATATGTACTTTATCTCCGAAAGGCACATAGTCTGGGTTTGGTGAATGACTTCGCAGAATCTCCAGGCCTATCACTTCATCTTGACAATGCTTGATAGTATATGTAATTGTGGGTTTCTTTCCTGAAAGAAGCCTTTTTCTTTATTTTACTGGAAGAAAAACAATTTAAACAAGTGTTTATAAAGAGTTTATAATAGAGATAAGCTCTAGATTTATGTTTCAATAGATTGACATTCTTGGCAGCTACACGTAAGTGGAGCCATCCTGCAATACATTTAGATGCAGTGGCCAACAGAAGAGGCCTAGTGCAATGGAACAACCAGAGCAGCTGAAGAATTTCATATATTTATAGATTAAAGGCCTGAGGGGATCACTGTAATGATCTAATCTAACCTTTTGTATAATAAAGGCGCGTACTAATTCTTTTTTGAATTAAAGTATATATTTTAGGGCGAAAACTTCCATCAGTCGCCAGTGATGGAGAATGAACCAGCCTATGGTAAATCATTCCAACACTAATTAACCTAACAGTTATAAGTAATTTCTAGTCTGAATTCACCTCAGATTCAATTTCCAGTCATTCTATTTACACTTTTATTTACTGAGCTGAAAAGTTCATTATCAAAGCTTTGTTTTCTAATCTTTTACTCATTCTTGTGGCTCTTCTCTAGAGCATTTCCAGTTTATCCAAACCCTTCTTGACTTCTTATTCAGTTCATAAAGCCACCTGATTTAACCCTGTTTTTTATCACGGCCTTTTCATCCTATACCAAAGTTTCCCCATCTAGATGGACATGAACACCTGTCCTTTCCATTATTTATTACTTGCCCAATTTGTCACCATGATCTTAATCTGTGTTTTATGTTTTCTTTCAAATCATCATAATGATGTTAAACTCTACAGATCTAAGTGCTCAAAAATTACCTACCATTGGCAAAAGCTGTTCTTTGCTGAAGTCATTCAGACATTAATTGATTTACATAAAGAAAAAAAACTGATGGAAGTTCTATATCCAAAGCTTCAAGTACTACTTCCAGTGAGTAACCTGCATCTCAGTAAAAATTTCCTCGGAGAAAAGTATCTTCAGATTCAGACATCAATTCCAAAGAAGATGAGGGTATTTTCTTCTTCAAAAAAAAAATAAAAACCACCCAAGCAGTAACACTTGATTTCAAACCTATCAAGCTTTACTTGATCATCATCTGTGTGGCTACTACGGTACAATATGTAATAATAACTGCAGCTTTACAGAGATTATATTAATATTATATTTGCAAACATACCAAAAGATTTAGCAGTCTGATATAAAGTCTAAACACTTTAAATTAGTTTCATGATTTCATTTACTTTTAGCATGAAATTTGGTGATCTTAAGATATAATTCTGACCCTGGTCTCTCTAGACAGATTTTTTGATAAATACATATTGGCCGTTGACTATTCTTTCTTATTCCCTGCCAACTTGATGATTCAGATACCTTTTTTCACATTGTTTCCATTCTTCTATAGACTTAAATGAATAAAAACAGAAGACAATCTCATAGGAATTGTGGCATTTTCATTCCTCTGTATCAAATCTAGTTATTTTGGCTGACGCAGTGCAGAGATCTTACTTCTTTACCCCTTATTTTCTTCTGTCTCCATAAAAGCAGATACTATATTAATAAGACAAGAAGAATATAGAAAATGTAATTTACACAGACCATTGGAAACAAGACAGTACTCATTTGGCACATAGTCTGGCCTTCCAATTTCAAAGTGCACAAGGCATAACCGAAATAAGTGTAGATACTTTTGAGAATGTTCTCTCTGTCAAGGGTAGGAGAATGAAACCAAGGCATTATTTGCATTAACAGCAAAAGAATTTTTAAATTAATTGCAAAGAGTTAGAAACGGTAGCAGTCACATTCTGTAGCAAACTATGTTGCTTGTATAAAATGAGTTTTCATATAAAGGTCCAAGACCTCAAATCAGTAGACTGATTAAAAACCACTACTCCTGGAACAGGTTTAAGATAATTTTGAACTAAACCCAAGGTTCCTGTGGTACTTCAGCCCCTACATAATAAAGTAGGTCTCTAGTTTTTGGTTTTATGTCTTTCAAATGAGTCCTACCTTAAGTGCAGGACTCATCTGAAAAACAAAAATAAAAACTAGAGACCTAGTAGTCTCTAGTAGTTTGGTATTAAAATACCTCAGTGATATACTTAGAGAACATAAGATTGAAAAACTTTGAAAAAACTTGAAAAGCTTTGAAGATAGTTGGCATTATGACCAATTTTTTATGCCAAAAAATACGCTACAAAATAAAGGCTGCTGTTACCTACAGTAAACAGTCATTTATCACTTTGAAGAACATATGATCTGATCTCTTCAGAAAAGTGAGTAAAGCTTTAACTTAAATACAGGGTAGCTTTACACTTAGACAAAAATTATTTGGATAGGTCATTTCCTGATCAGATTTCTAATGTGTATTCAGTTCTAATGTGACTAACCTATAATAATCAATAAAGAACTGATAGTTATTTTTCCTATGACGTCACGGAGTACTCAACTTTGACTATCGATTTTAAAACCTGCAAACAAACACTACAATGACTAAAAGCACTGCAGAAAAATGTTATTGCTGACAGGTGTTAATTTTGAAAAGAACTTTCTTTGCAAAAAGCTGACCATTATTTGATGCCTTTTGTAAGTGTTGAAAGTAAGTAGGTCATTTTCTTACATTCTTCGTAGATCCTTTCTGTCCTTAAAAGTCTGCATAAACAAAAGGTATCATTTTTGCTGTGCATACTGAGATCTGGAAATGTACTCATTATGATTGTTATATTTTGACCAGGCAAAAGTAGAACAAATCTCAGTTGTGATTCACCATCTACAAAAATTTTCCCCCTAGTGCAAACTAACCTAAATGCTACGTATATATATCATTAGTATACATATTAGCAATTGTATATCTACTATATATTAGCATATATATCAGTATATACACATACTAATTCTGAGTTGTAGGAATCTTTTATAATGTATAACTGTAACCCCATTATTTAAACATTTCTCAGAACTTATCAGACTAGATACTGTGGTTGTACTAAGCCTATCTTCTTTCTAATTACCTCCCTTGGGATTTTGTCATTTGTACACAATTCAGCCACGCAAAACTTGTTAATAACAAGAGTGAATCTTCTTCAGAATAATGTTACCTTGAGTTTAGGATTTAACCTTAAAATTTCTTTCCTTATCAAGTTACCTTAAAAATTAAATGTTGTTCTGCATAACATGACAACTTGAAAATGTGTGGTTATTTTCTATGAAATCATATTCTGAATAAATGTACATCATGAAAAAATTGATAATTACAGAAATGTGCAGCATAATATGGTATAATATGTATATTAATATTTTTTCTTTTTCCTCCTCATTGCTCTAAAAGATTCTCATTGATGGAAAATATTATGTAAATACACTTAAGTTAGCAACAGCCACCAAACTGATGAAATTCAGACAGCTCGGCAACAATGTACCAGTTAGAACACTACACAGGTTACCAAAGAGTAAGTATACTTCAACTGTCACGCTATTGAGAAATGGTGTGCCAAAAGCTGCAGTGAAAAAAGGTATGTAAATTAACTTGTTCAATCCAGAGTCAACTGCACTGATCTCAAAAACTTCCAGAAGATGTTACAAAAATGACACTTTCACCAATTTCGCCTTCCCAAAGATGAAATTCGTGTGTAGTGGTGAGTTAACAGCAAGGGCTCTACTGGATTAATATGCAATTATGCAGTTTGTCTGAAACATTAGGAAGTTCTACAGGTTTTCCAACCTTTTTCATTTCAGGGCAAGTGTCCTATGAATATTATGGAGGTAATCTTGATAGTACTTGTTGTCATGGGTATATGTCTGTGCAGAAGTAATTTGGGTCTGTATAAATACACCTGAGCTTCAGAAATAAACTGGAGGCACTATGTTATCTAAATAATCTTTTTACCCTTTGGGGAATCAGCAATACACCTTTGGAAAAACATACGCTTTTTTAAGCTAGTTTATAACGAAAGTGGTTTAGCTCCAGGTTCCAAAAAACATATAAAAAGTACCTGGGAAGACTTTGGTGATTAAGTCCACATTTTAATCCAAAACACAATTCAGAGGAAATGCAAGCTATTGAAACTTGCTAAACAAACACTCCTTTTTAACTGAAAAGTTCTCTAGTCACCTGAATGTTCTCAGTGTACAAACTCCCAGGACTGCTTTGCCCAAGCATCTGGATAATCAGCTCTATTCTAAGTAACCTGGGATCTGAAACCACATGGAACAGTACCTAAAACCTGCAAGTGGCCTTCCTACAGCGTGCAGATAGAGAATCAGGCCTTTGCTACTTTTAAATTGTAATTAGAACATTAAGGAGGTAATGTCATTCATTCTCCACACAATATGTGTTAAATATTCAACCAGAAAGGAGGTGCCTGTGTTCACTTTCTATGAAAGCCTGAACAGATGCAAATTCACCTTTTTCCTATGACAGAGAACAGTAAGAGTACCTTTCTTTAGCACTGGTGAAGTAGGACCACTATACTGGTGGTTAGTTTCTAAGCCTGTTTACTTGTAAATTCTAGTAGTTCCTCCCAGAATTATTAATCTTTGTTCAGTGACGTATTGCCTACCCTTTGTCATGTAGAAGTTTGGCTATAGTTCTGCAGATACTATGGGTCACCTGTAGCCTACTTCCTACCAAATTCTTATTTTTAGACATACAACTCTCCCCATCTACTGCTAGGATATCCCTGACTCCACAGGCTCCTTGAAGGCTGACATGGTAAGAATGGAGATTTAGGCAATGAGGTCTGAAAAAAAATCTGGATCTTCAGCCTGCTATTCTTATTTTTTATAAGATTAATGTTTGAGTATTATTTAGTCTTTAGTCTGAAAACAAAAGTTTTTAAATTATATGATTATATTGTATCTCAAGATTCAGATTATATAATCTTTTCTGAAGATCTCGGGTGCTGGGAGCAAAGAAAGCCAAATAGTTTTGTAGGAGTTTTGCATGTTTTATTTGCTTGTTTGTTGTGGTTTTAGATATCACAGAATCACAGAATGGTAGGGGTTGGAAGGGACCTCTGTGGGTCATCTAGTCCAACCCCACTGCCGAAGCAGGGTCACCCACAGCAGGCTGCACAGGACCACGTCCAGGCAGGTCTTGAATATCTCCAGAGAAGGAGACTCCTCAAACCTCCCTGGGCAGCCTGTTCCATCATACTTACAAGAGGTGAACACCTCAAGTCTCAGAAGCCATGAGTACTGCCCTCACAGCATCGCTCAGTGCTATATAAACATACTTGGAGCTCATATGACTATTTCTTCCAGTAACCAAGCTAACTAAGTTAGAGTTAGATCACTGGCTTATGCAGAAAAACCTCAGAAGGCAAAAGTTGTGCAGAATAGACCAATCAAGTGATTAGCTTACAACACAGTACATTTTGCTTTTAAGCTAGAGTGATCTTCTTTAAAAAAAAATTTCAGCTTCCTTTCATATGGTTGGCATCTTGATAGCAGAATGGATTTTTTTTAATAAATATTTCATAGCAATATTACTTTTGGAGTGATACTGATGGTCAGATTTGGGCAAGAACACATTGGTTGAAACTGTTATTCTACATTATTTTTTTCATGAATTAAGGGCTTTCTCAGTTAAGACTTTAGATCACACAGTCCTACATGAAATCATAAATATAGCAGATCTAGACCTACTAATTACCTTTTAGAGTGACAGAAAATGAAAAATGACAATTAGTCAACAATAACTAATTGTGCTACTATTAAATACTTACTAGTTTTCAATCATTACTTAAGCTTGATATCAGTTTTGCAATTAAAAAAACTTCACTGTTTATTTTCTCTTTTAACATGTAACAATTAAAATAAATTGTTAGAATTTAAAAATCAAATTCTATCATTCTTCTAATGAATCACACCTCATGTTTAGAACTCTTTATTCTAGAGCTAATTATGTGATGCACACAAACATTCCTAAGATAAATGTTTAGTGCAGAAATTATAACATGACTGCAATATAATGGCAATATCATGATGCAATTACAATGAATCACTGTTATCTGTGAAGTGTTTCAAGATACTTCGATATGCGGAACAGTTCAGATACAACATGTTATGTTGTTTCATTTATCTAGGCAAAGCAGAAATCTACATTCTTCACATTATTTTACTGCTGTTGTGTATTGCTGGTATTACCCTAATGCCTGGGAGTTTCAGACCTTGACCTGCTTTTTTTTTTTCCTGGGTGCTGCCCAAAAGCAGGAGGAAGAAATGGTGTTGGTCAAAGGACCTTTTAGCATTAAGCAAAAGACACAGGACAACAGAGGCAGACATATGGGAAAGCACAAGGAAACAGTAAGACAACGTTGGTCAGCCTGAATGACCGTATGGTGTCTACACACCAGCAGTCTAGCCCTTGTCACATTGTTTCATAATAAGTGTAGAGGAAAAAAAAAAAAAAAAGAGTTTTACAGGAGAGGAAAAGAGAATAATGGATTAATTTCATGACTGCAACTACAAAGCAGTCAATTAATTAATAAGTCCTATTCGCACACTGCAGTACAAATTTGAGGTAATTATCTGTGGCATCCAAACTTTACTTTCTTTTCAAAGATATTTGTTATGTTTGAACCTCTAAGATTCTCTAGCAGAGCTCAGATGTTCCCTAATAGAAACGTTTTTTTTCCCATTCCTGGAGTTTTCTTTATTTTAAAATTAATGTCTTCCTGATTGTAAATATGATTTTTCCCTTTGCATTTAAGTCAGGACTGTATCTTTCCCATTCTTGTCTCTGCATATAATTAATACAGGTAGAATACTGAATTTACTATTTCTTTTTGACATTTACAAAAGAAACAATATTAACTATAATAAGCCATTTGTGTCTTCATCTGCCTGCTTTTTGTATTCAAATTGTCCCTTCTCTCTCTTCCACAGCACTTCTTCATTCCACCCTTTACATCTGGAATCCTTTCCTTTCCTACATCCTCTTCTCTCGCTAATTGGATACTTTCCAGAGACTCAAAATAGCCTAAAACATGTATCCAAAATAGCTCTCAAAAGCTAAATAAAGATCAAGAAATTAACTAAAGTATAGTTAAAAAACCCACTCAGATTTTCTTGCATTTTATTACCATCCAGTCTGTATTCTGGGTATTTTGAATTCAAATTCTCTAAGAAAGGAACCTTCAGCTCCATGTTATCTGCAAAGCACTTAGCACACCTGTGGTGTTAAATGCATAGTTATAATAGATACATAGTGAATAGCACTAAATGGCAGTGGGCACAAAGATATTCACTGGATCACCTGTTTTGACCAGCGTGATTAATTTGGTAATTGTGCATGCATTATTTAGTGCACAGACCTTCCTCAGTGACAAAAGGGATATTGTGAGTGGCCACTAGTCCCATCCTGCTAATTTCACTGACACACAACCACTTCCATTGTTAAAATCCTTCTCCCATATTAAAAAAGAAAAAACAAACCATACTTTACTTTGTTGTTGCAAGTGAAGAAGGAATAAATAGGTGTAAAGACAGAAAAAAAAATGTACTAATTTTTAATTCTATCTTCTAGCATTTTTTAAGGGAACTAAATTTAGCATCCTTGCTTTCCAAAACCTTCAGCCTCCTAACTAGCTTAATTGGTCTCTGTTCATTTCTTACTCAGATCAGTCATAAACTGCCTCCATGGTCCCTGCTGCCTTTTCAAAGCAGCATATGGTCCCTCTATTCATGATAGTCACAATTTTTATTAGTGAGCAACGGAGAAAAAAAAATTGTTAATATCATATTCAGATTGCATGAGAAAAAGCCTGAAACAAAATTTGGGATTCAAGAGTGAAGGTATCAATAGTAACAATAAAACATCACCCATCCTACAGGATTTATACAATCTTTTTAGTACATAAGCTACTGAAATACTTAGTACATATATTAGGCTGTATATTCAACAAGAAATTCAGGTTTAAACACACTATAATACACATCTGTTGCATATGCTGTTGGAACCTCAAAGATTGTCTGTCTTGTGCTTTTACACATGACAAAAAAAATTAATGCCATGTAGTTTCTGAGATTTTAATCAAGCCAAGATCAATTAATAAAAAAAAAAATCTCAGTATTGAGCTAACTCACAAAACATAGAATAGAAAGAGTTCAAATTCAGGGAGTTAGCATTCCTTCCCAAAAGATTAAAAATCACAAGTAAAAGACTTAAAAATATGAGTGACCACTATCTTTAGTCCTAGCTTTTATAAACAATGTTGCCAGAAGGATGCATTGTATTAACTGATCAAATGTGATTTGAATTTTAACTAAGTAGAAAAATGCTGCCACAGTTATAGAAATGAAGGTTCAGATCATAGATACTAATTCCTTTCAGTGGCTAGCAACCACAGATATTTAATGCAAAACAACCCACAGATTAAGTACTTAGCACATCATATGGCTCTCAAAACAATACCCAGTAGAAATCTTCAGGCCTATAGTCTAAAATTCCAAAGACCACACGCTGTAACAAGCCACAAGAAAAAAGCAAGAACAGAACTGAAAGGTGGTCTTTTAGGGCTGTAATAGCAAGAGGTGAAAATGCCAATATTATATAAGGAAGTGCACCATGTTAACTATGCAAAAGTTGGGGGGGAGGGGGGAAACACACAAAAAACACCTTTGCCAGTATAGCCCAGGAGAAACTACTTCCTGCCCCCAAATCCGGTGACCGCTTGAACCTGGAGTACGCGAGAAAGGCAGAACAACCCAGTACTTGCAATATATTACAGAAACAAAGAGATCAGCCTAGCTGAGAGTGTCAGAAGAGAGGGAAAACACAACAATGTAGAAGACAAAACATGCATTAAAAAGGGAAGAGGATTCTTTCTAGCCTCTTCAGGTAACTATCCCAGATCATAAAAATAAGATTATTCATTTTGCTTGTCATTACATGTTTTTATTAAAAACTAGAATCTATTAGTAATAACCTTATGACACGGTATATGCCAATGGACCATCACTCTGTTTCACTTATTTAATTCACCTTAAAACGCTGACCAGAATGAACTGTCAAAATTCCCATTTGTTTGCTGGAACATGATTTCATCCTCTTCAGATATATTGTTTCTCTATTAAGATGAAGCAGGCTACACTACCTAAGACCAGGTATGGCCTAGTGTTACTCCAAACATTTTTTAAATTCTTCCAATATTCATGAGGAGTTCCAACATTTAAAACACAAATATACATGCTATCGAACTTTGGAATGCTCGTGGTTTAATTTTATTTTGTCCATTCTACTGACATTTTTTAAATTACTATCAAAAATTAAAATCGTTTTAACGTCTCTTTTTGTTCTTAGATTTTTATTTCCCTTTTTTGATAGTTAATCTATTTAGTTTCAGTCTGCTAGCTAACCTCAATGAAAGGTTAACACATTGCTAATTGAGATATACTGGATATTACTTTGAAGAGCAGAGGCACCTTTTATGGATGCTGGTATGAATTCAATAAAGCTGAATTAGCATGAAATAAGGCTAATTCAGTGCCTTCATATTTACCAATTGATTTCAAATTTTCTTCTTTAATGTTTATTTCTTTCATTCAGGAAAATAACTGTTTGTTATACAGTTTACTAAGCAACTTGTTTCAGCCCAGTAAAAGCACTAGAGATGTGTCATCTTCTGAACTGTGTATTACTAAGTCCTTCTATTCTCACCATATCTCACCTTTCTTCTCACCATATCACTATTCATACAGATTCAGAATTTAAAAACCCCTACAGCTGAATTTCATCTTGAAATCCCTTTAATGAATATGTTTTAGGTCTATTTCTAATCTGTTGACATTACGTATAAAATAACTGGTTGAAGTACAAAAGGAAACCAACTTTCTAATCATCTATATTTAGAGTATATACACAAGTACATTACGATTAAGTTATGTGACCTGTTTTAAGAATGACAAAATTCAGCTATGCATTTTTAAGAGGATGCAGAAGAAAATAGGCACTTAGAAGATAGGTGCATGGTACGAATCTATTATTAAACAGGTCCCAAGAAAAGATAAGCTTTCCTATATATGGATTCAGTTCTTATTTCTCAGTAATTTTATACAGGACAAATTTGTTTCATACAATAAAAATTATAATAGAAACATAAATTTTAATATAATAGGCCATATTTCAACAAATTCAATTTGCATTACCTCAGTGCAGGTGGTTATTTATTGCAGTGTATATACACATAATCTTGATGTTTTGAAGGTGACTCAGACTGGCTGAGTAAGTAAGCCAGGGACAGCCAGTGAAAGCATTTACTCAGCATCTAGAGTACATATTACAAGCTCAGCTCTGCATGAAGGGCAATTTGGACCATGAAGAAGCAGCAAACTGAATCAAGGACAAGAATAGTTTAATATTTCCAACCTCATGAACTGAGAAAAAAATTCCATTTTTAAAGGGAAAAAACTAAAGATAAAAACCTGGTTCATAAAAATAGTTCAGGTATAGCCTTTAGAATTTAGCATCATCCATAATGAAAGTATGTCCATTATTGTGTGGCTAAAAACATAACAGCTTGTGTTTTTTAGAAAATGATTTTAAGGCTAGTGGATTTGGTTTAGAATTTTCTTCTTTTTTTCCTTTCCTTTTCTTTTAAACAGAAAGCAATTAAATTTTATGCCACTGCAACTTAAAAACCTACATAACCTGGTAGCAGTCGGGAAAAAGAAAAGGAGAGAGAACTAAAAAGGTCTAACAGCAAAGAGAAAGAGAAGGAGGAAAAGGAAGGGTTTAAATCTAGAACAATTGATTGAAGGAAGATGAGTCCTGCAAACAGAGGGAAAGAAAAAGAAATAGGCATAAGAAACTTAAGGCAAAGGTATAGATTTTGCTCCGAGTTGGACAAACACATATCTTACTGATTTTGACGTCCCTTTGGCAATGAGGCCCCCAAAAAGACTCTGTAAAAACAAATTTAAAAAATTCTACGTAACAGCAACATATTTACCCAAGAAACAGTATTCCCCAAATTTGATTCATTTTTAGTGACAGTTAAAAAATAATCTATCATGTTTACCTCACAATTATAGATTGCACATTTGCCTTACTTAACACTGAAAGAAAACTGAGTTACGTTAGTGCTTAAGTAAGATTTGTCCATTAATAATATTGTCCCAGTCTCCTTGGTCTGCCTGATATTGTTGATGTACCCTGCTACTCTACTGACAGTCTCATTTGTAATGCCTTGGCACTAAGACCCATTTAAATCAATATATATACATATATGTACTAAAACTTCATCTGTCTGCCAACAGGTTAATTTAGATGCCCACAGTCCTAAGCATTTTATAGACTAATATGTTCCTTCTACATTATATGCAACAAATACAAATATTTCTTTAGCTGACCTTCATTAGGTTGTTATAGTTCACCAAAAAAAACCACAATTTAGGTATATTACATCATCATAGTTATTATCTCAAATCTAATTAAAGAGAATCAGCACTAATGGTTCTAAATTGGAGGTGTCTATTTGTGCCAAAGAAATAATCGTTAAGAAACAGTAACATAAGTTAATAAATATTAATACCAGTATATATTAGGATATATGTACTATTTTACATGCATGTATATGGTACTTACAGAATACAGTATGTACTACTGTCGTCTTCTTATAATCAGTGAAACTGCAGTAAAGATATGGGTAGCCCTGGATACAAAGTAAAGAAGGAATCTGAGCACAGAATTTCCTTATTCCCTACTTTTGGGCTCACATGCCTAGCAGCGTTTTTTCAAGAGACTGATATGTTTTGATTATCTCAAATCTTGCCATACATCATGATTTTCAAATTTAGAAAATAATAAATGAAGCTTTTGATCAAATAAGACCAAGTACAGCCAGGATGATGCATATTCCTGCCTTTAACCAACAAAGCATACTCGCCATTTTCAACACAGACTCACATTGAAGTTGGGCACACTTAGTTAAGTGTGAGCTTAAATTCATTGCTGAGTGGGCCCCAATTTACATAGTTTAGAAGCACTGCTTCCAAACATATCTTAATTCTGGACCTTCTTAGTTATCCTAAAAGCAAGTAGTTTTACTCAGCTACTTGCATAAATCAGGTTTCCACATGTGAATTAATAATCCCTATTATTATCATTTGTCAACAAGAGTATGTGAAACTATGCTAATTTGAATGCAAGTATAGCTGCACTATCCTGTTTGTACATATTTCATTGTGAATATTTTACATTTTTCTATACGCAAGCCAATTTTAATGCAAACTATTTAATTTCCCCTAGGTAACGAGAAGGTAAAGGAGGTAATCAAGATGTAAATCAAGACTCTGCTGTTTCCCTCCTAGTACACATGTAACATGAATTAAAGTGTGATTTAGCAAGCAAATAAGCATTGTTCTAAGGCAAATGACCTCAGATGCCATTTGCTTCATCCCACTACCATGCTGAAGAATCAGGTCTACCTTTTGCACTCTGCACAGGTTCTTGTCTAGTCTATGTTGCAGATATCTAGTGATGGACGCTGCAATTTTCCTAGGCAGGCCATTCTAGTGATTCACTGCCTTCACAGCTAAACCCCTTTACCTAATACCTATTCTGAATTCTCCTTCAGCAATTCCTATGTGCTACAACAGTTCAAGTCTGTTACTTACAGTCCCAATCACAAATGACAATGCATATTTGAAAACTGTTATATCTCGGTATTCTTTCCTAACAACATTAAGCTCCTCCATTTTTCCTTGCAGCTCACCTACTACATTTCTGATCATCCTCTTTGCTTTTCATTCCACTGCCTCCAGTTTCCTTGAACTGTGCAAAACAGGATACAGTTTGGCCTTACTCATGCTGTGAAGAGCTAAAAAATTACTCCACACGTATTGTAGGCTATGATTCTGCTTATACATCCCAGGATGCTCTTTCCCCTCTCCAAGTGTAAGACCATTTTGAATTCTATTTTTGTCTCTCGATAATCTTTCCTAGAATGGTGTCACCACATAGAAATTTAATTCTGCCATCTAAGTCTAATGAGGAACAGAACACCACAGAGTCCCCCCCAACACTTTTTTCACAGTTTTGACTGTGAACTATTAATAAACCCTCTCTGGATAGCTTTCAAAGCATTATTGTATCAGCCATAACATAACTTCATCTACACCTTACTTCCATGTTTTGTTAATGATAATATTATTAGTAACAGAGACAAAAGCCCTGCTAAGTCAAGATTACACAGCATCTACTATTTCTTCTCCAACCATAGAACTTGTAAAATATTTAAAACTGTACAGACTTTGCCGTTGAATTTATACCTCAGTTTCTATCAGATTTCACACAATTGTCGCACTTCAGAACTGTTTTATATAAAGACTGAAGTTAAACCACCTACCTCTTAACTATAAGAAAAACTTAAAAAGCATTCTAACGCTAACTTTCTTTCATTAAACAAAAAGAACCACATTGCTTTTACAGTTTACTGTGGGGAATCTTTCCTCTTCAGAGACAAACAGAAGATGTCTTGTAAGAACACAGATGGGGAAAAAATACTATCCCTAGTGCTTCAACATTCACTAAGATGTGTCAAGTTTAAATGCATCATAAAAAAAAAAAGCTTCTTCCCTTACAGGGAATCAATTTGAAAAAGCACAGTCAAATGAGCATTTTGCAGAATATGACACAGTGCCTAGAATCTACAATGGAACAGAGTACTTTCCTTGAACATCAATTACAACAATGCACAAGTTACTTTGTCCAGAGAAGAAATAATGTTTATTAGCCATGTTCTGTTGCCTTATACAGTATCTTAGTGACCTAATGGTATTGCTTTAGCAACATTGTTGTTGGAGTAGAGATAGGCCCAAATTGAATTCAAATACCCTTGAGCTTCACTTAGCTGGGAAACAGGCTAGGACACAGTTGTTACACCGGGTCAAAGAGGAAAAAGGTAGAAGAGAGCTCAGAAGTGCTTGAGGGAAGAAAAGTGAAAATGAAATGGATTAAACTGTAAACAGAAAAGAGCAAACAAAAAGGATTATTTAAAAGGAAAATGCTGAAGAAGATAAAAGACAGGTACAAGAAGTATGAGTAAGCAACTATAAACTGTACAACTATGTTGCATCCCAGCCTCCTTATTTGCTACATGTATTTTGTGCTTGTGTAAGCAAATTGCTGTTCTATATATTTAACTCTACAGACTACGCAGAGTCTTCTTACCTCTGTATTGACTTCAGTGGGACTACTCGTATTACATAACGTATAGGCACAAATCTTTGCAGAAGCACAGCTTGCCAAAGTATGTCCTGAAAACAAACCCCGCAGGCACGTTAACTCTGCCTGGCAAGTCTTATGGATGCCCTCCATATTCAAAAGTAATTATTTGCCATTTCTAGGGAATCTCAGAAATAGTTAATTAAGGGAAATATTTTTTCCTTCTACTTTCTTTTAACAAATTAACCATGACAAGCATACGCTGTCTTCATTCTTCTGACCATATTGTCAATAAAATACTATTTAAAGAAATTCAAATAATTTTTTGATACTTCAAGCAAAGTGAGAAAAACATCTGTTAGGATCACTAATTTTGATCTTTTTTTTTTTCTGTCAGGCCTAAGCATAGGTCTGCTTGTCCTCAGTTCAGAATTTCTGCTCAGTAACTTCTGCATTGCTCTGGCTGATGAAATTAGAATGGCCGGGTTGGGGAAAAAAAGACATTATAATAATTCAAGTTATAAACAAGCCAGCATCCTCAGAAATAACCCACTGTGTTAACCCATTTTCCTGAACTGTATATACTCTCCAGACATGACCCCGAAGTTTAAAAAGCTTTTCTTGTAATGATTATAAAATACTGAATAATTTCACTTCATAGGAGACCAAGTAAGGTGTAACCATTTACGTTCTTCAGTTTTCTCTCCTATGTCCACAGCGTGAGAGGTGACTTCCCTAAGCCTTGATCCTCAGCTCTCCTTCGTCATGGTGGAATATCCCCTCTGAAGCCACTCTCCTCAAAAACATAGCCAAACCAATTACAATATTCAGCCAAAAGACTTTTTTTTTCTTTCTGGATGTATTGAGGTTTCTAAATGTTTCTAGCACACTTTATTTTGGTACATGCAGAAGGATGGAGGTTTCAACAATTCAAAGTTTTCTGTCATCTAAGGCTGATTAAGCCTGATCACCTAGACATTTTGAGAGGAGGGTAATTCAGATAGACCTAAGAATTCCTGTCAGGCAAAGGAAAGATATGATATGCAATATAATTATTGTTCACCCTCTTCTTTGGTGTTTGTTTAAAGTTATCTTTGGAACCAGATGTCCACAGAAATAGGTCAAGTGAACGGAAACAGAGTAAGATTTGGGGGTGGGGGGGGGCAGGGAGGAGGAGAGGAGCAGGGAGAAACCCTCCTGAACTCCTGAATTACAGAATTCCCTGTCCTGTGAACACTAGATAGCCTGGTATTGGCTTTACGTCTACGACCAAATATTATTTCATTTCTTCTAACAGTGCTGGACACATTAAGTGGAATGAAAATACTTCCTTACATATGCCTGTTTATACTTAAAGTAGTAATTGTACCAACTGCCTACAATATACAGACTAGTTACATATTCTCAGCTGCCATTCTACAGTTAACATTTGTAACTGGTATGTAGAAATGACCAGAAATAGCTCTTGCTCTGCCAGTAATTTTCACATCGAGATGGCTGGTCATGAGTGGTGTTCCTCAGGGCTCAGTACTGGGGCCAGTCTTGTTTTATCAATGATTTCGATGAGGGGACTGAGTGTTCCCTCAGTAAGTTTGCAGATGACATCAAGTGGGGGGGAAGTGTTGATCTGCTTGAGGATAGGAAGGCTCTGCAGAGGGATCTGGACAGACTGGAGTGTTGCGCCAAGGCCAACTCTATGAGTTTCAGCAAGGCCAAATGCAAGGTCCTGCACTTGGGTCACAACCACCCCATGAAACACTACAGGCTTGGGGAAGAGTGGCTGGAGAGCTGCCCAGCGGAAAAAGACCTTGGGGTGTTGGTTGGCAGCTGGCTGAACGTGAGCCAGCAGTGTGCCCAGGTGGCCAAGACAACCAACAGCATCCTGGCTTATATCAGGAATAGTGTGGCCAGCAGGAGCAGGGAGGTGATTGTGCCCCTGTACTCAGCCCTAGTGAGGCCAAACCTCGAGTACTGTGTTCTGTTTCAGGCCCCTTGCTGCAAGAAGGACATTGAGGTGCTGCAGCGTGTCCAGAGAAGGGCAACAAGACTGGTGAAGGGTCTGGAGGACAAGTCTGATGAGGAGTGGCTGAGGGAACTGGGGCTGTTTAGTCTGGAGAAGAGGAGGCTGAGGGGGGACCTTATTGCTCTCTACAACTCCCTGAAAGGAGGTTGTAGTGAGGCAGATGTTGGTCTCTTCTCCCAGCTAACTAGTGATAGGATGAGAGGCAATGGCCTCAAGTTGCATCAGGGAAGGTTTAGATTAGATGTTAGGAAAAAATTCTTTCTTGAAAGAGTGGTCAGGCATTGGAATAGGCTGTCCAGGGAGGTGGTGGAGTCACTATCCCTGGAGGTGTTCAAAAACATGTAGATATTGCACGTCAAGATATGGTTCAGTAGGCAGGGTGGTGTTGGGTGGATAGTTGAACTTGATGATCTTAGAGGTCTTTTCCAATTTATGATTCTATGATCTCAATCCACAATTATTTTGTGTGTACTTCCTCTTTCAGTATACCAGTCTTAGAGACTAATCTCTGGTGGCGGCAAAGACCTGGGATTTTAGGGGTATTCTTTTTCATGAGATATTTTCCACAAATATTGCTACCAATTGAGAATATTCTGTGACAGTCACCCTGGAGCATACTGGGATTTTGAAAGAAGTTCTTGCTAAGTAAGTTAGAGACATGAAATACAAACATTTTGAAGAGTAAATTTTCTGTGCTTTCATTATTTGTTCTACACACTGATTATTTGAAAAGATGCAGTTCTCTGCTCCTATGTATTTACAAGCACGCATACAATTCAAATTAAACTACATACTATAAAAACAGAACACTGTTTTTGTTGAGAATTTCATTCATTAGAATATCTTTTCCTTTTTTTTCCCCATCTTTTTGAGAACCAAATCTTCTGTAATTTTACATTTTATGTGCATGAGGTTTACACTGCATGAGGGAGCAGAAAGAGTGACTCTGAGATAGAAAGTCTTTTTCCTGTGAAATGGATGTGAATGATAGCATTGCAGAAGAATACTCAGACAAAAACAGACAGGCAACCAAGAGAGTATTACAAACATATGGTTGGAAGGCAGTTTCATCTCCCATTGTCCTGGACAAAGCCATCTTCTGGCAGAAATGCTGTAGGCTCTAACTCTAGACTGTGAAACACAGGAACTTAATTAAGCCTCACAAAATTGTCAGTTGTTTTATGAAAAGGTCTGTTTGACTGACATGTATTTTGAGCTTAACATTACAACTATAGTTGTTCACCATTACTAATGTGTGTGTTTAGCTGATGAAATTCAACCTACATTACGTAACCAGAGTAGGAAATCATAAGACAAGAAGCAAAAAACAAAATGCAGTCTAGTCGATACATTTAGTCAATACTTTGAAAAGAGTATCAGAAGCTTTAACGGTCACCAGTAATCAGAATCTTGACTTCATCTGCACCTTCAGAGAATACTATCTCCACCAGCAGTCCTTCTGGCATTACTAATTAAAGAATAATCTACTGATTTACCAACATCAGCTGGAATATAAAAGAATTCACATGAAACTGCTTTGGAATGAATAGTCCTGCAATTGTAAAATCCCAGTTCACTAAGCCATGATAACTTTAGTGCCATTTGGTGGAAAACACAATATCAATATCTGTAAAGACATTTAATATGCAAATGGTAATATAATTATATTTGAACATCTCTCCTTAAATTTTAGGTCAGGTAATATATATATGATCCAATACTTTGAGAGCACAAGAATTTTTTATAATTTCTTAAGGATACTGTATGGTCTCTGCCTGAAGATTAAAGGCTCAGTAAAGATGCCCAACTACATGAAAGCAAATATGTATTTCCATTTTCAAAAGTGTACCTATACAGCCACAATTCCTAAACAGAGACTGGAATATTTCTGGAATTGTATCAGCACAATATTAGTAGGAAGTTTTCCATCTTCTTTTACTAACCAAACAAGGAATAAAGGAATTAAAAAGAGACTGAAGCAATTTTATTTTTATTAAAACAGAATGGATGTTGTGGCTGAAGTTTTGTAGAAAATGCCAGACAGTTATAAACAGCTATTTTCTCTAAGAGAAAAAGACATAATGATACCCAATGGTTAGAAGCCGAAACTAGACAAATACACACAAGAAATAAGGAACATTCTGTTAATGAAGATAATTAGGAACTAAAACAACTTATTCAGCAACTGGGACAATTTCTTCACAATTTATGGATGTTAGGTAAAGAAAGCATCAGTCAGCTCTTGTAAGATAGGCTTTGCATTTATCTGTAATTGTAACTGTAATTTCTCTGTACTGGTTGCTCTCTGAATTCCTTTTTAGCACTGGTAACAAGAACTGGAGACCACAGGTCTTAGTGATGCCTTATATAATGACACTGATGTTACCTTCATGTAATATATTTAAGATCATTTTTATAAACACATCATATTGACATCTCACAGTGACAGCTGATCTGCTAATACACTCGACCATTTCTCATGCTTTGTATTTTGCAGTTAATGGTTTCCATTTTCCGACAGTTTCATGTTATCAACCACTAAATCTTACAGGTCACACTGTCATACCTTACTTCAATGGTACTGTTTAAATTCCCTATGGTCCTCTACCTCTATCTAGTCTGATCCTTGTCTTTAATGGCCATGCTTCCCACTATTGTTGAAATTTCATTGGTGCAATCCAATTACAACAAAACTACTAATGAAAATACCAAGACAGGCCAGAAGCAGATGCAAGCTCTGTTCCACTGAAGAAACCGCTGAATTGTTGGTCTCAAGTTCTTCCTAACCCAAATAAAAGGAAACCTAAAATACCCAAAAAGAAGCAACAGAACGTAGGAATGCCACCATATTTTTATTCACAGATAAAGACCTGGGACACGAATTACACATCTTGCTTGAATGGTTGCCTGTGGTTGAAATTGTTTACTAAACCACAGAATTCTGTGTTATCACAGACTGACCAGGCACTTTTCCATAGTGTCCCTTCATAAAAGAGGGCACCCACATCTGCGTTCATACGAGGCAGAGGAATGGACAGAGAGAGAACAACCACACTGAAAAGTCTCTACAGGAATGAGGTGAGAAAATAAAACAAGCAGTCTACCGAGATCTAGAGAGTAAAGTCTGGGATTCCAGAATTGCCTCTTTCGAGCTTGACTAAGATAATCTGGTGCACTAGATATAACATTAACTAAGGCTCTCTCATCCTTGAGTCATGCACGTACATTATGGTTTGCAGGATCAGGATCATTTCATAAAATTCTTGCAATTTCAGAATATCACTGCGATATGTGGAGTTGAACTGAAAAATGTAACACTGTTTAGCAGTGGCAAATATGATGAACCTAAAAGCAACTAAATACAACAAGATAATGAGAAACAGATATCATAATATAATTTTTTGTAAAATAATATGTTTAGAGAAGTAAATGTTCAGAACAATAAAAGTAGTAAACCAATAATATATGTATTCCTTTAATAAAAGCAGAATGTGATGCTATATTTTGAGTAAATTGAAATGCAGTATGTAATTTGGTATTATTTCATCTTTTATCTAAATTTCTTTTAAAATTTTTAATTAATAAATATTTCTTATAAGATTACTTATGCAACATAGGACTGAAATGCAAGATTCACAAATCAGTTAATTGCATATTAAAAATTGCTTTACTTCTCATTACAAGAATCTTACAGGATTCTACAATCTCAACCTATAGTCTGCCCACTCTTTCTAAACCTTCTAAAACAAAAATTGGAAAAGTTCATGCATGAAGGCACTATTACTTACAATTCTGAAAAAATGAAGTCAGCTTGCACTCCACAAAATTCACTACATCAATATATTTGCAGGTATACAGTACAGGTCTATTTTTTGCAGTCAGTAGTCTGCACAGACAATCCTACAAAGGCATACATACTTCCTAACTTTTTATTATTTACCGGGAGTAGACTTATTTATCTTAAAATTAATCAAAGTACAAATCTCTACAGAATCAAAGACAGGACAGTATCACTGTCTGGGAATACATTTTTGCAGATATAAAGAAGCTCTCAAATTTGAAGAGAAATTTACTCTGTAATGTCATATATACCTTGGTAATTTGCATCATGAAACACAAGGAGAGCTAAATAATTTTTTTTTTACCATTGCAGGAAACCTTGTTTATTAGAATGGAAGAAGAGTTTCAAAAGGAATGCAATCTTGAAAAATAATATACCCTTCTCTTTTAAGTCATCAACAGTTTAAGTTCCGCAAAAACACTTGGTGTTTGTTTCTAAAATCTCCATTTTCCAGTTTTTAAATATATGGCAAACATTTTCTTTATGGTTTAATTTTCTTTTAAAGGCTTCTTATTTTTACACTCTTATGTTCTATCCAAACTGAAATGATGTTATTACCTTATATTCACATTTCTAAAATCTTTCAGTATCTGTGAAGTATTATTATCGTCATCGATATACAGCACTTTCAACTTAGTACAGCTTAAGAATGCAATTCAAGGTCTATTCCTCCCTCACAGCATTTATAAAATCACCAAATAAAACTGGAATTCTCACCAAACTGGCAGTTCTTTAATGAGCTGTTTCATCTTGATTGTAATTATTTTTTGTTTGTGTACGGTCAGTAATTTTTCATTCTATGTCCTGCAAATTATTTTAACTTTTTACATTTTCCCCTTTGGAAATCATAAATGTTTTCTGTTTTCACTTTGGAATTTTTTATGTACTACATGACTTATATCGGTTTATACCTATATAAAAATTTGAAGAAATAATTACTATTATGAAAACACCTAGTAAAGTGCTTTGTTGTGTTTTCTTAGCTGTTTTCTTATTGTTACTGTTGCTGCTTTTGTCTGCCACTTATTACAACAGGAACTTAATGATAGTTACACTTGTTCACCAAGAAGTGCATAAATCACTGTTGCCTACTGGTGCACCTTTCCTTACCGATACTTTCACTGTCTCTTTAAACTTTGTTCCATTCTTTTATAAAGCTTTCCAGGATGGTTAGCAAGGTTATTCTCTTACCCTTACTTTATTACTCTGTTTACAGGGTTTCATATTTTCTGGTACTTTCCTGACAGTTGGGGTTCTTTAAGGAAAAAAAAAATGCTAGCATACACTTCTGGATTTAAGTGTATCTTTCCAAAGATTCTACAAACAGTTTTACCAAAAACTCACACTCCTAACTCTGTCCTCTGCCTGAGGTACACAGTCTCTACACCTGTGCCTGGCCACGTACCTCACTGCCCTGGACCCTGACCCATGGCCTTGACTTTTCCACTTGTCGCCACGGACTTGTTCGGTAATTTAGACACTTGTCTGAACCCAGCGGCTGTCCCCAGGCCTGCCCTGCTCCCTTCATCAATGAGATCTCTGCTCTTGCCTCCCTTGGCATTCCCAGCTCCCAGCTCCTGAGCCCATAGGGAGCATTCCACTCTCATCACGCCCTAACTACTATTAAAATGCTACTGCTCGTGTTAGTGCTTTCTTTAGCTTTCTTTAGCTTTCTTTCATTATGAAAATCAGATTCTTATCTGTAAGTTCAGCTATAACATTAAATTCCGTTGGTCAAAATTTTGATTAAGTCCTTTATGCTGAAAATCCACCAACTCAGAAATTACAA